>Ga0075021_10001070_pt1 | contig 13985 bp, 13 predicted proteins | sample ColStrG_CSR_2012_FD_72749 | JGI IMG/M metagenome (GOLD analysis project Ga0075021, IMG submission 72749) | Freshwater sediment microbial communities in response to fracking from Pennsylvania, USA - Cold Stream Run_MetaG_CSR_2012 | ecosystem: Environmental > Aquatic > Freshwater > Creek >...
CGGCGGTGCGGTGATCGTCGAAGCCGGGGCGCCCGCCTCCGTCGAAGCCATTAGCGAGACCGTCGTCGTCCACGTCGGGCCGACGGAGCCGGTGCCGGCGAGCGGTGGCCTCCACGGCGACCCGGCTGCCGACGGCCACGGCGTCCACGTCGTGACGGCCGAGGACGCCCACGTCGGCGGCTACGCGCCGATGCGCCACGTCGGGTTCGCGGACTCGGGCTGCCCCACCTGCCGGATCAACTTCTTCCGCATCGACTGCGACGAGCGCTACGACACCCCGTCGCACCTGCACTCCCAGGACGAGATCATCCACGTCGTGTCGGGCGCCCTCCGCGTCGGTCCGCAGCTGCTCCCGGCGGGCACGAGCGTCGCGATCCCGCGGGAGCGCCGCTACGCGCTGCGGACCACCGGCCCGTTCTCATTCCTCAACTACCGGCGCGACGCGTCGTCGGTGGTCGTCGCGCCCGGGTCGGAGCCACACCTGGAGAGCTGACGACCGATCGGCCCGGCTCGGGCCGGCGGTACTCTGCACGACCGATGCCGATGAACGGGCTGGACGGCGCGCTCGCATGGTCGGAGCACGGACTCGAGCTCATCGACCAGACCAAGCTCCCCCACGACGTGCAGATCCTGCACATCGAGTCGATGGACCAGCTGCGCGACGCGATCGACCGCCTCGCGGTGCGCGGCGCGCCTGCGCTCGGCGCGGTCGGCGCACTCGGCGTGGTGGTCGCGCTCGACCAGGCGGCACGCGAGGGCTGGGCCGACGACCGTCTCGCGCGCGAGCTCGAGGCGCTCCGGACCGCGCGACCGACCGCGGTGAACCTGGCGTGGGGCGTCGATCAGGTCCGCCCGCTCGTGCCACAGGGCCGCGCCGCGGTGCTGGCCGCCGCGCTCGTGATCGTCGACGCCGATCAGCGCGGCAACCGGGAGATGGGACGGCGGGGCGCCGACTTCCTCGAGGCCTGCCTCCCGGCCGGACCGCTGCGACTCCTCACGCACTGCAATTCGGGTGCACTCGCCACCACGGGATGGGGCACCGGCCTCGGCGTCATCAAGGAGCTCGCGGTGCGCGGGCGCATCGACCACGTGCTCGTCGACGAGACCCGTCCGTTGCTCCAGGGGAGCCGGCTCACCGCGTGGGAGCTCGCGGGCGCCGACATCGAGCACGCGGTGATCCCCGACAGCGCGGCCGCCGGGCTGATCCTCGCCGGGAAGGTCGATGCGGTGGTCATCGGCGCCGACCGCATCGCGGCCAACGGCGACACCGCGAACAAGGTCGGCTCGGTCGGACTCGCGCTCGCCGCCGCCGACGCGGGCATCCCGTTCGTGGTCGCCGCCCCCGAATCCACCATCGACGCGGCCACCGGTGACGGCCTCGCGATCGTGGTCGAGGCGCGCGACGAAGCCGAGGTGCTCTCGTTCGCCGGCCTCCGGGTCGCGCCCGCCGGCTCACGCGCGGTCAACCCCGCGTTCGATGTGACCCCCGCGCGCCTGGTAACCGTCATCGTCACCGATGCACGCACCATCCACGTCGCCCGGGGCGAGCGCCCCGTCGAACCTGCGGAGGCAGCGCGTTGAGCCAGCACCCCCTCGACGAATTGGTCGCACGGTCGCGCGCGATCGGCGCCGACACCTCGCTCGTCGTGTGGGGCGGTGGGAACACCTCGGCGAAGGGCGTCGTCACCGATCATCTCGGGCGCGAGCGCACCGTGATGTGGATCAAGGGCTCCGGCTCCGACCTCGCGTCTGCGACACCGGGCGACTTCCCCGCGCTCTACCTCGACGATCTGGTCGCCCTCCGCGCGCACGACGCACTCGACGACGACACGATGGTCGACTTCGTCGGTCGCGCGATGGTCGACCCGTCGGCGCGTCGCCCGTCGATCGAGACGTTGCTGCACGCGTTCCTCCCCGCGCGTCACATCGACCACGTCCACGCCGACAGCGTCTGCGCGTTGACGAACCACCACGACGGGCCGCTCGCGGTCAAGGAGGCGCTCGGCGATCGCTTCGCCTACGTCGACTGGATCCGGCCCGGGTTCCAGCTCAGCAAGATCGCGGGCGACCTCGCCGACTTCGACGGGATCGTGCTCGCCCATCACGGGCTCATCGTGTGGGCGGACACGAGCGACGAGTGCCTCGCACGGACCCGCGCGGCGGTGGCGAGCGTCGACGCGTACCTCGCTCGCACTCGACTCGAGGCGCGCACCGAGCCCGCAACGACGTCGCGCGACGTGCCGGACCTCGGCGAGTCCGATCTCGCTCGTCTCACCCTGGCGTTGCGCGGCCGCCTGAACCGCCACGGTCGCCGGGTGCTGCGCGTCGACCGTCGGCTCCGAGCCATCGCGGACCGCGCCGACGTCGCCGAAGTGGTCGCGGCGGGCGTGTCGACCGGCGACCACATGATGCGCATCAAGCCGTGGTCCGCAGTGATCACGGACCCGACCGACACCGCGAGCGCGGTCCATGACGTCGACCGTTCCGCCGATGCCTACGCGGCGTACTTCGAGCGCGAGCGCGCGCAGCTTCCCGACGGCTATTCGATGCACGCCCCGGATCCGCTCGTCCTGCTCGTTCCCGGGCTGGGCGCGATCACCACCGGCGCGACGCTGCGCGACGCGGAGGTGCTCGCCGACATCGCGCTGCACACGCACACCGTCGCCGCGACCGTCATCGACTCCTTCGGTGAGCCGTCGACGCTGCCCGAGTCGGAGACGTTCGCGTTCGACTACTGGCCGATGGAGCTCTACAAGCTCTCGCTGAAGCCACCGCCGCCGCCGCTGGCCGGCAGCGTGATCGTGGTGACCGGCGCCGCGAGCGGCATCGGGCGCGGGATCGCGCGCCATCTCGGCGCGCTGGGCGCCAACCTGTGCCTGGCCGACCTCGACGCCGAGGGGTTGGATGCGTGCGCGGCCGACCTGCGGGCAGCCGGCGCGCCCGCCGCATGGACGATCGTCGGCGACCAGACCGACGAAGTGGTGGTCGCCGCGACGCTGCAGGGCGCGGTGCACGAGTTCGGGGGCGCCGACGGTGTCGTGGTGTGCGCCGGCATCGGCGTCACCGGATCGCTGCAGGACCTCTCGCTCGACACGTGGAATCGCGGCCTGAGCGTCAACCTCACCAGCGCGTTCCTCATCACGAAGCACGCGCTGCGCGCGCTCGCGGATCAGGGCAGTGGTGGCTCGCTCGTGTACGTCGCGAGCAAGAACGCGTTCGCGCCCGGCGCTGGGTTCGGCGGGTACTCGGTCGCCAAGGCCGGCATGGTGCAGCTGATGCGCATCGCGGCGCTGGAAGGTGGCCCGATCGGCGTGCGCGCGAACGCGGTGAACCCCGACGCGGTGTTCGACGGCTCGGGGCTCTGGTCCGGCGGCGTCCGTGAGGAGCGCGCGGCGACACACGGCGTCCATCCCGACGAGCTCGAAGACTTCTACGCGGCGCGCAACCTGCTCGGCCGGAAGGTCTCCACCGACGACGTCGCGCGCGCCGTCGCGTTCTACCTGTCGGACGACTCGTCGCGCACCACGGGGTCGGTGCTCCCGATCGACGGCGGCGTCCCCGGCGCGTTCCCCCGCTGAGATCCGATCGGATCGCGCCACGCCGACGGATGGGCGGGGGTCGCAGGTTCAGAGCGGCTCGGCGCTGTACATCACGGCGCCGCCCCAGTGCGGCGCCGAGTGGCACGCGAGCCCGACGTCGATCGACGGCAGCTGACGCTCGCCCGCGCGACGTGAGAGCTGCAGGTAGCACTCGAGCATCTGGGGCACGCCGTGCATCCGGCCGTTGCCGAGCGCGCCGCCGCCCGACGCGATGGGCAGGCCCGTCTCCGTCGAGATCCCGCCGTCCTGCACGAACTGGTGCGCCTCGCCGGGAGCGCAGTAGCCGAGGACCTCGAGCCAGAAGTAGATGAAGGGCGAGAACCCGTCGTAGAGCTGCGGCAGGTCGATGTCGTGGGGCCCGAGCCCGGACGTCTCCCACAGCTGCTGTGCCGCGAACTCTCCGCCTTCCATGATCGCGTCGAGCGACGAGAACGTGTTCCCACCCGCGCGGCCCGGGCTCCCCTGGCAGAAACCCGCGACGTACACCGGTCGGTTCGGGAGGTCGGCGGCGCGTTCGCGCGTCGTGAGCACGAACGCCGCGACGCCGTCGACGGGGATGTCGCAGTCGAGGATGCAGATGGGATCGGCGATCATGCGCGCGTCGAGGTAGTCGCGCGCGGTGATCGGGCGGTCGTGCCAGTAGGACCACGGGATCCGCGCGCCGTTCTTGCGCAGCTCGACGAGGACGGTCGCCATCGCGTCACGCGACGCGCCGTAGCGCTGCAGGTACTCGTTGTACGGCAACGCGATCTGCGCGGGCGGGCCCCAGAAGCCGTACGGCGCGGTCCACTGCGCGCCGCCGGCGGCCTCGGTCATCGGGTTCTCGTGGTAGCGGCCGCGCGGGTTGGAGAGCGCACGGTGCACCAGCACGTAGTCCGCGGCGCCGGACGCGATCGCGTTGACGCCGAGCATGACCGAGCCCGACAGCTGCCCGTAGCCCTGGAAGCCCGACGCCCACCGGGGCCGGATCCGGAGGTGCTCGGCGAGCCAGTTCGGCGTGACGACACCGACGCCGTCGGCCGTCGCCTGGCCCCCGGCCGACGGGAGGATCGATCCCGTCGTGAACCCGTCGATCTGGTCCCGCTCGAGGCCGGCGTCGCGGATGGCGGCGAGGGAGGTCTCGATCGTGAGCGCGCCGAGCGGACGCTCGGAGTGCCGCTCGACCGCGCTCATCGCGTACCCGACGACCGCCACCTCACCGCGCGCGGTGAACGAGTGCCCACTCATCCGGCGACCAGCTCGAACTCGGGCAACGCGATGCCCGGCGCGACGTCGCGGAACACGACGCGCACCGCGGCCCCGAGTGCGAGGTTCGCGTCCGGCCCGTCGGCCAGGCGACTGATCACGGTGAGACCGGCCTGCTCCTCGAGCTCCACGTCGACGACGACCCAGGGCACGTCGTCGCGGAAGCCGGGCAGGAACGCGTCACGCATGATCGTCCACGACCGGATCCGACCCCGGCCGCTGACGCGCACGAACGAGAACGACGGGTCCGGCGACATGCACTGCGCGCAGACGACGTCGGGTGGGTGGTTGAACCAGCCGCAGTGGTCGCAGCGTTGGATCGCGAGCTCGCGGCGCGCCGCGGCGTCCCAGTACCCCTGCGACACCTCGTCGGGTCGAGGGAGCGGCTTCACGAACGCCGCGGACGCGGACGTCGGGGCGTCGGGCGCGGTGCTCACGTCGCCACGAGTCCCGCTTCGGGCGACGCGGCCAGCCACGGCATGTCGGCCAACACCGCCCGCTCGTCGGGGAACGGCCCGTCGACGACGCGGCACGGGTCGTCGAACAACATCGTCGGCCGCTGTTCCCCCGAGCATGCCGCCCATGCAGGCAGGCCGGGATGGCCGGGGTCGCCGTTCGTGGCGAGCCCGATCCACGCCTGGCTCATGCGCGCCGCCAGGTCGTGGCCGGCCGGGAAGTCCGACCAGGCCGCGGTGTGCGCGTTGTCCATCGACAACGGCACGCACATCCCGTGCGGCGCGCCGAGTCGGCCACCGAGGATCGGGCTGCTCCAGGTCAGGAGGTAGTCGTACGCGCGGCCGCCGCCCGCGAGATGCGCGGTGGTGAGCGCCTCGACGCTGGTGCGGAACATCGCCGCGCTCGCGGCGAGCACGTACAGGTCCGACGGCGACGCGCCCGGGTTCGACGCACGGAACACGCCGATCACCTCGTCGGCGCGATCGCCGACGATGGCCTCGACCCGTGCCCGAAGCCCGGCCTCGTCGATGGTCGGCTCGGCGCCCATCGTCTCCATCGCGAGGAACATCGACATCTCGTTGCGGGTCGATCCGGCGAGGAGCGCGACGTCGGCCGACGCACCGGCCGCGATCGCATCGATGGGATGCGCGCTGAACACCGAGCCGTCGAGCACCGGACCACCGAGGAACGTCGCCTGGGTGACGAACGCGGGGCCGTCCTCCACCGGCTTCTTCGCCGCTGCCGCCTGCGCGGCGGCGAAGACCTGCGCGACGGGCACCGTGGCGAGCGCGTCCACCTGGTTCCGCCCGATTCCGAGCTCGTCGAGCAGGCGCTCGGTGTCGGCCGTCGCTTCGTCGGTCGTGCGCAACGGCTTGACCGCGCCGCTCTGGAAGACCGCCCGCTGGAACAAACCGGCGGCCGCGGGCATGGCCAACAGGAGGCTCACCTTCGTCGCGCCGCCCGACTCGCCGAAGATCATCACGCGGCTCGGGTCGCCACCGAAGCGCTCGATGTTGTCGCGCACCCACTCGAGCGCCAGCACGAGGTCGAGCAGGCTCGCGTTGCCCGACCCGGCGTACTCCTCCCCGCCGAGGTCGTCGAGGTGGACGAACCCGAGCGGGGCCAGGCGGTGGTTGACCGTCACGACGACGACGTCGCCGCGGCGCACGAGGTTGGTGCCGTCGTGCCACGGCCACGAGCCCGATCCGCTGGTGAGGCCGCCGCCGTGGATCCGGAACATCACGGGCCGTCGCCCACCAGGCCGCGGCTCGGGCGTCCACACGTTGAGCACCAGGCAGTCCTCGGCCTGGGTGGCGTCGGCGCCGCCCATCCCGAACACCGCCAACGTCTCGCGCAGCGCGGCCGGCGCCTCCCGCGTGATCCCGGTGCCGTCACCCTGCGGCGCCGACGGCCCGAAGCTCCCCGCATCGAGGACTCCCGTCCACGGGGTCGCGGGCGTCGCGCGCCGGAAGCGGTTGGGCCCGCTCACCGGGGCCCCGTACGGGATCCCCTTGAACACGCTGACGCCGTCGTGGTCGACGCCGCGGACCTTGCCCGCGGTCGTGTCGACGACCGGTTCACCCATCGACGTCGCCTCCGCTCAGAGGGTGATGCCGAAGCGTTGCAACCCGAACGCCTCGATCGCGTTGCCACGGAACACCTGGTAGCGCTCGTGGTCGGTCAGCCCCGCGTCGGCGCACATCTTGTGTGCGAGCGCGAAGGTGTTCGGGAAGCTCGTCGCACCGTGGGGGTAGTCGACCTCCCACATGATCTGGCCGACGCCGATCTCGTCACGCGCGGTGAGCGCGATGTCGTCGTCGAAGATGCAGCCGTAGATGTGGCCGGCCACGTACGTGCTGGGCGGCCGCGGGATCCGGATCCCGACACCGCCGTCGTGCGGGTCGGCCCACGTCTTGTCGGCGCGGGTGATCACGTAGGGCAGCCAGCCGATCTGGCCTTCGGAGTACGCGAACTTCAGCGCGGGGAAGCGCTCGAGCACACCGGAGAAGATCAGGTCGAGCACCGAGTGCATGCTGTTCTGGAACATCAGCACCGACGTGATCACGTAGGGCGCGTCGGCGGAGGTGGTGGGGTTCGTGCCCGACGACCCGATGTGCAGGTTGATGATCGTCTCGGTCTCCTGGCACGCGGCGAAGAACGGGTCCCAGAAGTTCGACGGGTCGTAGAACGACGGCAGCCCGATGCCGGCCGGGCTCTCGCAGAACGACACCGCGTGGCTCCCCTTGTCTGCACACCGGCGCACCTCGGCCGCCGCCAGCTCGCCGTCCCAGAGCGGCACGAGGGTCAGCGGGATCAGGCGCCCCGCGCCGGCCCCGGCCGTCCACTCGTCGATCATCCAGTCGTTGTACGCCTGGACACACAGGAGCCCGAGCTCCAGGTCGCCGACGGAGAACGTGCGCCCGCAGAAGCCGGGGACGCCGTTCGGGAAGCACACCGACGCGTCGATGTGGTTCTGCGACATCGCGGCCAAGCGTGCGTCCTGTTGCCAGCACCCGGGCGCGATGTCGTCGTAGGTCATCATGCGGTTCTCGAGGTACGCGGCCTGCAGCTCGTCCTCGTCGAAGCTGACCGAGTGCGTCACCGCCATGAGCGGGCTGCGGGGGATGTCGTCGTAGACCCAGAAGTCGACCCACCCCGCGTCGGGGATGTCCTTCTCGATGATCGGGGTGACGCCCTCGAAGCGCATGCGCGCCCGGTGGCGGTCGACGCGCGGGGCGCGGTCCTGGAAGCGCGACGGCAGTCGCGACGTCCACAGGTCGGGCGGCTCGTCCACGTGGTCGTCGACGGAGATGATCCACGGATCGGTCATCGCGGGTGCGTCAGGTGCCATCGTCAGTCCCCCCGACAGGCAGTCAGGCCGACCGTAGCGTCAGGCCGCGTACCGAGGCCACCGAACTGCATCGATGTCGCGCGAGCGTCCGGCGCGGCAGGTGCTCAGGTCCGGAGCATCATCCTCGTGATCGGCGGTGGTGGTGACCCGATCAGGCGTGCAGTGCGTACTGGGTGTGGGAGTCGCCCCCGACCGCACAGATGATCTCGTGCGCATCGGCGTAGAGCACCGTGTCGCCCGCGTGACACTCGAGCGCCGCCGGCGCGGCCGGCACCGAAGTACCGCCGTTCACCGCGTTCCCGGCGTCGTTGAAGTTGTCACCGATGCGACCGCTCAAGAACAGCACCGCCGTCGTCACCACGATTGCGATGAGCGCCACCAGCAGGATGTACTCGACGACGCTCGCGCCGGCCTCGGCGCCACCCGACGCTGCGAGGTCGTGGTCACCGACGAGACCACCAAGATTCGGCCAGGATTCGGGAAGGAAATGCACCGCGATCCATCGGCTGGTCCCGAGCGTCGCTGTAGCCCCAGCGTCGGACCTGTGACGGCGATCGCAACTCGGGAGACGTCGAGCGGTGTCGGGAAGAACGGCTCGCCTCCGACGCTCCTCACCGAGCAGGCTCGTAGGAGGTAGACCTCGGGCCGTGAAGAGCCGGCGTTGGTGGTTCGTGGTCGGCGTGGCGGCATGGTTGTTGGCGGCGTGCTCATCGGGTTCGGGGACTTCGCGCGGTTCGTCGGGTGCGGTGTCGACCACGCGCGTGCGTGATCAGGCAACGTCCACCACCGTGCCGGCTGCGAATGCAACCTCCACGACGGCGGTGGCAGCCACCGGTGGCGCGCGCTGGACGACGTACGACGGCGACGCGGCGCGCAGTGGGGTCGCGGCCGACGGTCCGGCATCGGCGAACGCGACGCGCATGCAATGGGCGTCAGCAGCTCTCGACGGCGAGGTGTACGCGCAGCCGCTCCTGGTCGGGGACCGGGTCGTGATCGCGACCGAGAACGACAGCGTGTACCTGCTCGACTCCTCCGACGGAACGGAGGTCTGGAAGGCCCACGTGGGCGAGGCCGTGTCCGGGTCGTCTCTGCCGTGCGGCAACGTCGATCCCGTCGGCATCACGGGTACCCCGGTCGTGGACGCGAAGGGGGGCCGGATCTACGTGGTCGGCATGGTGGCGCCGGGACGTCACATGTTGTTCGAGCTCGATCTCTCGACGGGGCACGTGCTCGCCTCGGTCCGCGTCGACGCCGCCGGTGCGGACCCGCTCGTGCACAACCAGCGAGGAGCACTGACACTCGCCGGCGGTCAGGTGTTCGTTCCCTATGGAGGACGGTACGGCGACTGCGGCGACTACCACGGCCAAGTGGTAGCGGTCTCCGTGGCCGGAGCCGAGCTCGGTCCGGTCGCGTCCTACACGCTCCCCACCCAGGGTGAAGGCGGCTTCTGGGCCCCGCCGGGTGCTGTGGTCGCGAGCGACGGCACCCTCTTCCTGACCAGTGGGAACAGTTCGAGCAGTGGCGCGTACGACGACGGCAACAGCGTCGTGCACCTCAGCGCAGACCTGAAGCTCCTCGACACGTTCGCGCCGAGCAACTGGGCAGCGCTGAACGCGCGAGACGCCGACCTCGGTTCGACCAGCCCCGTGCTCCTCCCCGGCAATCGCGTCTTTCAAATCGGAAAGACCGGGACCGGCTACCTGCTCGATGAGGGAAGCCTCGGCGGCATCGGCGGGCAACTGCACGCAGCGAGCGTCTGCGACAGCTCCGCGTTCGGTGGCGTCGCGCACGATGGCAACACCTTGTACGTCCCGTGCTCCGACGGCATCGTCGAAGTCAGCGTCACGAGCGACACGTTCAGCGTCGGCTGGAACAGTCCCATGTCGACGCCGGGGCCGACCATCGTCGCCGGCGACGCGGTGTGGACCGTTGCCACCGGCAGCGGGGATCTCGTCGCGGTCGACCGCTCGTCGGGCGCGACGCTCTCGTCCCAGCACATCGGTGCCGCGCCCTCGCGGTTCACATCACCCGCAGCAGGGAGCGGTCGTGTCGTCGTCGGCGCCGGACGCCGGGTGATCGCATTCGGGTCGTGACCCGGGAGATCCCACCAACCAGCGAGCACTCGAGCGGCTTCGTACGTCCTTCCCATGCGCGCCGAGGGGATGGTGATGTCTTTACATCTCGAGCCGAGCGCGCGAGCGTTGCTGTCCCGACCGATGGTGCCGGGCACATTGGAAGGAACGCCATGCCGTTGTACATGGACATGCACAAGATGGACGGGCCGGTCTCGGCCGAAGATGTTGCGAAGGCGCACGCAGCCGACCTCGCGAAGCAAGGTGAGTATGGCGTGGAATACAAGCGGTACTGGGTCGACGAGAGTGGTGGGCGGATCTTCTGCCTCGTCGATGCCCCCGATGCCGAAACTGCTGCGCGCGTGCACCGCGAAGCGCACGGGCTCGTCGCAGACGAGATCTTCGAGGTGAGCGAACACTCCTGAGGGTCGCGCACAACGCCGTGCTTGCGCTGCGTCGAGGCGAGGCACGAACTGATCGTGACCTGCTGGCCCCGACCGGTGTGGCACTCTTCGCGCTCGGCGCACACGAAGCCGTGGCCGTGCTCGTCGGGAAGGCCGACGCAACGATGGAACGCGCGGGAACCGACCGGAGCCTGGTGATGCAGACACCGAGCCTGCGGCTTCGCGTCTAGCCTCCGCGCGACCCGGGGGGGTCCACATGCGCCTGAGGACGTTGACGATCTGCGCGGTCGCGGTCGGCGCCGTCCTGTGCGGAACGACCGCCGCCTCGGCGGCCACCAAGCCACCGGGATATCTCCGCCCCCAGGACATCCCGGGCAACTTCCAGCAGGTGGCCCTCCCGACGACGTACGCCACCTTCAGCGGCCCGGTCGTCGACAGCGCGACGTGCACGGAGACCCCCAAGTCGTTCGACGGGGTCTCGGGCGCGTTGAACGTGTACTTCTCCCGGGTGGGCGCCACACCCCCGACGACCGCGCTCTACGAGTTCGTCGTGTCGTATGTGAACGCCAAGGCGGCCCAGGCGTCGTTCCGGGCGCAGGCCGCGAGTGCGGCCGCAGGTGCGAAGTGCGGCACGGTCGGGTTCGTCCCGCCCGGCACCACCGCCGCGATCGACACGCAGAAGATCACGGCGCTGAAGGTCGCGAAGGCCGGCACCGGCACGTTCGCCCATACGACGATGTCGTCCAGCGCCACGCTCCCGGTCACGTCCGTGACGTTCGTGCGGGGGCCGTACGTCGTGACGGTCGGTACTCCTGGGGTCGCCGATGCTCCGACGGCGAAGGACCTCGCGAAGGTCGTCGCCCGCGCCGACAAGCGCCTTCCGGTGTCGACCCCCATCCCCAGCACGACCTCGACGACGAGCACGCCGCTCGTGGTCGACCCGGTCGCGAGCCGCTGCGCCGAGGAGTCCGGGCTCGTCTCGTCCGGGTCGACGCCGACGACGATCACCTTCGTCAACAAGACGACCCAGCCGCTACGCGTCTACTGGGTCAACACGACGGGGGCCCGCCAGGCCTACGGCGAGGTCGCACCGGGCGCGACGGTCAACCAGGGCACCTTCGTCGGGCACGTGTGGGTGCTCGCCGACTCCACGGACCGTTGCGTCCAGCTGACGGTCGCGGCCGCGCCCGCGACCACCATGACCGTGAACGGCTGATCACGCCGCAGTCGCCCGCTCGGATCGGATGGAGACTCGGTTGCCGTCGTAGTCCGATTGCGTCAGGCGGTTGCCGGGATCTCGTCCTTGGCCCGGAACATGACCACGCTGGTGGCGATCAACCAGATCGCCCAGAGGATGAACGCGGCGAACCCGACCCCACCGATCGCGCTGTTGGTCGTCGCGATGCTGTAGCCGCCGACGAGGAACGCGAGGCCGTCGACCACGCCGAGCCAACCCACCCAGGTCGGGAACGCGTGGTAGCGGAACGTCGCGACCGACGTCGCGAACACCAGCACGGCGATCCCGATGCTCCCCCCCGCCCCGAACGCCTGCGACAACACCACGAAGAACTTGGACTCGTTCGCAGTCACCCGGTTCAACTCGATCGCGAGGGCCGCGGTGATCCCGGTCTGGGTGAGATTGCCCGCGCCTCCGATCAAGAGGCCGAGGAGTGCGATGACCGCCAACCGGAAGTCACGATCGCCGCTGTGGTGCAGGCGGGCCCACAGACTTCCCGCCCACCAGATGATCGCCACCGTCGCGAGCACACTCAGGAACGCAGCGATCTTGATGCCGTCCTGGTGGTCGTGCAGGTACTTCAAGATCTTCGCCGGCGAGTCTGACGCTTGCGAGTTTCCCCCCGCCGCTCCCGACGCAACCACCAACACCACGAACACGATCCCGCCGAGCGCCCCGTAGCGCGCCCACTTCGAGTCGTCGCCCATCACCAGTCCCCCCGCCTTCGGCCGGCCTCCCCCCGGACACCGGACCCAGCAGAAGGCTAAGGAACAGGGGCGACCACGTCAATCGCCACCAAGCGCCACAGGAGGAGCGATTCGGGTGGGAGCGCGAGACTGGGTCGATGCCGATGCGCGAGGACTGTCGCCACTTCGAGAGCCGGGTCTACGACTCCGGGGAGACCGCGCGCTACTGCGTGCTCGGGCTCGCCCCCGAACAGCCGTGGCGGTGTCCCGACGGTTGCTCGCACTACGAGCGAACGCTGATCGACGGGACGTTCGAGACCGCGGCGCTCGCCCGGCCACCCGTGGAGGACGAGCCTGACGCGGATCCCGACAACATCGAAGGTGTCCTCGCGGACGCTGAGGCGATCGTCGAGGCTGAGGAGCCAGCGGCGTTGCGCGAGCTCGACGGCACCGGATCGAAGCCCTCCCGACGCCACTGGTGGTCTCGGCGCAAGGGCGATCCCCCCGACGGCGACGACTCCGGCCTCAGCAACCGCTGACGAACCGCGCCGCCGCGCGACAGCGGACGCGACCGATGCGGCGTATGCACCAGTTGGGATAGGGTCTCGCCCGGTCGACGGCGACGCAGCGTTTCGAGGTGCGTCGGGTCGGGAGGGCTGATGGCAGTCGCGAACACGTTCGCTCCGACGCACGAGGTGCCCGATGGCGGCCTCGACGCCTGGTCGCTGGCGGTCCGCACCGGGCCCCCGACCGCGCACCTCGACCCGGGCCTCGAGGTGCAGGTCGTCGAGCGCCGGGCTGATTCCGCCCAGGTCGCGTGCTCGAACGGCTGGACCGCGTGGGTCGATGACGGCCGGCTCGTCGCCTGGACACCGCCACCGCCCGAACCACCCGCGCCATCGCGCGGCGCGATCCGCGGGCTCACCCTGATCTCGCTCGTCGGCGCGCTCGCCATCGCGGGCGGCAGCTTCCTCGACTGGTGGAAGCTCGGCTCCGCGTCGGTGACCGCCTGGGACATCCCGATCGCCAAGCTCCTCACCGGCGCCACCGGCGACGGGTTCAAGACCGGTCCGGTGCTCGTCGTGCTCGCGCTGGTGCTCCTGGTGCCGATCGCCACCGGGCGCCCGCTGCCGTCGATCGTCGTGCTCCCGGTCGCCGCGCTGGCGATGGGCCTCGCGGCCTCGGCCGCGCTGCGGGGTCTGACCGGCGACGTGACCGTGTACCCCGACATCGGCCTGATCCTCACACTGGGCGGGGGCACGCTCGCCGCCATCGACGGCTTCGGCCTCACGCAAGGGAGGCGATGACCGTGGCCGACGACGGCGCGATCGGGCCCGACGACGCGGCCGGCACCACGCCCGGCGACGCAGCGGCACCGCCCGCGGCACCGCCCGCCGCACCACCCCCGGCTGCAACCACGTCTTCCGGGCCGAGT
>Ga0075021_10001071_pt1 | contig 13985 bp, 11 predicted proteins | sample ColStrG_CSR_2012_FD_72749 | JGI IMG/M metagenome (GOLD analysis project Ga0075021, IMG submission 72749) | Freshwater sediment microbial communities in response to fracking from Pennsylvania, USA - Cold Stream Run_MetaG_CSR_2012 | ecosystem: Environmental > Aquatic > Freshwater > Creek >...
GCCGCACTGGTGGGACACGTCGTCCCCGGCCCAATCGGGCTGAACGCCACCGCAAGCCTGCTCGCCCTGGTCGCGGCAGTGATGGTCGGTCTCGTGGTGCAGGAGACCAGCGGCAACCGGCGGGCCGCCCTCCTAGCCGGTGCCTTGGCGTGGGTCTGGCCCTACGTCGTCGTGTGGAACTCGACCCGCGAACTCGGGTTCCACTTCGTTACCCTGGCCTTGGGCCTCGCACTCCTGTACTTCGCGGTGCGAGTCTGCCGTGGGCATCAGGGCCCAATGACGCTCCTGGCACTCGGCGCCTGTGCCGGTATCGGCTGGTGGTCGTCTCCCGAGATCGCCTACTTCGCTCTCCCGGCCGGCGTCGTCCTGGTTGGTTCGTGGCGGCGATGGACAGACGGGTGGTCTGCCCGCGTGGACCCGTGGCCCATGACATTGTTCGGGATCGGGGTGGTGGCCGGGGCGCTGCCCTGGCTGGTCACCAACGTGCACACCGGCTTCGCCTCCTTGTCGCAGTCGTCCGCCCCGACCGGAACGACGACCTACGGAGGTCGGCTGGTCGTCTTCGTGGAGAAGGTGCTGCCCACGGAGTTGGGACTCCGTACCCTGGGCACCGGTCGGTGGGTCGGGGGTCGGTTACTGGGCCACCTATTGTACGGGGTCTCCCTGGTCGTCCTCACGGGATGCATCCTGGTTGCCGGTCTGGCCATCCGGAGAGGGCGTCGGAGCCTCCCCCTGTTCGCCGCGGCGGTTGGCGTAGCTGCTTTCCCCTTCGTTTTCGCCGCCAATCCGGGCTCCGGCTTCTGGCTGGACGGTCGGTACGGCGTCGACTTCAGTTTCCTCGTGGCCATGCTTGCCCTGTCCGTCCTGGTCGAGGTCTCTGCCAGCCGTTCTGGCCGCCGGCTGACGACCGGTGCAGTGCATTTCGGTGTCGCCCGGTCCCGCGCCAGCCGTGTCGCCACCCGCCGGGTTGTTGCCGTGGGGAGCACGGCGGTCGCCGTCGCCGCACTGCTGACTGCCGTCGCCGCCCAGGGCACGTCGGGCACTCCAATCGCCAGCGTGACAGGATTCTTCTCGGGATGGCAGAACCCCAATGCAGCCGTCGACCAGGTGACACGGTCCATGGAAGCCGCCGGAATCCGCTTCGCTTACAGCGACTACTGGATTTCCTACACCCTGGACGATGTCGACCCGTCGCTTGTGGTCAGCCCCTCGCCTCTGGACCCGGTGCGTTCGAAGTCGATCGCCCTTGCCGTTGCCGGCGCCCGTCATCCGGCCTGGCTCTTCTTCGCTACGGGAAAGGAAGCTGCGGCCGGCACTGCTTTCTCCAACCCGGAGACCGGACCCGCCGGCTACTCCGAGTCTGCATTCGTCTCGATGATCACCCGGGAAAGTATCGGCTACCACGTGGTTCACCTCGGTGTCCTCGACGCGGTCGTCCCCGACCGTCCGGTGTCGTTGCCCTGACCAATGAGGCACCGGGGAGGCGGGGCACTGCGAAGTCGTGAGGGCCGGGCGGTGAACCGTATTCCCGTGGTCGTCCTCGTCACGCTGGCTGTCAACATCTACCTGTGGGTCCGTCGGTCCTACGGAATCCTGTCCGGAGCAGCCGGTAGGTCTGGCAAGTCCACGACGGTCGCATCACCCGATCTGGCAAACACCCTTGAGCTGGGCTCGAACACTTCCTGTGCCCCCGTGAGCACAGTACGATCGAACGGGTGAGCGATGACCGGGTGAAGACGACGGGGGTGACCCCCACCACCGCTCACCTAGACGACAATGACCTGATCGAGGTGATCATCAGCACCGCCCGGAGTGAAAGTGCTGATCCGGCCCCAGGTGAGGGCGAGGTCGCCCCGGACATGGAACCTGTCGGCTCGACCATCTCGTACCTTCCGGTGGCCACTCGCCGGACCGGCAACGACGAACCGATCGACGATCCGCGGCGGTCCGACGTCGACGAGTGGGGACGTAGCGAGCGCATGCGCTCGGTCGTCCGGCGCCTCTACGATCCGATGTATCGCTATTGGTTCCGCGTCGAGTGGCAAGGGCTTGAGAAGATCCCGACCGACGGCGGGGCGCTGCTTATCGCCAACCACGCGGGCGCCATCCCATCCGATGCGCCGGCCATTATGCACGGTATCGAGACCGAGTTGGGGCGCCCTGTCTACGGGCTTGCCGACTACTTCTTCCGCACCCTTCCCGGGGTAGGGACGATGTGGTCGCGCACCGGCGGAGTGCCTGCCCACCCTGACAACGCCTACCGGCTGCTCCACGACCAGCACCAGTTGGCCCTGGTGTTTCCCGAGGGAACCAAGGCCACGTCGAAGACATATGCCGACCGATACCGTCTGCGCAGATTCGGCCGGGGCGGCTTCGTGGAGATCGCCATGCGGGCCGGCGTCCCCATCATTCCCATCGCCGTGGTCGGCGCCGAGGAGTCCATGCCCATCCTGTTCCGGATCCCCAGCGTGGCCAAGGCCCTCAAACTGCCGTACTTTCCGGTAACCGCCAACTCTCTGCTGCTTGGGCCGCTCGGGTACGTGACCTACTTTCCGGCCAAGTTCAAGCTCCGGGTCCTCGATCCGATCACCTTTGACGTCGAGCCGGGCCGGGACCGCTACTCGAGAAGCAGGATCATGGACGAGGCCGAGCGGATCCGGGCCACCATGCAAGACGCCCTCCACGACATGCTGCGCGAGCGCCGCAGCGTCTGGTTCGGCTGAGCCTGTGGGCCGCCGCGTCCTCATAACCGGGCTGGACACCTTTTGGGGCGGCCGCATGGCCCAGGCTCTGGAGGCCCAGTCGGACGTGGAGATGATCCTCGGCCTCGGCACGAAGGAGCCCAAGGTCCCCCTCGAGCGAACCGAATTCGTACGGTCCGATCAGAAGTACTCGATCCTCAGCCGGATCGTGCGGGCCACCCAGGTAGACACCATTGTCCACACGTTCCTGGAGACCAACTCGTCGGCCGTGCCCGGCCGGGTGCTGCACGAGATCAACGTCATCGGGACGCTCAACCTGTTGGCCGCGGCCGGGGCCAGTGGGGCATCGGTGCGCAAGGTCGTGGTCAAGTCTTCGACCCACATTTACGGGGCGGCCGAGCAAGATCCAGCCTGGTTCCGCGAAGAGGACCGCCGGACCGGACCGGTGCGCACCAAACTGGAGCGGTCGCTCATCGAAGTGGAGGCGCTCGTGCGGGACTTCGCCGAGGACAATCCGCACCTCGACGTCACCGTCCTACGGTTCGCCAACGTGCTCGGCACCGACATCATCACCCCGATCAGCGACAACCTTCGCAAGCGGCTCCTGCCGTGCATCGCCGGATTCGACCCGCTGGTGCAGTTCGTGGAGGAGGACGACGTCGTCCGTGCACTCGAGTTCGTGACGGCCAACCGGGTGCCCGGGTTCTACAACGTGGCCGGCGAGGGGAAGCTCCCGTGGAGCGAGGTCGCTTCGATCGGTGGGTCCCACCTGCTTCCACTCCCACCGTTTCGGCCGCGGATGTTCGCCGCACCTTTCACCCGGACCGGTGCCTTCCGGTTTCCCCCGGAGATGGAGGGACTAATCCGTTATGGGCGCGGTGTCGACTCCACCAAGTTGCGGGCAGCGGGGTTCGAGTACCGCTACACGAGTGCCGGAACCGTCACCAACTTCGCCCGGGCCAACAACCTGCGGCGGTCCACCGGTACCACGTCCGAGGAGTACCGCTACGAGCAGGACGTCGAGCAGTTCTTCCGTCACTCCCCAGCTGTCGTGCGCGGCATCGATACTTGATGCGGCTGGCACCAGCAAAGAGGATGCCCGGACATCGCCTCCTCGGGTGCGATCAGGTCGGCCCGATCCAAGCGTCCTGCAGCTCCTGACCGCGTACTGACCACTCCTCTGCAGTCATGGCGTAGCGGACGTGATCCTCCCATTCACCGTTGATCTCCAGGAATCCGAGAGCGACACCCTCGTTTCGGAGTCCGAGCTTCTCCACCACCCGTCGACTGGGCAAATTGCGGGGGATAATGGCCACTTCGATGCGATGGAGCCGAAGCGTCTCGAAAGCAAACTGCAGCACGACCACAACTGATTCGGGAATGAGTCCCTCGCCGGCCATGTCCTCGTCGATCCAATAGCCGATCGACCCATTCTGGAAGGGGCCCCGCAAGATCGAGGAGAGCGTGACCTCACCGATGAATCGGCCTTCATGCAAGATGCCGAATCCGAACCCCGACCCCAGCTGGCGCTCCCGCTCACGCATTGCGCAACGGGCGACGAAGCTAGCGTGATCCTCAGCCGGCTGCGGCGCGCCCTTTGAGCGCGGTTCCCATGGAACCAGCCAGTCGCGGCACCGGTTTCGGACCTGGAGCCAGGCCGGATAGTCGGATTCGACCAGGGTGGCTAGTCGGACCCGCCTCCCGGAAAGCTCAAGCGAACGCACGACCGAGGACCGCAGGCTCGGGGTCACCCGAACGTCTCGGATCCGCGTTCGACGCGTAGCTCCCGTGTGCAAATGCAATTGGCGGCCACCTGCAGGATCGTAGGTCAATCCGGACCATCGAAGCACCCTCCGGGCCAAGCTCGCTGAGGATATTCGTCGTCCCCCGCCAAAGTACGGGGCAGGCCGGGTCATTGTTGCCGCCAAGGGTGCTGTGGTGCCCGGACCCGCCCGAATGTGAGGTCTCCGACCACTTCAATGACAACCACTCCACTGACGGGCGGTGGGCTCCACTACCGCGTCCACTGACATGGTGGCTGGGGGGGACTTGTCTCCCGTCGGCTGAGTCACACCCCATAACATTGCCAACACACCTACTGAGCCACACCGTAAGCCGAGTTCAGGCCACCGTGCCAAAAAACCCTGCGTTCCCAAAGGCGAACACGCCACCGTCAGCACCGAGCAGCCAATAGCCCTCCCCTGACGCCGTGACGGCGGCGTCGACGATCGGGGCATTCAGCTCCACGCCGGCCATCGATCCCCAGAAGTGGGCGTCACCGTAACTGAATACCCCCCCATCGGCGAAGACCAGGTAGTACCCCTGCCCCCTTGGAGTAGGCACGATGGCGACTGCGGGACTCATCAGCTCAGACACGGATTCCTCCAGCCAGGATCAGGGGGCACTGCCAAAGTAGCGACCACGGTACAGCACCAGAGCGCAGGTCGGTACCTCCGCCGACACCCCGGTGAGACGTAGGTTCTGCCATCCGAGGACATGGCTCCCGACCCAAAACGTCCGCTCCGGGGACCGGCCCAACCCTCAGAAGGCCGCGATCCGTATAGGACGGCCGCTATGCTGCCCACCGAATCATCATTCGCGAAAGGGTCCAATTGGCATTCATCTACGAGACGACGGTCAACCCAGAAGCCGACCAGAACTCGCATGCCTTCACCTTGGACATCGTGGGGTACAACAAGCACGTCCTCGAGGTCGGCTGCGCCACCGGGTACTTCACCAAGGTTCTCCATGAGCGCGGCTGTACCGTCGTCGGGATCGAACTCGACGCCGATGCCGCGCTCGTCGCCGAAAAGTGGGCGGAGCGGGTCGTGGTGGGAGATCTCGACGCCGGAGGGCTCTGGCAGGAACTCGACGGGGAGCAGTTCGACGCCATCACTTTTGGGGATGTACTGGAGCACCTCCGGGACCCACTTGCCACATTGCGGGCTGCGGTGCGCCATCTTAAGCCCTCTGGAATCGTCGTCATCTCGGTTCCGAACATCGCCCACGGCGATGTCCGGATGGCACTCCTCGACGGTCGGTTCTCCTACAGCGAGACTGGACTCCTCGATCGCACGCACATCCGGTTCTTCACCAAGACGGCGCTCTACGACATGATCCGGCAGGCCGGTTTGGTTCTGGTGGAGACCCGTCGAGTACAGATGCCTCTGTTCCACACAGAACTCGACGTGTCTCGCGCCGACGTACCCCAGGCGACGGTCAACGACATCCTGGAGGACCCTGAGGCGGAGACATACCAGTTCGTAGTGAAGGCCCTTCCGGACAACGGGACACGAACGATGGCGACACTGGCCCAGAAGGTCACCGACCTCACGGATGAGGCGCACGGTGAAGTCGTCCGCACGGCGCTTCTCCTCAAGCGGTTGCACGATGCCGAACGGGAGGTCGAAGACCTGCAGTCTGCCCGCCGCGACCTGAGGCGGGCCCACCAGGCCCTTGCCGAGCTCCAAGCTCAGAGGGACGCTTTCGAGCAGGAGAATCGGGCCATCCTGTCCACTCGCACATTCCGGATGCTCTCCCCCTTCCGACGCATTTACGGCCGGCTTCGGCATGGATCGGCACCACGTCCGGCACTCCGGAACCCATGAACTCCCCGATGAGCGAAAATGGGTCCGGCGCTGACGACCTGCCGCTGCGGGTGGCCTTCTACCTGCCGCAGTTCCATCAGACCCCTGAGAACGACGCCTGGCACGGCGGCGGGTTTACCGAATGGAGCGTGGTAGCGCGCAGCCGACCCCTCTTCCCCGGCCATCGCCAACCGGAATTACCTGGCGAACTGGGCTTCTACGACCTGCGGGTTCCCGAAGTTCGTGAGCAGCAGGCCCGGCTTGCCCGCGCCCACGGGATCTCGGCGTTCTGTTACTACCACTACTGGTTCAAGGGCCTTCGTATGCTCGAACGACCGTTCAATGAGGTACTTTCGTCCGGAGCCCCCAACTTCCCCTTCTGCCTGGCATGGGCCAATGAGAGCTGGTACCGCCGGTGGCAGGGCTCGACCGACGAACTCGTGGTCGAGCAGACGTTCGACGAGGAAGACGATGTCGAGCACATACGCTGGCTGATCGAGGCGTTTCGAGACGAGCGCTACCTGCGCGTCAAGGGGCGGCCATTGCTGGCCGTCTATCGCCCACAGGATCTCCCGAATCCAGTCCGGACCGTCGAAATCTGGCGCCAGGAGTGTGGGCGCGCCGGGTTACCCGACCCGTGGCTCGTCGGATTCGAAACGAGGGGCAATGTCGTCGAGCCGGCGGCGATCGGCTTCGATGCCGGCGCCGAGTTCATCCCCCATGGGCTCACCGAACTGGTCGAGCCACTCACTCATCCCCCGCTGTGCGACCCGAGCAACTCTGTTTACGACTACGGCGAGGTCGCCACTGCCTACTCGGCCCGTGCCGAACCGGCCTGGACCCGTTACCCGTGCGTGGCGACCGGATGGGACAACACGCCACGCCGGCGGAGCGGCGAGGCGCTGATCCTCATGGGCTCCACACCCGAAGCCTATGGAGGCTGGCTGCGCCATGCGATCGAACGCCAGCGGCGGTCCGAGGGATCCGACGGCGTGGTGTTCGTGAACGCATGGAACGAGTGGGCCGAGGGTGCCCACCTCGAACCCGACGATCATTGGGGGCGTGCCTACCTGGAGACGACACGCCACGTGGTCACTGAACTCGGTGGCACCGTTCCTCCACTTCATCTCGACCCAGATGACGAGGAAGTGCTAACTCCGACCATTGAGGAGTACTACCAGGATCTTTACGCCAAATTCGTCCAGCTCCAAGACCGAGCGAGCGGCTATACGGCGATCGCCGACCGCAAGCTCCAGTCCTGGCACCAGTACTACGCAAGGGAGCTCCAGGAGCAGCGCGAGCAGAATCGAACTCTTGCCGAGTTGGCGCTCGGACTCGAGCAACAGATCCAATTTCTGAAGGGGAAGCTAGCGGCAGGTGAACCGCTGGCCCCGGAATCGGTGGCTGCGATAGCAACCGTCGGATCCGATGCAACCTGATCCGACAGGACTGGAATCACGGCCTTCAAGAGGGCTACCTGAATCTGCTCAAACGTAGTGTGAACGGGCGGTCGAAGACTTCTGCGTGGCCAAGAGTACCGACGACGAGATCATTCAGGTGGACTGGGGGTACGCGTACTGGCGGACGTCCGGGGCCTGAGCGCCTAACGGCCTACGGCTCCGTCGCGTCAGTGATCACGCCGGCGTCCGACGGATCGTTCTTCTCGCTCCCAGGTCCCCGCGTCTAGGCAGACCCTTGTACCTACCCGCGTAGTTGGGAAGGATGTCCCTCAGACCCGATGGGCCGTCATCGTCCGGCTCGCTGTGAAGCGAACAAGAATGGCGTGCAATCGGGGAGCTGTACCCAGTTCCAGAGATCCGCAGGCTATCCCTCATCGGGACCGGTGTGGTAGATGCTGGCCGGTCAGTGCCCGGACATGATCTCGGACGGACCGAGGGTTCATCGGGCGCCGGGTCGGCGATCCAAAAGAGACGCCCCGGATTTGAGCGGGGTGCAAGCGCACGGATGGCGCAGCGGGTCATGGCACTAGTTCGACGTCTGACTCTGATGGCGATGAACCCGCTCCCCACCGAGGGTTCCACACGCGTCGCCACCCAGACAGCTCTGCGGCGCCTTGGCTTGTCGGCACTTCACCCAGTCGAAGACGTTTCAAACGAAGGCACGGTTTCTCGATTGCGAACCAGCTTGCGACGGCACAAACCAAGGAGATGGCCGCTGCCATGGTCACGTACGGGACATAACCCCACCGATACACGCCGTAAAGGGCCAAAAGCTGCTGGACTGGGAACGAATAGATGTATAAGCCGTAGGAGTAGTCGCCGTACCGATCGAATCGATGAAGAGGGAGTCGGACGGCAAGCCACAGTACGAGATATGCCCAGGCGACCTGTCCCACCCCTGCGTATAAGCCCGTGCGCATACCACCGATGAAGACGACGACTGCGACGGCCGCGAGGACGTCCGACAGCGGGATCTTGTCCCTATAGAGGTAAAAGACCATCCCCACGGAGAAGATGAAGGCCAATCGCATTAAGTTCGGATCGCCGAGCACTGCCCACCCCTTTAAGAAGGTCGGGTCGGTGACCAGCTTGAGCTGTACCGCCCAGAGGGAGAGCGACATCACGACGATGGTAAACCTGGCCCTCCACATCAGTCCAAGTGTCCCTACCAGCGCCACCACGATGTAGCACTTGAATTCGTAAATCAACGTCCACAGCGAGCCGTCGAAGGCCTGCGGGTAGCCAGAGTGCTGGTAGGGCGTGCTGGAGAGGAGCCCGTCGATGTTGTACTGCCCGATGTTGAGTAGGGCGTTGTTGCGGAGGTAGTTCAGTGGCGACTCGGGACTGCCGTTGAGGTACCCGTTCAGGTGCCCGTACTGATAGAGGTAGGCGAGCGGAGCGAACACCACCACGGTCACCAGCAGGCAGACCCAGAACCCCGGAAAGATCCGGAGCACCCGCTTCCACGTGTAGCGGACCGCCGTGTCAGAATCAAAGAAGCTCTTGGTGACCAGGTACCCACTCACCACGAAGAAGCCCCCGACGGCCAATCCGCCCAAGCTCTCCTGACCTTTGGTCCAACCCCACATGGGATCGGAGCCCCCGTTGAAGCCACCGAGGGGGAACGAATGGTCGATCAGCACCATCATGGCGAACACCATTCTGAGGAACGCCAGGCTGTTGCGGCGGGGATCGAACACTTGCTGGATTGTCCCCGGAATCCTGCGGCCGACTACTTCCACCGTGTCGTCAGTGGGCTCCGAAGCCCCAAGGGCGACGAGACGTCTCACCTGGCCCGGTCGGAGTGCACATCTAACCGGTCAGTCATCACGAGCGGCACGCGGGGCCGGCGGCTTCACGAAGCGCCGCACCGAGGATCCCATGACACGTACCGGCTTGGAGAGCCTCCAGCTGCTCGATCGACGGAAGGTCTCCACCTCTCGTCTGGCTTCGTCGACCAGGCCTTCGAGGTGGTGCGCGTGGTGCCGGCAGTTGTTGACATCCGCCTGGAGGTCGAGGGCCACCTGACGAAGTCGATTGACCTCGCGCTCGTTATCAAGGATGTGCGATCGGTACGACTGGATCGCCGTCATGGATTGGGCGGGAAGCAGTAAGGGATGGGCGTCAAACTTGGCGATGATCGCGGTTCGAGCCTGATCCCACTCGATGTCGGAGTGCACCGATGTCGACGAGTCCCCGGTGAGCCACCTTCTCCACACTGCGGTGACCTCGCCCGTGTCGGCGACCCCACACCAGAGCACAGCCTGCATGAGGACATCCCAGTCCTCGAGCACCGGAAGAGACTCGTCGAAGGCCAGACCCTGGTCGACGAAGGCCGAACGGGGAATCGCCCAACCGCAGGGCGGGGAGTGGTTCTCCCATAGGTGATCGAGGACATCGAACTTCTCCGGCCACCGGCACCGCGGCCGGCTTCGGACCTCGTATCCGGGACGCCCGCCCGCCCACGTCGTCGGTTCAACTTCTTGCTCCGCGACCGGTGAGCGAAGGACTTTGCCGGGATGCTTGGCGGCCACGGACCGGAACGTCTCCAACCAGTGACCGAACACCACGTCGTCGTCATCCAGGATGCAGATGTAATTGCCCCGTGCCAGCTCGACGCCCACGGTCAGCGGTCGGGACCGACCTCCGCCATCCACCGGGATCAGCCTGACTCTTGCGCTGAAGTCGGACCCGTAGGCATCAACCAGATACTGGAGATGGGTGAGTTGGTCCCGAGGGACCATATGTGCCAACAGCAGGACCTCGAAATCTTGGTCGGTCTGGGCGGCCAACGAAAGGAGGGCCTCTTGAAGCGTCGTCGGGCGCGTTCCCTGGGTCCTCATCAAGATGGACAGGAACGGCGCCGGCTCGTTGCCCTCGATGTCGGGCCGGCCCCCAGTCGCGCCCAGGGGTGCATAAGCACGAACGAACTCGTTGACGATCGCCGCAGACGACGAGCGCTCGCGGACGCCCATTAGGAGGTCGTGGAGGGGCGCCCCTTCCTGGAGCACCGCGGCGTCAACTGGAACATGTTGGTCGCTGAAGCGAAGCGGAAAGTCGTTGGAGCCGATCTCCGCCCAACCGGACTGCGTGGTCATCTCCCTTAAGCGGAGATCGGAGAAGAACGACACGTGCGTGTCGTCCAACAACCCCACTTCGGTCATGTCCCAACGTCCGAGGAGCAGCTTTGCCGCGATGTCGTAGTGGGTAATATTTGGGACGGCCAGGATGAGCGGCACGCCCCCTTGTCGCAGGGCCAACCCACTCAGCGCACTAAGCACCTCAGGCCCGTTGGTCACGTGCTCCAGAACGTCGATCATGACAATGGCACCGAGAGCACGATCACCGAGACGCTTCTCGATCGCGGCGACCGCGTCGCCGGGCACACTGAGGTCGAAGACCTCCGTTTCGAAACCCCGCTCAGCCAAGTCGACCAGACCGCTCGGCTCCACGTCACAACCGATATAGCCCAACCCCAGGTCGCTGATGGTCTCGGCGATCGCACCGTAGCCGCAACCGATGTCCACCATCACCGTCCCATGGTCTGGGCGATGCTGCTCGATCAGATCTAGCACACACCGGTAGACAGAATCGTCGGACAGCGAGAACTTATAGCGATCAGACATCGGCATAGGAGAACCGGTGCTCCGCGAAGTCGCCATCGATAAACTGGGCAGTCCGTCCGTCAGGATCGATTGGAATCGGCAATTCACCGGCCCCCATCCGCCGGCGGAATTCGGCCGCAGCCTTCCGCTGGAGGGGCATCGAGGACTCCTCCATTGCCGAGGCCCACGCTTCAGAGAGATCCGGCCGCGAGAACTTCCAGGCGAGGATGAGCGCCGCTTCGGCCGCGTAATAGTGCTCGGCGTCGCCGACCACCATCCGTGCTTCCATGGTCAACCGTTTGTCGTGGAAGATCAGGGCCGTCGGTTGGTGGATCACGCGGTAGCCGGCTAAGCGCGCCCTCCAACTGAAGTCCACGTCATCGCAGTAGAGGAAGAACGAGTCGGCGTCGAAGCCGCCGGTCGCCTTGATGACCCCACGTCGAACGAGTGCCCCGGCCGTCGATGCCCAACTTGTGTCGCCGGAGTGCAAGTCGTAGGACTTTGGGTGCTCGAGGGGGATCTGCCGGGCCTCCACGATCCCCGCACTGGAATCAGGCATGAACAGTGCCAGTTCGGCGAGCGCGAACGGACTCATGTAGACGTCAGGATTCAAGAACAGCACGTAGTCATGATCGAATTCATCGAGTAGGCGATTGTGTCCTCGGGCCGAGCCCAGGTTTGCGTTGAAATAGCTGTAGGTGACACCATCGATCCCGAAGGGTTTCACCTCCGCGACGATCGAGGCGAGGTCGTCGAGCGAAAGGGATGCGGCTGAGGAACAGTCGCCCAGGGCGACCGAAACCGACACGGCGTCATTCTGGGCGACGAGCACCTCAACGGCGTGGCGCAACCCTCGGAAGAGCCGATCGATATCACCCGGAGCTGGTCGGTACAGCACGGTCTGCACCCGGATACTCACGGGTGTGTAAGAGTCCGATCGGGACTGATCTTGTGGCACTCCACCGGTCACTGCCCTGCTCCATTCAACTCAGGCTCCATCCACGACAGCAATGCATCGACACCGGCGTCGAGCGACGTCCGGCGCTCCCACGCCAAATCTCGTGCCGCCTCTGATGTGTCCGCAAATGCTGCCCTGACATCCCCGTCCCTGAATCGCCCGCTGACCACTGGCGACGGGGCATCCATCCGGACGGCGAGCATCCCGGCTAGATCAGCCACCACGGTCTGCTCGCCTGACCCGATGTCAACTGTCCGGGACTCTGTTGGCGGTTGGTCAATCGCAGCCACCATGGCGTCCACCACATCATCGACGTAGACGAAATCCCTAATGATCCCTCCGTCCTCGTACAAATCGATTTCCCGGCCCTGACGAGCCTGAGAAGCAAAAAGTGTCACGATCCCCGTGTACGAATTGCCCAGGGACTGGCCCGGCCCATAGACGTTCTGGAGACGCAGGATACTGAGTGCCGAGCCCATGGCGGAGCACCATGACCGCAGAACCCCCTCCTGGGCCAGTTTGGTGACCCCATAGACGCTGGTGGGGAGGGTCGGCGTCGTGGCGGCCGCGCTGGCGATCGGCCGCTCCCGACCGGAACCATCACCTCCGGGGATCCACCGACCCTCTGTGAGTGCCGTGTGGCTCCGGGCCCCCGGGGAGAATGTCTGACCGTTCCGCACCCACAATCCCTCTCCGTAGACGGCCCTGGACGAGGCCAGGACCACATGGGGAGGCACGGCTCCGCCGGCCATGAGCGCGTCGGTCATCCTCGTGGTGCCGACGACATTCACCATCGCGTGCCGACTCGCCTCGGTGAGTGACTGCCCTGTCCCTGTCTCGGCGGCGAGGTGGACCACGCAGTCGGGGTGGACCGTCCGCAACGTCGCCGCCCACCCCGCCTTCGCGGTCACGTCGACTGGAAGCAGTGTCACGTCCTGATGCAGGCGAGGGGGGCGTCCCTCGTCGTGGTGGACCTGAGGGTGGAGGATATCGAGAACGGTCACCCGTTCGCCCCGTGCCACCAATCTTGATGACAACTCACAGCCGATGAACCCTGCCCCACCGGTAATCAGGATCGTCTTGGGGTTGGCTGTCATCGACGTGGTTGTAAGCCTGTCATCAGTAGCGGCCAAATCGCGGGATCAGGCGCCAGCCCACTTTAGGCGGGCACATGATCCAACGACCGTCACATTAACACCAGGCCTCCCCAGCGAACGACGCACCGCAAGGAGTTCCTATCTAGATCCGGTCCCCGGTGCCCGGAACCTGCCGTTCGACTGCCCCGATACCCCTTCCGCTCCCGGTCATCCGTCTCCCCCGTCACGGACACGCCGGAATGAGGCGATCGATGAGGGCCGTGAACCGCTCGTTCTCACCAGGTTGGCGGAGCGGACACCACGGGTCGAATCTGCCCAGGTTAGGGCTGTAGAACGGATCGTCTGATCGGACGACGTCACCCCAGATCTCGAGGAACCGGGCGACATCCTGCGAGTACCCCGAGAGCCCCCTGCTCATCGACTCGCGGTGCACGAGCTCGGCGTGGGGCGTGAAAATGTTCCGGTATCCCCGCTCCCGCAGTCGCAAGCAGAGGTCGATGTCGTTGAATGCGATCGGGAGCTCCTCGTCGAAACCGCCGAGCTCGTCGAAGACCGTCCGATCGATCAGCATGCAGG
>Ga0075021_10001072_pt1 | contig 13974 bp, 15 predicted proteins | sample ColStrG_CSR_2012_FD_72749 | JGI IMG/M metagenome (GOLD analysis project Ga0075021, IMG submission 72749) | Freshwater sediment microbial communities in response to fracking from Pennsylvania, USA - Cold Stream Run_MetaG_CSR_2012 | ecosystem: Environmental > Aquatic > Freshwater > Creek >...
CTCTTCGGCAGCCGCATCAAGGAATTCGGCACCCGCATGGAAGACTTCGCCATCGAATTTCAGAACTTCGCGGAGCGCGATTTCGGCGGATAACTATGGCTTTTTCCACCAATGGCGGCAACGGCGGGCATCGCGGACGGCGTTTTGGCGGCCCCGCGGTCATGTCGGAAATCAACGTCGTCCCGCTGGTCGATGTGGTACTCGTCCTGCTCATTATCTTCATGATTACCGCCAACGTCATGGAGTTCGGTCTCGACATCAAAGTCCCCACCGTGCGCCGCGTGCAGAATACCGCGCAGGATCTGCCCGTGGTCAGCATCACAAAAGACGGCGAGTCTTATTTGAACGATAAGCCCGTCAATATTCACCAATTGCCGCAAAGCGTGCGCGCGCGCTTCCGGAATGCCACCGCCGTTTATGTCCGCGCCGACAAAGAAACGCCTTGGGATCCCATCGCTCAAATCGTCGCCGAATTGGGTGAGGCGAAGTACGAAGTCAAAATGGTAACGGCGCCGATGGATTCCTCGCGCCAAGGGCGTTAGCGTATGGCCCAGCAGCTTGACATCCTCGACGACCGCGATCCTCTCGCCTTGCCCTTCATGGGTTCGCTGGTGGTGCATGGCTGCGTGATTGCCTTGTTCTTTCTGGGATGGTTCTGGCTCAAGCACTCGCCCGATTCTCTCGGTGAGCCGAACCCCTCCGGCGGCACGGCCTATGCCGTATCGCCCACGCGCAGCATTCCCATTCCGCAGCGCGAAGCGCCGCTGAATCCGGTGGCGCACGATACCGAATCGCTGGTTCCCACCGCGCCGTCTGAAAAAGAAGTGGAAAAAAAGCAGCCCGAACCGCAAAAGGACGCCTTCCAGATCCCCGATAAAATCAAGCCGCAACAAGAGCAGCCGCGTCCGCAGCAAAAGTACATTCCGCCCGCGCCTCCCAATCAGGTCTATAGTCAAACGCGCCAGGCGGTGTCCAGTCCCATGTACGGCGCGCAGGCCGGCGCGGGCCAAGTCGGCATCGGCCCCAATTCGCTGCTCGGCAACCGCCTCGGCTGGTATGCGCAGCTCATTCGCGACCGGCTCGCGCAGAACTGGCAAACCAACGGCCTCGACGCCCGATCGCAAGCCGCGCCGGCCGTTGTCAGCTTTCATATCCTGCGCGATGGCGGCATCCGCGACCCGCGGGTTGTGCAGTCCAGCGGCAATCCCACTATTGACAACACCGCCTTGCGCGCCGTCTATGCGGCTAGTCCCTTAACTCCTCTTCCTCCGCAAATTACCGAAAACGATATCCTGGCAGAATTCACGTTTAATCTACGCTGATGCGAATACTTACTGTTTCTATCTCCTTTTTTCTTGCGCTCGCTTTCGTTTCCGCGCGCCAGCAGGTTGTCGGAACCATCGAAAAAAATCCCGGCAAGCCGCTCGTCGCCGTTGCCGATTTTCGCGCCACGGGAACTACCGCCCCAACGCTGATGGCCACCTTCAACAGCACCGTGCAAAACGACTTGCAGGGTTCTCCGGTTATCAATTTCATTCCGAAAACCCTCTACCCTTTGCGCATCCCGCAAGTGCCCAACGATTTGGCTGCCGGCTTAGCCCAAGCTAACGCCAAACCCGCCCCCACCCCGGGGTTCCGTCTGGCCGATTGGTACGCCCCGCCCGCTAAAGCAAACTATCTTGGCATCGGCTACGGCGCGGAGGATCGCGGTCTTTTCGTGGTCTTCGCTTACCTCTATACCACCGCGCCGAACATCACAGACTTGCAACAGGCGCAAGTCTTCGGCAAGGTCTACACCGCTTCGCTCGATCAAAGCGGCGCGATCGACGCGGCCCATCACTACGCCGCCGATATCCTCGCGCAGTTCGGCGGCCAAAGCCTCATCGGGACTCGCATCGTGTTCGTTTCCGACCGCACCGGCGCCAAAGAAATTTGGACCATGAATTGGGATGGAACCGACCAGAAGCAGATCACCAAGTACAACTCCATTTCAACGTTCCCTTCGGCGTCGCCCGATGGCCGCATCGTCGCGTTCACCACTTACGCCAGCGGCTACCCCGCTATCCAGCTTTTTTCGCTCGATACCGGCCGTAAGCTGCCGTTCTATAACCAACGCGCCTCCATGAACGCGTTCGTTTCGTTCACCCCGGATTCCAAGCAGATTGTCTTCTCGTCCACCGCCGGCAGCGGTGCCGCTCAGTTATACATGGCAAATGCCGACGGTTCCGGCTTCCGTCGCATCACCAGTTCCGGCGCCATCGAGGTCGAAGCCAAAATTAATCCCAAAACCGGGACAGATATTGTCGACGTTTCCGGGCGCTCCGGTCTCCCGCAAATCTACCGAATGAATATCGAAGGCGCCGACGTGCAGCGCCTCTCCGCCGGCACCGGCGAAGCCACCAATCCATCTTGGAGCCCCGATGGTTCCCACATCGCTTTCGCCTGGACCAAGGGCTTCGAGCCAGGCAATTACAACATCTTCGTGATGGACGTCATTACCAAAGACACCACGCAACTCACCGCCGCCGAAGGGCGCAACGAGAATCCGGGCTGGTCCCCGGATGGCGCGCATATTGTGTATGCTTCTAAACGCGGCCGTCAATCCCAAATCTGGGTGATGAATGCCGACGGAACGGGCAAACACCCTTTGACCAGCGCGGGGAACAACGAGAAGCCCGTCTGGGTCAATGCTGAGAAGTAAATTAAGATACAAGATTAGAGAATTTAGGAGGGATTTACCCAACTCATGATGAAACAAAGAATGCCGATCGCGGTTCTGGCGACGCTTGTTCTGGGGCTGTCCGCCGGCTGTCACAAGAAGATTCCGCCTCCCCCGCCGCAGGCGCCCGCACCCGTTCCAGAGAACGCTCCGCCTTCCACCAAACCGGCCATCAGCTATTTCACCGCTGAGCCCACCACTGTTACTGTCGGCCAGCCCTCGTCCCTCCGCTGGTCCGTGGCCGATGCGACAAGCGTCAGAATCGATAACGCCATCGGCGAAGTCAGCCCCAACGGCCGCCGCGGCGTGTATCCCACGGCTACCACCACCTACCACCTCACCGCAACCGGTCCTGGCGGCACCTCGGAAGCCGACGCCACCGTTACCGTAAGCAGCCCGCCGCCCCCCGCGCCCATGCAAACCGCTCCCCAGCCCACGATACAGGAGATCCTGGCTAAACAGGTCCAGGATGTCCACTTCGATTACGACAAGAGCGACATTCGCGCTGAAGACCAAGCGATTATCCAAGGCGATGCCGGGGCGTTAAAGACGGTGTTCCAGATGGACGCCAACTTTGTTGTCACCATTGAAGGCCACTGCGACGAACGCGGTTCCGCCGAATACAATCTCGCCCTGGGCGACCGCCGCGCAGCCGCCACTAAGGACGCCCTCATTTCACTCGGCGTCCCCGGCGATAAACTCAAAACCGTCAGCTTCGGCAAAGAGCGTCCAATCTGCACCGAAGCCATGGAGGACTGCTATGCGCGCAACCGGCGCGCCCATTTCTCGGCTGCGCAGTAAGGCTCGGTCCGCCGGGAGATTAAAGTTCTCTTACACTGAAGACAAGTGCGAAACGGGGATGGCGACAAACCGTCCCCTTCCATAGGGAGTTCATTCATATGAAACTAATGCGCCTCGCCGCTCTGCTGCTCGCCTGCTCCGGTTTTTGTTTTGCCGTGAACAAGGACATCTTGGCGCTTCAACGCGAGATGGAAGACAAGATCAATGCTCTGCAGAATGATGTGGACAGCAAGCTGAGCAACATGAATGGCTTATTGACCGCGATTCAAGCCGATTCCCGCCGCAACGCCGAATTGCTTTCGGGCATGCAGGAATCCGTCAGCAGCGGAATCGCCCGGTCCCTGACTCCGGTTACAGGGCTCACCAACCGCGTCGACTCCGTGGGCGAAGATGTGCGCTCACTCAAAGATTCTTTGGCCGATATCACCGCCCGCATGGAACGCATGGACGCCAAGATTACCGACCTGAAAAATCAGATGCAAATCATGCAGAGCCCGCCCTCCGCGCCGGGCGGAAACGGCATCAGCGTAACCTCCCCGACCTCCCCGCAATCGGTGCTCATCCCCCAACTGCCTCCGCCGGCGGCAAGCGGTCTTACCACGGGCCCAAAACCACCGGCGGGCATCAGCGCCGACCGCAGCTTCGCCGAAGCCATGCGCGATCTGCAAACCGGAAAAAGCGATCTGGCGTATAACGAATTCCAGCAGTATCTCACTTATTTCCCGAACACCGAATTCGCCGCCAAAGCTCAGTATTATTTGGGCGAGATCGACTATAACCGCAACAACTATCCCAGCGCCATCAAGAATTTCGACATCGTCCTCGAACGCTATCCCGAGAATCCGAAAACCGCCGACGCCCACCTGATGAAGGCCTATGCACTCCTCAAAGCGAACGAGCGCAACCGCGCCGTGCAGGAGTTCCGTATTCTCGTGACCAACTATCCGCATACCGACGACGCGCGCAAGGCTTTGCAGCAGCTTCGTACGTTAGGCGTCTCGGCTGCCGTGGCGCCCGCGCCGGCGCCGCCCAATGTGGTGCGCCGTTAGCGCTACTCCGGTTATCGACAATCGCGCCGACCCGGTGTGGGCGTGCAGAGCCGAACCGGATACCCTATCGACAGCAACCGCTCTTGGCGGCAGGGTGCTCGCTATCCACATGCTATTCGGAGTATTAGTAGTATTAAAGCGCCATGTTAGAGCTCGATCTAAACGCGCCGGACCGGTTGCCACGGGCTGATAACAGTGCGATCGGTGCTACTGAAACCGGCACTACGGAGCGCGATCAGCTCGAAGCGGTCCGTCTGCATCTGGCGGCGATCGTCGAGAACTCGGATGACGCCATCATCAGTAAGGATTTGAATGGGATCATCACCAGTTGGAACAACGGCGCCGAACGTATTTTTGGCTATAAGGCCGCCGAAGTTGTAGGCAAGCCAGTTTCGATCCTGGCGGCTCCCGACCGGCTTGACGAGATGCCGGAAATCCTTTCCAAGATTCAGCGGGGTATCCGCGTCCAACACTACGAGACGCGGCGGCGCAGAAAAGACGGAGAAATACTCGACATCGCGCTGACGGTTTCACCGATCCGCAATGCCGCGGGTCGGATAATGGGCGCGTCGAAGATAGCTCGCGATATTACCGATCGGAAACGCGCTGAGCGGGAACGTGCATCGCTCCTCGCGCGAGAGCAGGAAGTCCGCCGGACTGCGGAGCTGCTCAATAGCGTTGCCGCCAAGCTGACGGCACAATTGGATATTCACAAGCTTATCCAGGAAATGACCGACATTGCCACGGCCCTTTTGGGAGCTGAGATGGGTTCCTTTTTCCATAACCTGATCACCGAGGAGAGCGGGCCTCAACGATTACAGACACCTTCAGGCGTCCTGCCGGAAGGGTTTGCCGGTGTCGCGATAGGTCACGATAGCGATGTTTTTGGGACGACAACCCGCGGCGAAAGGATTCTGCGCAGCGACGACGTGACGCAAGACCCCCGCTTCGACCAGAATTCGCCATACCCACGCATGCCACAGGAGAACTTGCCGGTCCGAAGCTATCTCGCTGCACCTGTCATTGCGCGGTCAGGCGAGGTTCTGGGCGGCCTCTTCTTCGGTCATTCCATGCCGGCGAAGTTTACGGAAAGCCACGAGGCGATGATTAAGGGGATCGCTGCGCAAGCCGCAATCGCCTTGGATAATGCGCGACTGTTCGGGCAGGCCCAGTGGGTGCAGTCGGAACTCAAGCGAACGAACGAAGAATTGCGGCGCTCCAATCAGGATTTGGAGGTTTTCGCCTACTCGGCCAGCCATGACTTGCAGGAGCCGCTGAGAACCATCGCGCTCTCGGCGCAGCTTATCCAACGTAATTTGGGACAGCGAATGTCGGCTGAAGAAGCCAGGTTTTTGGGGAACATCGTCGCTGCTTCCAAGCGGATGCAAACGCTCATTGGGGATCTTCTCGCGTACACGAGAGCGACGAGATATGAGGAAGGCCCGGCGCCAAACGTCGATGCGGCGCGCGTCCTCTCCGCGGCATTGGAGAGTTTGCGCGGGGCCATTGAAGAGGCGGGAGCAACGGTTACGGCCGCTGAATTGCCGATAGCCACTATTCATGAAGGTCGGCTTGTCCAGTTGTTTCAAAACCTGATCAGTAACGCTATAAAGTACCGTGGCACGGAAGCGCCTCGCATTCATGTCTCAGCCAAAGAAGGCGACGGATGGTGCGTATTCTCCGTGATCGATAATGGCATTGGAGTTGAGGCGCAATACGCAGAGCAAATCTTTGGCCTCTTTAAGCGGCTTCACGCCCGTGATCGCTACCCAGGCAGCGGCATCGGCTTGGCGCTCTGTCAACGAGTCGTGGAGCAATACGGCGGCCGCATCTGGCTTGAGCATTCCACGCCCGGCGGAGGATCAACCTTTTGCTTCGCCCTACCGTCGCGCGCTCGATAGAAATGGGGAATCGAACTCCGGCTCAGGCGGATGGTGAGCCGCGCACACTATTGCTCGTCGAGGATAACCCGACGGACATATTCGTCATCGGGGAACTGCTTGAGAAATCCGGCCTTAATCCCACCCTCCAAATCGCCAACAATGGATACGAGGCGTTACAGTATTTGGAAGACCTAGTACCAAGTTGCAAAAGTTCGCGTACACATCTGTGGGGCGGGCCCTCGGCCTGCGCGGGGCTTCCAGCCCCGCTTTTCTGTGACGCCAATTTCTGCAAGTTGGTACTAGCTAAGGGTGAGTACCCCTCGTGTCCCGCGCTCGTCCTTCTCGACCTGAACCTACCGAAGGTTGCGGGCATTGAGGTTCTCCGACACCTTCGGAATAGCACGCCGTGTAGCCGCACGCCGGTTATCGTCGTTACCTCTTCTACCGCCGAGGCAGATCGGACAGCCGTTGAGCGCCTCGGCGCGGATGCGTACTTTCAAAAACCGACAAGCCTGACGGCGTATATGGAGCTTACACCGTTGATAAAGCGTATTCTCGGTTCCACCGAAAAAGGCCAGGACTAGGTTCATCCGGAAGTCTTTTTCAGCGGGTTTGCATGTGTCGCCTAAGGCGTGGCAGCCTATGCGCGAGAACCATCCTTCGTTTTTTCGATAAGAAACCGGTATAACTCCACCGTCTGATTTGCAATCGTTCGCCAACTAAACGTCTCTTCCACCCGCTTCCGCCCGGCATCGCCAAACTGCCGGCAGCGGGCGGGATCGGCCAAGAGCTGCGCAATGCGCGCCGCCAGATCGCGCGCGAATTTCTCAGGCTGCGTGGCGAAGCCGGTCGTAGCGTCTTGTTCGAAAGGAATCAGATAGCCGGTCTCGCCCTCAACCACCACTTCCTTAATGCCGCCAGTGGCGCTAGCCACTACTGGCGCATGGCACGCCATGGCCTCCAGATTGATAATGCCAAAAGGTTCGTAGACCGAAGGGCAGCAGAACACTCGCGCGTTGCTGTAGAGCTGAATGGCCTCGCGCTTGGTCACCATCTTTTCGATCCAGATCACGCGCTTGTTGCGCTTGCGGGCTTCGCCCACCTTTTGGCGCATTTCGGTGGCGATCTCGGGCGTGTCCGGCGCGCCGGCGCACAGAACCACCTGCGTATCGCGCGGCAGAAATTCGATAGCATCCACCAGATGCGTCACGCCTTTTTGACGGGTGATGCGCCCGACAAAGAGCACGTACGGCACTTTAGGATCGACCCCGTAGGTAGTCAGCGCGGCATCGTCCGTGGTCTGGCGGTATTCGTCTAGGTCGATGCCGTTGTAGATGACATGCACGCGTTCCGGCTTGACGCCGGGATAGGCGCGCACGATGTCGTCGCGTGTGCCTTTGGAGACGGCGATGACGGCGTCGGCATCGAGGATGGCGGTTTCTTCGATCCACGAACTCATGCCGTAGCCGCTGCCAAGCTGTTCGGCTTTCCAGGCACGCAGGGGCTCCAGGCTATGAGTGGTGAGCACAAAGGGTACGCCGTAGAGCTTTTTGGCCCAGAAGCCCGCCATGGAGGCATACCAAGTGTGGGTATGGACGACGTCGACGCCGGCCAGATCTTTCACCTGAGTCAGGTTGAGGCTGAGCGTCTCGAGAGCAGCTTTGAATTTGCCGCTGGTGCCGCTGCTGATTTCGGCCCAGGGCAGGGCGCCGATGACCTGCAATTGGCCGACATCCGATTTCTGGTCGCCCCAACAGCGGACCTCGACTTCGATTTTCTTGGCCAGTTCCCGGCTCAGGTATTCGACATGTACCCCGGCTCCGCCATAGACGTTCGGCGGGTATTCGCGGGTGAAGAGAGCGGCTCGCAATGGACCTCCAGTCAAATGAAACGCTATCACGACGGCGGCGAGCTCAAGAGACAATCACAAGCTCCGGCATTTCATCCCAGGTTCGGCCTTCCAGTGTTCGACCGGTCTTCTTTTTTTGCAAGCCACCCCACTGTTTAAAGAAAAAAGCCACGCCCGCTTCAAGACATTGATCGCGGATGTCGGTCACCCATGCCGGGTCGATCGGACGCGCGCCTGGACCGGACTCTCCTCCAACGATTGCCCAATCGATGCCGCGCAGATTCATTCTTCCAGCGAAGGGGTAGTTCCAGCATTTGCGGTTGCAATGTGACTTCGAAACCATTTCGATAATTCGGCTGGCCCATCAGCTTCAGCCGGTTTGCCATACGCTGGCATCGGCTTGGAAACGAACCTGAAGTCGGCCTTCTTCTTGAGCCGTTCTCGCCACGCGTTTTCGAACCGCTCGTTTGAGACTTTCTCAGGATCGCCGAACAAGTTCCCTGTCGTGTCGTAAGCAGAGTCGATCCACGTTTCGTCACCTTATAAACGAGTGAGCTGCTCCACCTTGCTCTGGATCGCCTTGTCTGGATTCTTCCGCAGCACATTCCGATTGATGTCCATAATCATGAAGTTCAGGAACACCTCCACCGACTTCATTTTCCCGGTGGCTTCGATCACTTCCCACTTGAGATTAATGGTGTTCGCCCTTGGGAAGATCTTCTCCAGGAGTACTTCGTTACAATCGGCGCTGTAAATATGAACTCCTTTCGATCTAGTGCAATTGTCCTCAATTGGTCAGCACGACTAGGGTCCGAGTCGATGAAGTGATACGTCCCGGCCTTCATGCCTCCAGGCAGTGTATCCGACTATTTCCCGGCACCACAAATTGGCGATACGGAGCTTTCTTAAGGCCGCCGATGCCGCTTCGCTCTGTGCTTGTTCACTTTGTTTGGCCGCGGATGAACTTGAAATGCCTGGGCAGGCCAGTTGGCGGCCAGCAGGAATGCGACGGCGAGCGTCGCGACAATCGTTCTCATGGAGAGGCTCCTACATTCGCAGTGCGCCGTCCCCCGCATTGTTCTCTTGAATTGGCAACTTCGCAGCTTTGGTTGCGCGAGACCGGGTGCGCCGGTGAGAAGGTGGCTAGCCGATTTTCCGCTCGTCGTGGCCCAAGCGGGTTCCACTGCTCGCCGCTGGCATTCTCAATCCAAACAACGTCTCGATATCGAATTCGGTTTCGGCAAACCCGCTGCCGTCGGATGCTTCCATTTCACGGTCCCACGCGGCCATCTTGAGCCGCAACGCCCCGTTCAATTCACTTTCGTTCAACAAATCAACGGCCGAAATCCCCAGCTTCGTCAAAATTCGGTCGGCAAGCGGCATCTGCAGGAGTCTAACCCCTTTCAGGACGTTATGTGTTTGCGATTGGGAAATACCCAAAATGCGGGCTAGCCCACGTTCGGTGAACTCGCCATTGTCAATGCGCAGTCTCAACTGCTTCAAGAGCCGCGTTCGAAGCACCTCAAACGTGACTCCCTGCGATCCTAGAAGTGATTCCACCCTGAAATAGGGCCCCCTATTTTTCCTTAAACTACCCGAATTTTACCATTGGCGGTGGAAAAATTGTGCGTGGATCTAAACCCCTTGTTTCTGATATAGTTGTGCGATTTTTCCACGATATTCTCACCTTATCACCGGATAATATTACAGTTTAGTCTTTGCGAAAGTACCAGACTGCTGTATCGTCAAATTCAGAAAGCGATGTCAAAACAAACGCTTACATCTGACGAACCTATTAATTCGAAGAAGAGCAAAATGGAGTGGACCCGCTCGGAAACTCTAGTACTCGCTATGCAGTCATGCACATTTTGTTACGGGTTGGGTCTTCGGCCGGGGAGAGCAGGGGCGTCAACCCCATGCAACTGTGTATTTCGCGCGATTTTTCGGGCTTGCTACGAAAAATTCCGTTATTGCGTGGCGCGCGAACGGCATGCCAGCCGCGTGTCTCTGGAAGCGAATCCCGGATCCAACCGAAAGGCAGTTTGGGGATTGAAAGACGAAGAATTTATCGCCGATTTCTGTCTGGTCAGCAGAAGAACCCTCTCGCCGCACGAACACCGGGTGTTTCGTTATCACTACTTATTGGGAGCAGACTGGAAGCTTTGCTGCCGTAAATTAAACATTGATCGGGGGGGCTTTTTTCACGAGATTTATCGAATTGAGCAGAAATTAGGGCGTACCTTTCGGGAGCTCGAACCGCACGCCTTGTTTCCGGTGGACGAGTACTTTAACAGCACCGGGAGGTATGAAAAGCCTCTCGTAGCGGTGTTGAGCCCGTTTGGGATAGAAGCGGAGCCGGGCGAGGACGAAGACCGCTACGCCAAGCCGCGGTTGAAAAATGTTTTGCGGTTCCCCATCAAGCGAGTCGCTTGAGGAATTGCGCGCCCTTGGCGCTTTGCGGGCCGTGCTCGACGCGGCCCGTTTTTTCCTGGGGCTAGACAGCAGCCTCACGGCACTGATGGAGGGCGCCGTGATCGCGATTATTCGCTCGCAATGAACGGCGCCCTTGCCGTGTGGCATCGTGATTGTCCCCTGCTTCTCGTAACCTGTAAAACCAGATCCTTTCCTTCCTGTGACATACTCAAGATAGTTTTTTTGTGTCGCTTGGACATCTCTCCGTTGCCGCCTCTCCATACCAGTCCAAGAAATCGGACCGCTATTCGAGCCACTCGCTGATATTGGGGCTGCTAGGAAACGGCGGCGGCCGGCGATTGCTGGATGTCGGCGCGGCTCACGGATATTTGGCGAAGGAACTGCGCGCGCAAGGATTCCAGGTAACCGGCGTTGAGGCGAACCGCGTCTTAGGAGAGGAGGCCGCTAAGCATTGCGACGACTTTCTGCTACTCGATCTCGACGGCCCGCTGCCCGCGTTTGCGGAGCCATTCGACGTGATGGTGTTCGGCGATGTGTTGGAGCACCTGAAGAATCCAGCCACTGTTCTCCGCGCACTGGCCGCCAGTCTGAGGGACGAGGGCGCGATTGTCATCTCCCTTCCGAATGTTGCCAATCTCTACGTGCGCCTGAGCCTGCTGTTCGGGCGCTTCGATTATCAAGACCGCGGAATTTTAGACCGCACTCACCTGCGTTTTTTTACCCGCAAGACTTTCCGCGAGTTTCTGGCGAATGCCGGGCTGGAGGCGGAAACGCTGACGGCAACCCCGATCCCGCTGCCCTTGGTTGTGCCGCGGCGCTATCAAGGAATTGCTTTTGGAATGTTGCACGCGTCGAACGCCTGGCTGGCGCGCGCCTGGCCGACGCTCTTCGGCTATCAGTTCGTAGCGCTGGCGCGCAAAAAGAAGAGGTTGCATGCCGCCTAAAGTAGTTGTGGTCATGCCGGCTTACAATGCCGCGCGCACGCTGCGCATGACGTATGAGGAGCTTCCCAAGGAATGCATTCATTCGATCATTCTGGTGGATGACGGATCGACGGACGACACCATTGCCATCGCCCGCCGCCTTAATCTTGAAGTATTCGTCCACACGCGGAATTTCGGCTACGGCGCCAATCAGAAAACCTGCTACCGCGAGGCGCTGCGCGCGGGCGCCGATATTGTGGCGATGGTTCATCCCGATTATCAGTACGACCCCACGCTGCTGCCCCAGATCATTCAGCCGATCATCGACGGGGAAGCGGATATCGTTCTAGGATCGCGGCTCAAGAAGGGCTCGGCGCTGGAACAAGGCATGCCGTGGTGGAAGTATTTCGCCAACCGTTTCTTGACAGGCCTTGAAAATATCTGCTTTGGATTGGATCATTCGGAATATCACACGGGTTATCGCGCATTTCACCGTTCGGCGCTGGAAGCGGTGAATTTTGGAATGAACTCCGACAGTTTTGTTTTCGATCAGGAAATCATCGCGCAGGCGGTAGCTTGCGATCTGCGCATCGGTGAGATTCCGGTGCCGGTGCGCTATTTCCGAGAGGCTTCTTCGGCCAGCTTTCTGCAAAGCTCCGCTTATGGCCTGCGCATACTTTGGCTGTTGGCGAAGTTTACCGCGCACAAGACCGGCTTGCATCGAAGCCTGCAGTTTCAGAGTCTGGACCGGCGCTATCATCCGGCGACTGAGCAAGAAGCGAAAGCTCACAGCGGCGGTTTGTAGATCAAGCTCTGGGAGAAGGCGTTTCCACCAGGATAGGTTCTTCCACGGCGGCGTCGCCCAGGTAGGCTTTAATCGCCTCAGCGGCGCTTCCTTCCACCGTTAGTCTGCCCTTTTCCAGTAAAATCGCGCGGTCGCAATACTCTTCGATTTGGCCCATGCTGTGAGTGACAAACAGAATAGTCTTGCCCGCTTCGCGAAAACTACGCAGGCGGTCGAAGCACTTCTCTTGAAAGCTGAAATCGCCCACCGCCAGAATTTCGTCCACCACCAGAATGTCCGGATTGACTTCGGTGGCTACGGAGAAGGCGAGGCGCATGTACATGCCGGTAGAATATTGCTTGACGGGTGAGTCGATGAATTCGCCGATATCGGCAAATTCAATAATCTTCTGTTCGCGCGAAAGCATTTCTTCTTTCGAATAGCCCATTAAAAGGCCGTTGAGCAGAATGTTCTCGCGACCAGTGAGTTCGTGATGCATGCCGGCGCCCAGTTCAATCAGCGGCGCCAAGGTGCCATTTACCAAAACCTGTCCGGTGGTGGGCCGGTAAACGCCGGCGACAATTTTGAGTAAAGTGCTTTTGCCCGATCCGTTGCGGCCGATGAGGCCGACAATTTCGCCCTTCCGCACCGTGAACGAAACGCCGCTGACCGCCTCGAATTCGTGGTAGGTTACTTGCTTTCTGAAAAACTTCGAGAAGAGTTCGCGAAGGGTGTCCGGACGCTCGTGGATGACCCTGAATTTCTGTGTTACGTTTTCAACGCAAATGGCGACGGAGTCGTTATTCATGGCGCTAGACGTAAAAGACGAACTCATGCTGACGGCGGCGGAAAACCCAGAAGCCAAAATAGAGAGCGGCAAAGGCGCAGACAAAAGAAGCAACCACCGACTCCCATGTCGGCAGCATTCCGTAATATACGCCTAGACGGAAGCCGTTCATCACATAGATGATGGGATTCAGCTTGAAATAGATCCGATACTTTTGCGGTATATAGTCGAGCGAATAAATGATGGGAGTGACATAAAACCAAACCTGCAAAACGATCTGGAGGATATGCGAGACGTCGCGGTAGTAGACGTTTACCGCGGCAAAGAAGAAAGTTGCTCCGAGCGTCAAAATCGTCAGCGCCAGGATGGGCACAGGAAGGTAAAGCCAAGTCAAATGGAACGGATGGCGCATTGCCACTACGATCAAAGCCAGCGGAATCATGGATAGCAGCAAGTTGATCATGTTTGAAACCACTGCCGCCACCGGAAATACGAGCTTCGCCACGCGCACTTTCTTGATCAGGTCACCGTTGCCGACAATGGACTCCGCGGCATAACTCAGCGACTGTGAGAAAAAGGTCCAGGGCAGCAGCATGCTGAGGAGGAAAACCGGGTAATGCACCTGCTGCGTCGGCATCAAGGTGGAGAAGACCGCTGTGAGCACGAGCATGAGAAGCATTGGGTTCAGCAAAGCCCAGAGAAAGCCCAGGATCGAGCGTTTATAACGAATCTTGAGTTCTTTCAGA
>Ga0075021_10001073_pt1 | contig 13967 bp, 9 predicted proteins | sample ColStrG_CSR_2012_FD_72749 | JGI IMG/M metagenome (GOLD analysis project Ga0075021, IMG submission 72749) | Freshwater sediment microbial communities in response to fracking from Pennsylvania, USA - Cold Stream Run_MetaG_CSR_2012 | ecosystem: Environmental > Aquatic > Freshwater > Creek >...
TTGCGAATTTTATGCACTTGACAACGTTGGATCTGCGCGCACGGCCCGGCGAGTTTGCGCAGCGCCGCCGCCAAGGCTTTGCCGCCGTCCAGAACATACAAGCGCGGCACGGAAAAATCGAGACCACGCTCCTGCAAATCCTCCAACAATTGGCGCACCACGGTAGCGTTCTCGGTGGCTCCTTGCCGCAAGCCCAAAACCATCTTCTTGCCCTGTAAATTCAGGCCCAGGGCGACAATCAGTTCTTGCGTCTGAAAGTAGGTCCCATCCAGGAACAGCGCACAAAACGTGTGCTCGCGCAAGGGCCGGGTTTCCAGTTTCTGCAAACGTTGCCGGCTGCCTTCTCTGAAATGCTCGCTCACCGTGGACTTCTCGATGCCGTACGCTTCTTCGAGTTCGCGCACCACTTCGCCGTAGCCGCGCATCGTTAGCCCGTGCATGATTTTGTTCCACACTGCTTCCTCCATCAAGGAGGCGCGTTGCAGCGTTTCATAGCTGCCCAAGGGAACTTCCCGTTGCCGCGTATCCCGCACGCGCGGGCGTTGCAAAGGCACCTTCTGTCCACTCACTACGCAATAGCCTGGCTGTTTACCCCAACGCACGTACGCGCGTTCTGGCTGCGCCTGATTCTTTTGGCCTACCAGCTCCGCCACTTCCCAACCCATCATTCCCTCGGCTAGTTTGGTGAAGGCGAACAGCGCCAAATGCATCAGGCCCTGACTGATCAAAGCCATCACTTCCGGCAAGGGCAAGGCGATCTGTATTTCGTGTTGCGCTCTTTGCGCGGCCTTGTTGAATTGCTGCACCGCGCGTTCTTTGTTGATCTGATATCTTTTTTTCACTGCGACTCTCCTTTTTGAGATTGGTTTTGCCGGAGCCTATCACGGCTCCGGCCCGAGTCGCTGGTTTCAACTAGATTCCGGACATCCTCGATCCAAAAATGCCAGTCGGTTCCTTGCAGCGACTAACCATCCCCGGGGCGGGATGGTTGCAACGAGAAGGAAACTCGGTCGTGGTACGAAGACCGCCAAAGGGACGGACAGCACGCCTGCCAGAGGTTGGGAAGCGAAACCGGGATTGATTGGCTCTCGGCAAGCTGCGTGATAGTTTGGGACCATTCTCATGCTGCCCTTTTTTGAGCGCTGCGCCAGTCTTTGTTATGCCCTTTTTTCGGCTACGGTTTTCCTGACCGCGGCTACTCCCCACGAAACGCTCGTTGCACTGCTCGAGCAGAATTGGCAGCATCAGTTGCGCAGCAGCCCGGAAATGGCGACCGCGATCGGCGATAACCGCTATAACGATCTGCTCAGCGATCGTTCGCCGGGCACCATCGCGCGGGAATTGGATTACAACAAGAAGCTGTTAGCCGCGCTGCAGGCGATCAATCCCACTACGCTTTCCGCTGGAGACCGCCTCAATCGGAGCCTCGCAGAGCGGGGCCTGAAAACCGATATTGCGGGGGCGCGCTTCAAAAATTGGGAAATGCCGGCCACGCAAATGGGCGGACCGCAGAGTTATGCGAGCCTGGCGAAAGATACGCCGTTCAATACCGTTCACGATTACGAGAACTACTTAAGCCGCCTCCGCAAGCTGCCCGCGGTTCTCGCGCAGTCTACCGGCAACATGCGGCTGGGGATGCGCGACGGTCTCATGCCGCCGGGTTACTTAATGGCCAAAGTAGCGGAAGAAGCTTCCGATGTGGCGATGAAGCCGCTGGCGGAGAATCTGTTCACCGAACCCGTGAGAAATTTTCCGGCGGCGCTTGGCGCTCCCGACCGCGTGCGCCTTACAAAAGAGATTAACGATACCGTCCGCGCGAAAGTGCTTCCAGCGTTCGCCGCGTTCGCCAAATTCGTGAAAGACGAATACCAACCGAAAGGCCGCAAGGAGTTTGGAATTTGGTCGCTGCCCGATGGCGAAGCGCGCTACCGCCAAGCCATTGAAGAGCAGACCACCACCACATCGAATCCCGCCGATTTGCACGAACTCGGTCTAAAGCAAGTGGCGGAGATCGAGAAGCAAATGCTCGCCATCGCCACAAAGCAAGGCTACCCGGATCTCAAGTCTTTCAACGCGCGCCTATTCACGGATAAGAGCCTTCACGGCAAGTCCGGCGAACAGATTTTTGGCCTTTACCAAGGCTATACGAACCAGATGTACGCTAAATTGCCGCAGTATTTCGGCCGTTTGCCCAAAAACAAATTGGTGGTCGTGCCCATGGAGGCTTACCGCGCGCCGCATGAAGTGCCGGCCGATTACTCCATCGGAGCAGGCGATGGCTCGCGTCCGGGCCGAATTAACGTGAATGAATATGAACCGGCAAAGCGGCTGCTGCTCAACGTGGAGGCCATCGCCTATCACGAGGGCATCCCCGGCCATCATCTGCAATTTTCCATTGCCCAGGAACTCACGGATCTTCCGCCGTTTCGCAAATTCGCCGAATACAGTGCCTTCTCGGAAGGCTGGGCGCTGTATTCCGAAACGCTCGCGCATGAAATGGGTTTTTACCAAGATCCGTACAGCGAGTACGGCCGCCTGCAGAACCTGATGTGGCGCTCGATCCGCTTGGTGGTCGATACTGGCGTTCACGCGCAACACTGGTCGCGCCAGCAGATGATCGATTTCTTCCACCAGCACAGCGCCATGGACGACCAGAACATTGAAACCGAAGTAGACCGTTATATCGCCTGGCCTGCGCAAGCGCTTAGCTACAAACTGGGTGAAATGACGATTCTGCGCTTGCGTGAACGAGCCCGCCAACAGCTTGGCGGCAAGTTCGACATCCGCGCTTTTCATGACGCGGTGCTAAGCGGCGGCCCGCTGCCTCTTGACGTTCTGGAGGCGGGTGTGGATCAATGGATTGCGTCCGTTAAATAAGATGAAAAGCTTTCGCAAAGAACTCTGGTTCGAAGTGCCTGCGCGCCGCGGCTTTGTTAACATCACCGGCCAAGTGGAGCAATGCATTCGCGAAAGCGAGATCCGGGAAGGCCTGGTGCTAGTGAACGCGATGCACATCACCGCTTCGGTCTTTATCAACGACAATGAATCGGGTCTGCTACAGGACTATGACAAGTGGCTGGAGAAGCTCGCTCCGCATGAGCCAGTTTCCAGCTACCAGCATAATCGAACGGGCGAAGACAATGCCGATGCACATCTGAAACGGCAAGTCATGGGCCGCGAAGTGGTCGTGGCACTGACCCAAGGGCAACTGGATTTCGGTCCATGGGAGCAGATCTTCTACGGTGAATTTGATGGCCGCCGGCGCAAGCGCGTGCTCGTCAAAATCATCGGCGAAGGAGCGGGCGCATGAACAGCGAACCGGTGCGCGAATCCTTCCGGGTCCTCGGCGTTTATATGCGCGGCCAGGCGCTTTTGTGTTTGATCCTGTCCATCCTGTATGCGTTGGTGTTCTGGCTGCTGCATGTGCCCTATTGGCACGTTATTGGAGTTGTGGGTGGAATGGCCTACGTGATTCCGCGCATCGGGTCGCTTGTCCCTTTGGGCCTCGCTGTACTGGCGCTCGATTTTACCGATGCCCCGGTCAGCCGCTACCTGATTTTGCTGGCCGCCTGGCTGGCGATTCAGTGCGTCGAGTTTCTTGTGCTACTGCCCCGGCTCATCAGCCGGCCGCTTGGCTTGAAGGAACTCCCGGTTCTGGCCGCTCTCCTCTTAGGCAGCCTGGTTTTCGGCCCGATCGGCCTCATCCTAGCCGTCCCGGTTCTGGCGGTCGGCATGGTGCTTTGGCGCCACTTCCGGGCTGTACCGCGCTGATCCGCAAGTTTCTTGAGAATTTGTCCGGTCGATTTCGGACTTTGTTTTTGAGGAGTCAAGGGCCGTCAAGTACCTACAGTACTACCCGGTGTAGTTCCCGCAAAGGATAGTACTGCAAGGAGATAGAAGCGCCCGTCCATCACCGGCTTCCGTTGTGAATGACCTAAGATCCCGAGTATAATCTGTTAGGCGGTCTTAAGTAAGGTAGTTAATTGGCGTTGCGGACGTCTTGCTTCGGAGGGGATCTAATTTAATAATGAAACGCACTATTCTTTGGCTGGCTTCGATTAGCTGCTTCGCCCTGTTTGCGCTGAATGTGAAGGCGGATACATTAGTAGGACCCGGTGGCGCGTTCCAAGCTTGGACCGCGGCGGTTCTGGGACCAGCGTCAGCCCCCACTTACGGCGGCCCATATTGGAACAATTTTTCGGGTGACGGTCCGGCCGCAAACATCGGTTGGTGTCTGACGGGAACAGGCGGCTGCGCGATTGCCTCTCCCCCGGGAGCAATCAAGTACTATGGCGCGGGTTTGAACGCAGTGCAAAGTATGTCGTTCAATAACAATGGAATTGCGGTCTCCGTTTCGCTTCTCGGTTTGTTTACAAACCAGAAGGGCGGAACAAACGGCGTCGACTATTTTGGCTGGTACGCGATTAAGGCGGACGGCACCATCGGCGCGATGACCAGACTGTGGAGTTCCGCCACCGCCGCCAGTGGCACGAGCGCGGTGTTCACCCCTACCGGAAATTACGGCTTTTTTCTTGAAAATGTCCAGGGTAACGGCGCCGCCGACTATTTCTGGTTCATGAACTCAGGGTCGGACAATGGTTTGGGTTCCGGCGCCACGGGCGCGGCTACCGCCGACACGCTCCAGCACTTCGCGGTTTTCAATGGCGATCCGGGTACATTCTTCATCGGCGTAGAAGACACCAATCATGGCGACGGCGATTTCAACGACATGGTTCTCAAGGTGACAAATGTACCAGAGCCGGGGACCGTTGTTCTTTTGTCGGGCGGACTGCTTCTGCTCTGCGGCGTTTTCGGCCGTAGGTTTTGCCGGGCCACCGCCTAAGACTTACCAGCGAACCCGCAATTGGTTGCGCTCGAAACTGTCTGGGCTTTCGACCGCGGGTTGGCTGACGCGCCAGTTCCGGACCTTTCCATGGGCTGCGTGCCGGTTGTTGGGTTCTCGCAAACGGCGGCGGTTTTGCCACCAGAAAAAAAGTGCTGCGAACATGATAGCCCTATTTTGCCACGGTTACTCGTTATTGTAAAGTACTTTGTTTTGAAGTTTAACGCCGGGATCTACCCGGGGCCTTCCTCTCCCGCCGACGCATCCTTCTTCTCAGGGCTTGGCGCCATCCGCGTCAAACCATAGAGCGACAAGACAAACGTCACAAGGAAGAGATAAACGGCCTTCGGCTCCGGCACCGGGGAAACGGGCGGACTATCCGGCGGAATCACCGGCGGGTTCGCCGGTGGGTTACTAGGCGGGTTGGTAGGTGGCGAACCCGGCGGCGAACTTGGTGGGTTGCTTGGCGGATTGCCGGGCGTGCCTGGCGGCGAAAACACCGGTGGCAGACCGCCGGGCGTAATCGGGATCACAGGTATTGCGGGGACCAACGGCGCCATTTCGGGCGGTGGCGCGGCGCTAGCGGGAGAGGACGGGAGCACGGGTTGAAGCCGCGGAATATCGATGGGCGTGATGAGCGACAAATCTCCCAAAGGTGGATTCTGAGCTAATTCCATTGGTTCGCCCAATTGCATCGGCGGCATCGACAGGGCTTTCGCCGGCGGCTCCCCTTCGCTCACTTGCCGCATGTGTGGTTTTTCGGAGAGGCGATTCCCGCAGCGTGCCCGCGCGAAGCTGGCGCCATCCGTTAGCAGCACTTCCCCCTTCGGTATCTTCAGCCGTCTCTTCGTCCAAAACACCTTCCTCTTCATCCGGTAAGAAACGTATTGATACTTGTCTTCGGTGAGTTGCACCATGCGCGCGTTCTTCACATCGAAATCGGCATAGTGTTCTTTTACAACCTCATCTTCCCGGTCGGCGTAGCGCAACTCGGCCTTCGAATAGGCCCCGCCGGGAATAACAGAATAGGGAAAGTTCGGACGCAGTGAACGCGTGTACGCGGGGATTGGCTCTTTGAGCGGTGTCGTGTGTCCGGAAATCGGTCCCATCAGACTGAACTTTTGCACCCCGAAGCGGAGCGCAAAGCCCGCCGTCAAAACCAAAGCCGTGAGAATCAAGAGCCGACGGATTTTCATTTCAGTTCCCGGGCACTCTCTTCGCAACCCCATGAGAGTACTCGCCCAGCGAACTTATCGGCTTAATCGGTATTTTTCAGCAGGGATGGATTGTACTTAGCCCGCCATCCCATTTAAGATTTGACAATGAGCACCTTCGGCGCGACCAGGAGGTCGCGCGCGGACGAGGACGTCCGCCCTACATTCGTCAATTCCAGTGTTGTCAAGAATTAAGCGGGACATGACATTAGCCCGTCAATTGCTTTCGAATAGTCCCAAAAAAAACGGCTGCTGGGAATTTTCCCCGGCAGCCGTGGCCTCCGAACACCATTTAGCTCTCAGGAGAAGAACGTAAACGGATTCGCTCCGAAAGAATTCACGTTCTTGAACACCTTAGTCGCGTCCACGCCGAACCAATTCACCAGCGCCGCGCCGTATTGATCTACCGCGCTCGATGGAATCCACCGGCCGCGATTGTCGAAATCGTCGTTGCTGCCCAAGGCGAATGTTGGGAAAGTTCCGTAAATCTTGTTACCTTGCACTGCCCCGCCTATCACCATGTGATGGCTACCCCAGGCGTGATCGCTGCCGTCGCCTGTGGTTGGCTGGAAGGTCCGGCTGAAGTCCGACTCGGTAAAGAGCGTTACGTTATTTTCAACCAGCAACTCGTTGCTCATCGCCGTGTAAAACGCATTGACGGCTTGGCTAAGCTGCGGATAAAGCGTGCGATGCGCCGTGAGTTCGGCGGTATGCGTATCGAAGCCTCCCAGCGCGCAAAAGAAGATCTGCCGCCGCATTTGCAGCGTGTCGCGCGCTTTGATGATCTGGGCCACCTGCTTCAATTGCGCTCCCAGGCTGGTGGTGGGAAACACCGTGCTCACGGTAACGTTCTTAAGCGCGTTGGTGAGCATCTTGGCATCGGCAATGGAGTTTGACATGACGCCGTTAGCCGAACCCACCAGGCTTAAGCCTGTTTCGGTGGTTAGTAGCGTATTCAAGGCCGCGCTGCGATGTTGCGCCAAAGTGTAATCGAATCCGGTCAGGCCGAGCGAACCGCCTGGAGTCAACTCGATTTGCGAGGAAGTTTGGCCGGTCCCAAAGAAGTCGTTGCCGGCCACCGAAAGGAAGGTGGGGAAGGTGCTTAAGTTCATCGACTGAGCCTGATCGGCTGCCAATCCGCCCCAGCCAAACGGCGTTTTCTCCGTTGCATCGGAACCTTGCCATTCAAGCTGCTGATCCGAATGCGAGAACAAATGAGGGGGCACCAGCAGCGGATTCGACACCTGCGTACGGTTCACCTTTTGAACCAGCGGGCCGACATTAGCCGCCACCGCCATCTTGCCCTGCGTGAAAAGATCGGCCAATTCCGTCAAACCTTTGTGGAAGTAGTAATTGTGGCCGTCCAGCGCCAGCCTCTCGGTTGTCAGATCGGTTGCCGCCGACAACGCGAGGTTCTTGCGGATGGTTTGATACTCGCTGTAAGTGGCCTGTGGGAGGTCAACCGGGATGATGGTGTTGTTCGAATCGTTCCCGCCGAACAGGAACACACACACGAGGGCCTTGTAGTCCGAGGCGGCCTGCGCCATAGCGGGCAAGACGCCAAAGTTGCGGAGGGCGAGCGAACCGACGGAGGCCGCGCCTATCCTGATAAATCTGCGACGTGAAAACATTGTTTTTCTCCTTGATCCTTTCGCCTTTTAATGAATGACTTGAAACTCGCTCGAGGTGAGCGCAATATAGAGAGCCGCCTTGGCTTTGTCGGCGGCCGCCGTAAGGCCGATCAACGCGGTATCGATGGCCGTTTGAACACTCGACGACATCGCGCCATGAAAGAACCTGTTGCTAATCAGGGTTTTCAAATTGGCAGGCGACGTTGCCGCAGCCGTAAATTCCGAAATGTCGAAAGTGGTTCCGGCGTCCAGCTTGCCGTTGTAGATCGCCGCGTAAATATAGTTAGAGCGGTTTACCGCGGTTTGCGTGGTATGAATCTGATATTCCGGCCCTAACAGCCCGCCCGCGACCCGGTATTGCGGTGAGAAATAGCTGAAGACGCTAGGCGGGCTGAGGAGATTCTGGCCCAGGTTGGCGGTATAGCCGTAAATCGTGGACGAATCCACCACGGAACCTTTGAGGCCGCGCAACAAATTTTCGATGAGTAGAACCGGCTCGCGCAGGTGGCCAAAACTCGCTGGATCGCCGCCGATACCGCTGTCTCCCGCGCGTGCTTCTTGATCCGTTAAAATCGCTTTCACGGTGGCTTTCAAATCTCCCCGGTTGTCGTTGAAGACCGTAACAACGCGCAAAATGTAATCCGGGCTGGGGTTACTGGTCACCAAATGCTGGATCAACTGTTTCACTACAAACGGCGCCAGGCTGGGATGCGCAAAGACCGCAGCCAAAGCTCCGTCCAGCTCCGTTTCGGCGGATTGACCCGCGGGCAAGGTGGTTGACACCGTCTGGCCGTTCGGATAGATGAACGGCAAGGTTTTCACCGTCATATCATGCTGCGTTTCCAAGGGCACCATCGGAACGAATACGTTGGGCGGAGTTGCTCCGGCAGCTGTGGGCGCGTACGTCCAGCCAGTCAGCGCGGCGGACATCACATCGACGGTCGTCTGCGAATAGGTCGGAAGCGGGCTGCCGTTTGAGTCCAGCACCGGAGTGCCGTTCAGCGCAACGTTATTTAATCCAAGGGTGAAGAGTTGCATCAACTCGCGCCCATAGTTCTCGTTGGGCGAGGTGGTTTTGGTCGCCTTGTGATTGTTCAGCATGTCGAGATATGCGCCCATGGCGGAATTGAGCGTCACATCCTTCATCAGAACAGGATAGGCCGCAAAGGCGTCTTTCTGGAAAATGTTGAGGAGGGGCGGAAACGAGGCGGTGTGCTGCACCACTCCCACGTGCGACACGACCCAAATCTCGCTCAGCGCAAACGCCACCCGCTGCCTTAGTTGATCGGGACTGTAGAGCGCGTTCTCAAAGAACTGCACTTGTACGCCCGAAAGATTGGTAAAGGTCTTCCCATCTGGACCGAGCATCGGCTGGTTGGCATAAGTGGTCACCGGCGCCGCCACCTGGTCGGCAAACCACTGGTCGAAGCCTTTTGTTTGCAATTCACCGATCGATTGAGCGTTCGGCCCCCAACTGGCCTGCTCCAGGATGCGCGCGGCCGTCGAAGCCGGCATTCCGGGCGGGGGGCTTTGCGCCGCGCAAAGGAATGTCGAAATCATGGTAGCCGCCGCGAAACGCATGGGCGCGGATATCTGCATAAAACTCCTTCAGGAACCTTGATAATATAGGGCAGGTTAGCCGCACCTAGCTATGCGGGCCTTCCAGCTTCGACATCAAAACGACGGAAGTGGTACTGGGGTTTACCGTGGGGCAGTACGTTTATCATTATTAATCCGTTGGAAACTTTTCTTGACAGTTAAAATTTTTGGCTCTGACCCTCTTCGTGGTGAATCATAACGGGTGTCCAAATGACTCTTAGTCCCACCGCAGAGCTGCAGGCGGAGCGTTTAGCCGTCAATTCCTACTTGGATCAGCTCTTTGCGTCGCAAGGCGATACTGGCAATGGCGTTGTTTACGATGCCATGCGCTATGCGGTCCTTGGGTCGGCTCAACGAATCCGCCCTATCCTCGCCCTGCGCGTAGCCCGCATGGTGACTGCTCCTGAGGACGTGGTCATGCGTTTGGCGGCTTCAGTAGAGTTGCTGCATTGCGCGTCTCTTGTCGTCGACGACCTGCCGTGCATGGACAATTCTCCCTACAGGCGCGACCGCGCGTCTGTTCATGTGAAGTTTGGCGAGGCTACCGCGGTGCTTTGCGCTTTTGGTCTGGTGGCGCTGGCGGCTCGCAGCATTCTGGAACCGCCGTGCCGCGAGGAGTACCGCTCCCGCTTGATCGAATTTCAACTGGCTCTGCTGCGCAGCCTGGATTGTTCCGGGCTCATTGCCGGCCAATCCTTAGATCTGCAATTGCCCCGTCATTCGTCGTGGGCGGCCGCTTCTGAAATTTCCGAACTCAAGACTGTTCCACTCTTCAGTCTGGCTGTGTTGGCTGGATCTCTTCTCGCCAAACTCGATATCAACGAAAATGCGTTGCTGAATTGCTTTGGGCGCGAATTCGGCCTCGCTTTTCAAATGAGTGACGACTTGCAAGATGGCGAACTCGCCAACCCCCTGCCCTTCGAAGAGAAGCTTTCCACTTTGCGCGCCGCGATTTCCCCCTTTGGGCCCGCTTCCCTGCCTCTAGCGGATTTGATCGACTACCTGCATGCCCGCGTGTGAAGCAATGGGGGCAGACTACTCTGTCCCGACCCTCCGCACCTTCGACCATTCTCAGTTTTCACTGTGGACAGAGCGGTCTGTCCCCATTGCGCGAGCATGAAGCGTGTCATCGTCATCGGCAGCGGTTTCGGCGGTCTCGCTACGGCAATTCGTTTGCAAACCCGCGGCTTTCAAGTGGACCTGTTCGAAGCCCGCGACAAACTCGGCGGCCGCGCCTATCTCTACGAGCAAGACGGCTTCAAATTCGACGGCGGGCCTACCGTCATCACCGCGCCTTTTCTCTTAACCGAACTCTTCAGCGGCGCGGCGAAGAATGCCGGCGACTATTTCAAACTCGTTCCCGTGGAACCCTTCTATCGCATCGAATTTCACGATGGCCGCTGGTTTGAATATGGCCGCGACGAAACCGCAACGGAGAAACTCATCGCCTCGTTCGCTCCGGCCGATCTCCCGGGCTATCGGCGTCTAATCGAACATGCCAAAGCGGTCTTCCAAAAAGGCTTCCTGGAGTTATCCGACAAACCGTTTTTGAAATTTTCCGACATGCTGCGTGTCGCGCCCGATCTGATCCGCCTGCAGTCTTATAAAACCGTCCACCAATTCGCCGCGGGCTACATCAAAGATCCGCTATTGCGCCGCGTCTTCAGCTTCCATCCGCTGCTGGTGGGCGGCAATCCGTTCCAAACCACTTCCATCTATGCGCTCATTCATTATCTGGAGCGTGAATGGGGCGTCCATTACGCCATCGGCGGCACCGGCGCGATTATCGCCGCGCTCGGCAAGCTGTTCACCGAACTCGGTGGAAGCACTCATCTTTCCACGCCCATCGCCAAACTGCTGGTGGAAAAGCGCACGGCCACAGGCGTTGTCACCGCCGCCGGCGCCACGCATCGCGCCGATGCTGTCGTCAGCAACGCGGATGTCGCCAACACTTATTTAAAGATGGTCGCGCCGCAAGACCGGCCGAAATACACCGAGACCCGCCTCAAGCGCATGCGCTACAGCATGTCGCTCTTTGTCATCTATTTCGGTACGCGCAAACAATATCCGGGTATAAAGCACCACACCATTATTCTGGGTGAGCGTTACCGCGAACTCCTGACCGATATTTTCAGCAAGAAGCTGCTTCCGAGCGACTTCAGCCTCTACCTGCACCGTCCCACCGCGACTGACGGCAGCATGGCCCCGCCTGGTTGCGATTGCTTCTACGTACTTGCGCCCGTTCCCAACCAACTCAGCGGCATCGATTGGCGTCAACGCGCGCAACCTTTCCGCGACGCCGTCATGCGGTTCCTTGATCGCCGCTACTTGCCGGGCCTTCTCGATAATCTGGTTACGGAGCGCTTGTTGACGCCGCTCGATTTCGAGACTACTTTGAACACCTATCTCGGCACCGGCTTTTCCTTCGAACCCATCTTCCGGCAATCGGCCTGGTTCCGCCCGCACAACGAATCGGAAGACATTCGCAACCTGTTCTTCGTGGGCGCGGGTACGCATCCCGGCGCGGGCGTGCCTGGGGTTCTTTCCTCGGCGAAAATTGCGGAGAAGCTGATTTGCCAACGCCTGCTTTAGCGCGCTTATATCGGCAAGCCGCCGAAGCCACCGCCCGCGGTTCAAAGAGCTTCTACTTCGCCACCCGCTTCTTCCCGCCCGATCTCGCCTCCGCGGCCCACGCCGTCTATTGGTTTTGCCGCCATACCGACGATCTTGTCGACGAATGCCCCACTATCGAAGAGGGCCGCCGCCAACTCGAAGCCTGGGCGACGCTCTTGGCGCAATCCTCCACCGATCACCCGGTGCTAGCTGTATTTCTCGATACGGTCAGGCGCTATCAGATCCCGCTTGACTATCCGTTCGAACTTATCGAAGGCATGCGCATGGATCTGAATCAGACTCGCTACGAAACCTTCGACGACCTGCGCCTGTTTTGTTACCGCGTTGCATCGGTGGTGGGTCTGACGATGTGCTGGGTCATCGGCTTTGAGAATCCCACGGATCGCGAAAGGGGGTTGCCTTATGCCATCGATCTCGGCATCGGCTTGCAGCTCACCAACATCCTGCGCGACATAGGAGAAGACCTCGGCCGCAATCGCATCTATTTGCCGCGCGAGGATATGCGGCGATTCAATTACACCGAAGAAGATCTGCGCGCTCATCGCCGTACTCCCGCCTTCACCGAATTAATGCGCTTTCAGGCGGCCCGCGCCCGCTCATACTACGAGCGCGGCAACGCCGGCATTCCGCTGCTCCACCATCGCGGCCGCTTCGCCGTCAAAATTGCCTCCGATGTCTATCGCGAAATTCTCAATCGCGTCGAGTCTTCCAATTTTGACGTGTTCGAAAAACGCACCGTCGTTCCCGCCACACGCAAGTACTGGCTGACCGCGCGCAACATGGCGGGTCCCGTTGCGCGGCGCGCCACGCGGGTTTCCTCACTCGCCGCGCTCATTGGCCTGATGCCTCACTACACTCTTCACTATCTCGCGGGAACGCCGCTTCTCACAGACCAAATCGCCGAGTGGATCATGGCACGCACGCCCTCGCGTTACGCCGTTGTCATTCTCGAGTACCTGGGTCCTTGGGCGAAGCCCTCGGCGACTACCGGCGCACTCGCTTTGCTGGGCGCTTGTCTTTTCTGCGCCAGCCTGATTCCCAAGCGCGCGCCGGCTTTTGCTTTTGCGGTGCTCGCTGCTTGGGGCATCGCGCAGATGAGTGGCTACGGCTCCCCTTTGGGCGCTGGCGCTTTCTGGATTCCGGCGATTTGCTTCGCCCTCTTCGCCCGCCGTCAAGCTTCGCAGCCTGTCTCTCTCGAACGTCGCGCACTTCTCATGGCCGGCGGCGTCATCGCCGTCTCGGCGGAAAGCTTCCTCCGCGAACGGTCCCGCGCGCGCCGCGCCCTTCAGCCGCTCGATCTCTTCCCGTTTCAGCCTCCGCTTGACCGCGCGAATTTCGCTCCCGGCCTCGTGCGCAAAGCCGTTACACCCGTACCCGAATTCTATGGCATGAGCAAGAATACCGTGGATCCCGCCATCGACTTACGATCCTGGCGTCTCCTCATCACTCTCGACGGCAAGCCTCTCCGCCAATTCCCTTACGGGGAACTGTTCAGCCTACCCCGAGAAATTCGCTACGTCACACTGCGCTGCATCAGCAACACGCTTAAATCCGACCTGATGGGCACTGCCGCTTGGGCAGGCGTTCACTTATCGCAACTCATCGACCGTCGCACTCTGCCGGTAGAGGTAGTCGAAGCCGCCTTCATCGGAGTCGAAGGCCATGATGACAGTCTCCGTCTCGATTATGCTTTCTCCGATGAGTCACTTCTTGCGTTGGGCATGAACGGCAAGACACTGAGCCGCGTTCATGGCTTTCCCATTCGTTTGCTCGCGCCCAACTATTATGGCTGCCGCAACGTCAAATGGATTCGCGAAATCCGTTTCGTGACTCAACCCTACTATGGAACCTGGCAGCGCCTCGGCTACACCAAAGAGCCGCTGATCCATATTTGCTCTCACATTGACCGCATCCGCCGCGACGGTGCTCTTGTCCAATTCGGCGGTGTTTCTTTTGCCGGAGCGCGCGGCATCAACGCCGTGCGCGTGCGCGCCAATGGCGGCTCCTGGCAGCCCGCGCGTCTCGAACCCGCGTTGTCGCCCTATA
>Ga0075021_10001076_pt1 | contig 13929 bp, 9 predicted proteins | sample ColStrG_CSR_2012_FD_72749 | JGI IMG/M metagenome (GOLD analysis project Ga0075021, IMG submission 72749) | Freshwater sediment microbial communities in response to fracking from Pennsylvania, USA - Cold Stream Run_MetaG_CSR_2012 | ecosystem: Environmental > Aquatic > Freshwater > Creek >...
GTATTGGTGATCGTGGCGCCCGTGGCGCCCGCGGCTGCACCGGTCGCAATCGTCGGCGTCAGTGTCAGCGTTAGCGCGCTGCCGATTGGCATGGCGACCGTCGCCAGCAGCGTGGGCAGTGTGCCGATGGTCCCGGTGGCACCCGAGGTATAGGCGATGCTGACGTTGACCGGCAGGGTGAATACACTGGATAAGGTGTCGCTGATGACACCCCCGGACAAGTTCACGTCGCCTGTGTTGCGCACGGCGATGGTATACACCGGCCGCTCACCGGGCCGGAAGACGCTGCCGCTCACGCTCTTTGTGACGATCATGGCTGGATGGGTGCCGGCGCTACCCGCCAGGACGGTGATGACCGCTTGGCTGCTGGCTGGGCCAGCCAACTGTGGCAGGCTGACGGTGGCCGTACTCGTGATCTGCGAGCCGATGACAGCGCCGCTATCGACCGTGGCCGTCAGGGTGATGGTTGCAGCGCGGCCCGGTGCAAGACTTAAGTTGGATAACAATAGTGGCGGCAGGCCAAGCGTGCCCGTGACACCGGTTTCAAGTGACGCGGATACGCTGACCGGGGTGGTGAGGCCAAGTGGCAGCGTTTCGCTCAAGGCACCCCCGGACAAAGCCATATCGCCGGTGTTGCGCACGACAATGGTATACACCGGCCGCTCCCCCCGTTTGAAGCTGCTGCTGTTTACGCTGTTGGTTAGCGTGATGGCTGCCAACGTAGGGATTGCGCCAGCGGGCCTGGGCAAAAGCGTGATGAGGGCCAGCACGCTGGCAAGGGCTACCTGCCTGGGCGTCCGGGGGTGAATTGATATCGACATATCGACATCATCTGGCCTGAACCGAATCTGGCCTAAATCCAGGTGACAAAGCGTTTTCATGCATGCCAAATGAGAAGGGCAGACCACATCATGTGGTCTGCCCCCTGATTACGGCTGTCTGATTGGCCGGGTTATGGCTGCCCCTGGGCAAGGGCTGCCGCCGGCAGTGCTGCGGGCTGCGCAGGCGGTGCCGATACGCCGTCGGGCAACTCTGATAACTCAAACACCAGGTCGTTGCCCAGACATTTGGCCTTGCCTTTGCCCATTTCCACAACTAGCCCCTCACACCCGTCTGGGCCCCGGATCGCCAGGGGCTTGTTCCAGGTGGTGAAGTCGCAGTTCGGATAGTTCGCGCAGCCATAGAAGATGCGGCGTTGACCCTTGCGCGCCCGCTTCTCGACCAATTTGCCGCCGCACTTGGGGCACACGACGCCCGGCAGTGCGATCGGTTCGGTGTGTTTGCACTTCGGGAAGGTTGAGCAGGCAATGAATTTGCCAAATCGGCCCTCGCGTAACACGAGTTGCCCATCTTCGCAGTCTGGACACTTCTCGCCCGTGTAGACGATTTGGCGCTCCATCTTGGGGATAGTGGCTACGGCCTGGGCGACAGCTTCCTTGAATGGATCGTAAAACTCGTGCAGGACCGGCTGCCAAGCGCGCGTGCCGGTCTCGATGTCGTCGAGTTCATCTTCAACATGTGCGGTAAAGCCAACGTCGATGTAGCGCGGGAAGTTGCCGACGAGTAAGTCGTTGGCCGTAAAGCCCAGTTGTGTCGGCACCAAGGATTTTTGCTCTTTACGCACATAGTCACGCGTTTGGATCGTGCCCATGATGGCCGCGTAAGTGCTGGGCCGGCCGATGCCAAACTCCTCGAGTGCTTTCACCAGGCTAGCTTCAGTGTAGCGCGGCGGAGGCTGGGTGAAGTGTTGCTCGGGAATCAGTCGGATGAGGTCGAGCGGTTCACTTGACGCCAGGGGCGGCAAGGTGCGTCCGCGGCCCTCATCGCTCTCGTCAGGCTTATCCCCTTCGTCACGACCTTCCTCATACACCTTCAAGAACCCGGCAAACTTGATGACCGAACCGCTGGCGCGGAACCAGTAGGTGGCCAGCGGCACGTAACCAGCGGGAGCTGTGGCACCCGCTGCCCCAGTCACCGGTTTGGCATCGATGTCGACCGTGGTCGCGTCAAAGATGGCGCTCGACATTTGCGAGGCGACAAAGCGCTTCCAGATCAAGTCATACAGTTTGAATTGCTCCGGTTCTAGATACGCCTTGATCGACTCCGGTGTGCGGAACACCGATGTGGGGCGGATGGCCTCGTGTGCTTCCTGCGCATTCTTGGCCCGCGAACTATATTTCGGTGGGGCATCGGGCATAAACGTGTCGCCGTAGCGTTCGGCGATGAATCGTCTGGCATCGGCCTGGGCGCTCTCGGCCACGTTTACGCTGTCGGTGCGCATATAGGTGATGAGCCCAGTCGTGCCTTCGCCGACATCGACCCCTTCATACAGGGACTGGGCTACGCCCATAGCCCGCCGGGCATTAAAGCCAATTTTGCGACTGGCCTCTTGCTGCATGGTGCTGGTGGTGAATGGCGCGGCCGGTCTGCGGGTGCGGTCTTTGCGCTCGACCTTGATGACAGTATAGCCAGCGCCCTCGAGGGCGTCGACGATACCTTTGGCATTCACCTCGTTCTTTAGGTCCGGGTCTTGACCACGCACCTTGTGCAGGCGGGCAATAAAGGTCTGCGGTTTGTCCGCCGCTGGGTTACCCAGGGCGGCGAGCTGTTTTGCCAGCTCCGCTTCAATCGTCCAATATTCGACCGGCACGAAGACCTGAATCTCGCGTTCGCGTTCGACGATCAGGCGCAGGGCGACGGACTGTACCCGACCCGCGCTCAGCCCTTTGCGGCTCATCTTGTCGCTGAGCAGCGGGCTCAGCTTGTAGCCTACCAGGCGGTCCAGGATGCGCCGCGCCTGCTGGGCATTGACGGCGTTGTCATCGATCTGGCGCGGATGCTGGAAGGCATGATTGATCGCGTCCTGCGTGATCTCATGAAACTCGACCCGGTGCACGGGTTTGCCTTCGATCTCGCCCGACAGTGCATGTGTCAAGTGCCATGAGATCGCTTCGCCCTCGCGGTCGGGGTCGGTCGCGAGCCAAATCGAGCCAGCGCCTTTGGCTAATTGCTTGAGTTCTTTTACCGTCGCCTTCTTCGCCATCGGCACGATATACGTCGGCTCGAAGTCGTGGTCTACATCGACGCCGAGGCGGCTTTTGGGTAGATCGCGGATGTGACCGATGCTGGCCCTGACCGTGTAATTGCGGCCGAGAAACTTGCCGATCGTTCTAGCCTTGGTAGGTGACTCGACAATGACCAGCGGGAAGTTGGGTGAGGTGGGCGAGTCGCTTGACCCGCTCGACGACTTCCCCGATCGCTTGCCTTTGCCGGTTGACTTGGCTGACGCGTTGGATCGCTCACCTCTCGGCTTGCGCTCACGCTTCTCGACGACGGGTGGCGTCAGGCCCTCATGCTCTGGCGTGCGACCCATCTTGTAAACCTTGTCGCTCCCGCAATGTGAGCATGTGCCCTGCGTGGCTGGCGAGCCATTCGCAAAAAAGATTGGCTTCGGGTTGAGCAACTCGTGCTTGCCCCGGCATTTGAAACAAAACGCTTCCATAACGTTTCTAGATGTCTTTGTAACGCCCCCTCATGGCGATTACAGGTAAACGCCGCAGGTTCGCTAGCCATACGACCACGGCCGCAGGCCTAGTCTCAAACCCGGTATCGGCGCTAAAAGTGATCATCGATGCATCGGAGACACCTAGGGGATACCTAGGTCACCAACGTGTCAATGAGCCGATGCTTAGCAAGAAACTCGTTCATCTCGGCCACAAATCGTTCGGTGCGGAACTGCAACGCATGCCGCCGGATATGAACGGGCGCAAATGTTACCCCACTATTTTTCTCGAGCGCGTCAGCGAGCGACTCGGGCGACTGCTCATGAAACAACGTGCCCGTCTCGCCGTCGATGATCGTGTCGAGCGCCCCGCCCCGGGCAAATGCAACGACTGGCTTGCCAAAGGCCATCGCCCGGATCGGTGCGATGCCAAAGTCCTCGTAGCCTGAGAAGATGAACGCCGCACAACGCGATAGCAGATCGCGCAACGTAACATCGTCCACCCATCCCATTAGTTTTACATTAGCGCCGGGGAGCGTCTCAGCCAGCGCCTGTAATCGGGCCCGGTCGCGACCCTCACCCGCGATAACGAGCGGCCGACCTAAGGCCGCGCAGGCCTGGATCGCCAGATCAATGCGCTTGTAGGGTAGCAGGCGCGACACGACCAAATAGAAGCCATTGGCACTATCGGTGCCTGTGGTACTGCTGGACCGGGTGTCGCCTATGACAAACTCATCAGCAGGCATATCGACCGGTGGATAGATGATCGCCGCATCGCGGCCGTAATAGGTCTTGATGCGTGCGCCCACCTCGCGCGAAATAGCGATGAAATGCGTGACCCGCTGGGCGGCCTGCGCTTCCCAGCGCGTCAGAAATGGATTCATTACCCGCAGGATGGCCGATGCACCTGACGGAATGCGCTCGCGACTGGCATAGGCGCGATAGTCAAACGTGAAGCGAGTTGGTGTCAGGCAGTAACAAACGTGTTGTGTGGCCGGGTTTTGGCCACGGGCGCCGATGCAAAACGCGCTCTTATTACTTAAGATGACCTCATGCTCGCGAGGTAGATACCGGTGCGCCCACACCCACGCGAACAGGGGCATATAGGGTTGGTGCTGACGATGAATGGCAGGCAGATGGTCGAGCCATGTTGAGCGAATATCCCATGTCCGCCACTGGGCTGGCATACGGTGCCGGTCATAGATGCTCGTAAACACCGGTGCGTGCGGGAACATGCCGTGTAAGGTCTTGAGCACATCCTCTGCACCGCCGAGTTGATTGAGCCAATCATGAACGAGAGCGAGCGTCACGGGGCGGCGATTGTAGTCAATGCGCCGGGCCACTGCCGTCACTCACGCCGTGTGAGCCGCCGGCCATCAAAGCCGACAACATAGACTTGGCATCAGTCAGCGTCTGTACAACGCCGAGTGTGAGTCGCGCGACATCCTCATCGGGCCGCTTGAGATCAGGCACCATGATGCAACGCATACCAGCCGTTGTTGCTGCCCGGACACCGTTGTCGCTGTCTTCAAGCACGATGCATGCCTCAGGCAATGTGTAAAGCAGCGTGGCGCAGCGCAAGAAGATATCGGGCGCAGGCTTGCCACGCTCAACCTCATCGCCGCATACGATGACACTAAAGCGGTCGAGCAGGCCGACTACGGATAGCTTCATCGTCACCAAGTAGCGGGCAGTGCTGCTCCCGACCGCTTTCTTCAGGCCGTGTTCATCCAACCAATCGAGCAAATCGATCAAGCCGGGTTTGGTCCTGATTCTGCCCAGCGTGAGGGCTCGGTCAATATACGCTTGCTTGTGGGCATACATCTCATCGATGGGGATGTCAACGCCGTATGCCTCAACGAAGATCTGGCGTGTATGGGCACCTGTTGTCCCAAGCACCCGCAGATACACATCATCCGTGAGAGCCACACCAAACTTTCGCATGGTCTCAAACCAAGCCTCGCGCGCGAGCGCCTCGGTGTCGAGCATCAAGCCGTCCATATCGAAAATGATCGCGGCGGCTTGGGTCGGTTTATGTGACTCCATCATCGCTGTACTTGTCTGGTCAGTTTCTACGAAGTGCTCATTCAATGTCTAATAATCGCTTGACACCACCGTCTCTGCCGATCTGATCAGTTTCTGCGCGCCGCTCAGTGCGGCCTCTGAGTAACGGATTGAACCAGCGGCTGGGCTGAGTGTCTGGTCAATTTCTAGGCTCATCTTACTAAATCCTGTGTGTTGTTAACACTGTGTGACTTCTGGTGCAACAGGCCCTGTTTCTCCTTCAACTGTATTGCCAAAACGCGTCTACAAATGTCGCGATTTGTTCCGAAAAGTGCATCATGGTGTCATGTAAGCTCGTCCTATTGTATGAGCGCAGTTTCGTCTTTCGTCTGCGACTATCTATGCAGCATCGCAACACAAACATTGTTATTTCACCGCTAAAGTTCTCCATCATTGTTCGACTATTGTGCCGTCAGACTGTCGCGTTCTAGTATTGCTGCCAGACGCCTGCATTAAGACCTTCGTGCTCTTCATCATGAATCGCTGACTATGCACAGCCACGCCTCCTCCTCGCCCGCTTCTTTAGTTCCAGTGACCGTCCCAGTGACCGTCCTAGCGAACAGTATTGCGACTTCCGGCCGCCAGGCGCATCGCCCCGTTTTGAGGGCCGTGGCGGCCGTCGTGGTGGCTTCGATGCTCGCATCGGCTGCCGCATCAACTGGCGCCTGGGCGGCCTCAACTGCGATCCAGGCGTCGGCCATCACCAGCCATTCATGGCACGTCTTACCCGTATCCGGCGTGCGGGTCCAAAAGGAGCTGCTGGTCTTCGCCGCGACGCATCCCAGTAGCAGTGTCGATGTCATCGTCCAAAAAACGGCCGCGGCGCATCATGACAGACTGCTCGAGGGTTGGGTTGGACAAAACGGTGGCAGGGTCGTCAAAGATCTCAGCATCATCAACGCCTTTACGGCGCGCCTGCCTGCAGCGGTTATTCCAACACTCGGAACGCACGACCAGGTGCGCTGGGTATCCCAAGACGGGCCGATGCAGAGCAGCGCCTGCTCGCAATGTGTCAATACGTCGGTTATTAGAAATGCGTTCGTGCGCGCTATCAACGCCGATCAGGTCTGGAACGTTGCCCCAGACTACAACCAAGGCCAGGGCATTGGCGTAGCGGTCGTTGACAGCGGTATCGATGGACACCAGGACTTCCAAGATGGCGCTAGCACCACCTCGCGGGTGATCGATGGCCCGGCGCTCAACGACGGCTCCAACAAAACCACCGGTGACCTATTTGGTCACGGCACCTTTATCGCTGGCATCATCGCCGGCAACGGTAAGGCGAGCAAAAAGCGATATGTCGGCGTCGCCCCACGCGCGAATATCATCAACGTCAAAGTCAGCGACGACACGAACAACGGCCAAAGCAAAGCTAGCACCGTTGTGGCTGGCTTGCAATGGGTGCTCGAGAACCGGGATCAATACAACATCCGGGTCGTCAATATCTCACTCAACTATGACACGGCCCAGTCCTACACCGTCGATCCGCTGTGCGCAGCGGTTGAAGTGCTATGGATGAACGGGATCGTCGTCGTCGCGTCGGCCGGCAATCAGGGCAAGGAAGCGCTATATCCACCCGCAAATGACCCATTCGTCATCACCGTCGGCGCGGTCGATGACAAGGGCACGCCGTCGATACAAGATGACACATTACCCGATTTTTCGGCCTATGGTTTGACCATCGATGGATACAGCAAGCCTGACCTAGTGGCACCTGGCGTGAACATCGTTGGGCCGCGTATCAGCTCAGACTCCGGCATGGTCAAAGACCACCCTGGCAATGCCGTCAATAGTTACTATTTTCGCGTGTCGGGCACCTCAACCGCCGCGCCCATGGTTTCGGCCGCGGTGGCCTTACTGCTTGAGAGTGAGCCGTCGCTTACGCCCGACCAGGTGAAATATCGCCTAAAGCTCACGGCCAATCGATCGTGGCCGGCCTACGACCCTGCCCGGGCTGGCGCAGGTTATCTCGATGTCTATGCGGCCTTGACGACGCCGACGGCCTTAAATGCCAATATCAAGTTGCCAATTAGCAGCTTGCTGACGGCCAGTCAGCCAACGCCTGGGCTGTATCGTGCCATCAACGTGAACGGACCCACCGTGACGATTGACGGCCAAACCTGGGAAGGAGACTCTGCTCCCAACTATGACGCAGGCCCCAGTCGCATTTGCAACACCAGCGTGCCGCTCGCGGTGCCCACGGATGACGCGCGGACGCAAATGATCCGCTGCTCGGTGCGAGGCAACCGGTCGACCAAAAACCCGTATATCACGCTGAGCGCAGTGCCCACTGGCACGTATCAGGTCTATGTGAATGTCTGGCAAGACAACCAGCCAGCGACATTTGCGCTCATGATCAATGGCAACCCGGTTCGCACAAATCTAAACCTGGGCTACGCCGGGGCGTGGTCGCGCTTGGGGCCATTTCCCGTCACTGTCTCTGACGGGCAGATCGCGCTCACCACCCGTGGCGGTCGGCCCAACTTGTCGGGTCTGGAGGTGTATTCAGCACCACCGCAATTGGTGAATCAGGCTGCTCAGATACCCCGTGGTGCCGCCCAAGCCGATGATGGTCACCAAGGTATCACCCTGCTCCCGTCACCGAAGACGGTGACCGCGACTGAGCCTGCGCCGCCGGCGGTCATGGTGTATTTGCCGGTTCTCCTGTCGAATGCACCCGGTGCGTCAATCACGACTGCCAGTGTGCCCACGGCTGCGCCTACTAGCGACGTGACACTGGTGCCTGCGCGGATACCAACGGTGCATCCAGGCGCCCACACAGCTATCAGCGCCAGCACCCCGATCAGGCGTATGGCCGACCCAGTGACGCCCACAGCTACGCTCAGCGGGTCGCTGGATAGCCCAAGCAGCTCCACGGTTGATCTCACGGCCGAAGGGGTGATGGACTGGGCCAGTTGGGGACGGACAGATGTGGTCAACCCTGATCGTAAGCTGGCCGGCGGAAATCAGATTACCGGTTGGACGTCGATTGGCAAACCGGGCAACATGAGTGTCAGCCCATCGGCGGTGGCGTCAGCGTGGACGGATGGCGCCGGCGCGCCCACGACCCAAAATCGCAACAAGGTGAACTGCGCCTGTGCCCAGGACGCGGGTTTCCAGTTCAGTGTCCCAGCTGATACCAACCTGCGGGTGCTAAAACTCTATGTAGGCTTGCGCAACGCGGGCGGGCATCTGGTGGCGCGCTTGTCCGATGGATCGGCGCCGCAGTTTGACGATACATCGTTTGTATCCATGAATTGGTATGACGAGCCGATCCGTGTTTACACACTCGTCTACCGCGCTGCGTCAGCCGGTCAGACCTTGACCATCGCGTGGACGCGCGGAGCGTTTGCCGAATATGGCAGCCAGATATCGCTTTTGTCCGCCATGCTCGCGCCGGGCCCGGCCACCCAACTGACGACGTGGGACAACATCAGTTGGAATAGCGTCAATTGGGACTCGGTGAGCTGGAGCAGCGTCAGTTGGAGCAGCGTTAGTTGGAGCAGTGACGCCTGGAACGATAGTCAGCCGTAACGATCACCATAGACATGTAGAAGCCATAGCGAAACATCGAGGAAACCATGAAGACACGCGGATGGGTTTACGTAGGTTTGGTGTGTTTGGCTGGTGTGGTTGCTTCAGCCGCAGCCATACTTGGCGATAACGCGCTTATCAGCCGGATCAAAACCGATCATGGGGCATTCCTAGCGCTTGGTGCATTACTCACCTTGAGCTTGCTCGTCAAGTCGCGCTTCAAGGGCCAACATCAAACCGACCAAGGCGTCGTGACGTATAGCCCGATGCTGGTGTTCATGTTTGCGGGTGCGCTGGTACTACCGGCGTCGATAGTGCCGGTGTTCGTCTTAGTGCCGCACCTGATCGAATGGTTGGTGGCCCGCCTGCAAGACGGTCCGCACCTAAAGGCTTGGTATATCCAGCCGTTTAATATCGCCACACACACCTTGTGCGCGCTCGCGGCTGTCGTTGTGTGCGGTATCGCCATGCATTTTGTGAGTCCGGTGCTGGGCAATAGCACAACCTCGATCATGATCGAGACACTCGTTGCGGTGATTGCTTATGCCCTGCTCAATCACGTGCTGGTGGTGTGCGCCCTGATTTTTGCCCGCGGTGTGCCTTTGCGCCAGTCAGGGTTTCTTGAACTGCACAGTTTGGTGCCCGACTTTATCCTTCTGGTGCTGGGCTATGCGGTGGCGTTGCTGTGGCGGCAAGAGCCCTGGTTTATCGCGCTCGCGATCGCCCCCCTGTATCTGGTCCAGCAGTCGCTCAAGGTGCCGCAGTTGCAAAAAGAGGCCAACCAGGATGAGAAGACTGGCCTGAGCAATGCCCGTCATTTCCGGGCTCAGTTCGATGCGGAGTGGAAGCGCGCCCGCCGGTTTGGCCGGCCGCTGACGCTGATCTTTGGCGACATGGATCTGCTGCGTGAGATCAACAATTCCCGTGGGCACCTGGCGGGTGATAAGGCGCTGGGTGTCGCCGGTCAAGTCATCCGGCACAATCTGCGCGAATACGACATTGGGGGCCGGTTTGGCGGCGAAGAGTTTGCGATTGTGCTGCCGGAAACGTCGCCAGCGGATGGGATGCGGATTGCGGAATTGGTCCGCAAGGATATTGAGCATGCCATCGTGCAGGTGACCCCAAACGAACCCTCATTCAAGATCACTATGAGTTTTGGCTTGGCGAGTCTGCCGATGGATGCGAACACCCCCGAGGCGCTGATCGAGGCTGCAGACAAAGCCATGTATTTAGCCAAGCAACGTGGCCGCAACCAAGTGGCGGCTGCTGTATCTGATGTGACGACGCCCGATGGTGTGCGAGCCGGCAACTCCGTTTTCGCAAACCTCCAGGAGCGTGCATAAACCGCTGCGCCGATCGCCAAAACATTGACCACATCGCTTCATCATGTCATCGACACAACCCTCGCCCCATTCCAGCTTTAACTCACCCGTCTCCATCGTGCACTGCCCGCCAGATGCCGGATGGTGGGATGCCTTCGAGCGCAGTCCCGAATGGAGCGCACTCGACGACGTATCGCGGCAACTCCTGTTTGACCGGGCAGCCGACCCGGGGCCTGCGATTCGTCTGTGGCTGACACGCATGGCCATGCAAGACCCAGCCGCGCCATGCCATGCCGTCCGCGTCGCGCGCCTTGCGAATGTAGTTGCTGTGCATATGAGCGATGGTCACCGCAAGGATATGCCGGCCCGGCGTGCGCTGTTTCTGGCGGGGTTGTTGCACGATATCGGCAAACTGCATATTCCGCTATCCATTTTGAACAAGCCGGGGCCACTGACACTCGAAGAGCGCACGGTCATGCGCACCCATGCAGCTATCGGCGAACAGTTGCTGCAGCAAGATGCCCGGATGAGGCATGTGGCCAGAATCGTGCGTGCACACCATGAACGCTGGGACGGCGAGGGTTATCCAGACCGTCTGCGGGGCGAAAAGATTCCGTGGCAGGCGCGGGTGATTGCGGTATGCGACACTATCTCCGCAATGAGTTCCAACCGGCCCTACCGAGCCGCCCAAGGGATCCCTTGCATGATTGATGAACTCAAGCGATGTGCAGGCACGCAGTTCGATCCGTGTGCAGTAGAGGCGGCGCTGTGTATTTTGCAGACCTCGCCAACCGCGCGTCGGCTTGTGTCAAATGTGGCCTAAGCTGTAGCCAAAATGAACCTGCTGCTATCATGATCAGATTTGCCGTGCGTTTCGCTGGTGTGTCCTCTACGCGAGTTTGTCGACGTTTGGCGCACAGGTAGCTCGGGTCGCCCGGGTAGACTAAGCAGCCAGGAGAAGCACGAATGAGCATGACTTTCGCTCTTCCACGCGACCAAATGCCTATGAATACGTTTGAAACCTCTGGAACAGAAGGGTTTGTCCGGCCTGCTGCCCGGCCTGCTGCCCGGCCGGCTTCACGCCACATGCCATTGCATACCGGGACAGCGACGACCTACGATGCTACCCTTCTTGATCGGCAAAACACCATTGGCACGACGGCATATGTGGCGGATATGGAGTTAGCCCAGTTGCAGCTGGCTGCTGCTGCGCGCGACGAACGATCGTTCACGAAATTGTGCGATGTCATGGATTGGTCCAGCCGAACGGCTGAGGACTTTCTTTATATCACCCAACTTGCCTTGCAAACGGGTGCGTATATCACTGCGCACGAGATCGCAAGCGCCGGAGCAAGGCGTTTCCCGCGTGACGCGAAGCTAGTCCGCCGCGCCTACGTGCTAGCGCCGCCGCGAATATTGGGCAAGACGCCGGTCAAGCCAGAAGAAGCCGAGATGCAGCGTAGAAACATGGACTGGTTGCGCAACAACAGCAGCGCGCATATAGGCAAATGGGTGGCCCTCCGGAACGGTGAGCTATTGGCCGAGGGTGAACTGGTGCGCGATGTTGTGGCTAAATTGGGCAATATGCCACCACAAAGTGTGTTGCTCACACAAGTTTTTTAGCCAGCACCACTTCGCGGTAGCACTGCAAAACGTTTCTGCAAAATGCTGCGATCGATATATTTTTGTTCAAAGCCGATGGTTCGTCCTGTGCCTCGGGTGCGAATCATTACATCTATGGCCCAGTATGGCCCAGCAATGTGTAATTTGCGCACGGCAGATTGCTGCCATGATCGGGTTGAAACGAGAACGCCATTATGTCGACATGCTACTCTTGGTTGCCGATTTGCTTGTTTGCATCCAAAGAATAGAAGTGAAGCGCCACCTACAAGATTGAGCAGGTTGGGCAACGCAGAAACGAAAGTTGTGACGTGATAGCTTCGGCGCCGATGGGAAACGGCGCATGATTTGCTGGCGGCAGTCGGGCTGCATTTGCTTATGGTATGTCGGTGCATCGTGTGCCAGTGTGTCGCGTCACGGCACGACGTGATCTAGCCGGCCTTGTGCGGATCGCGGCTACAATCGGCACGAGGTCATATCCATGCCCAAACAACACGCTCGATCGATTGTGCCATGTCTCGTCCCCGAACCGCGTTTGATGCGTCTTGAGAGCGGCGTGCTGATGCTCGAAACAAGCAAGCTGATCGCATTACACACGCCGACCCCAGCGCACCTGTTTTTTGAAGCCCAAGAAGCCCAGCGTGCACTGAGCGAGTTTGCAGGTATGACCTGGCATATTCATGCTGGCAAAGTGCCGGCCGGACAAGCGGGCTTGACACTTGAGATCGGAGGCGAAGCGGCCGCTGGCAGTGACGGTAGTGGGCGCGAACTGGGCCAGCAAGCCTACACACTTGACATTTCTCCCGGTGGCATCCATATCAAGGCCCTTACGCCGGCCGGCATATTTCTTGGCGTGATGACACTTGCGCAGCTACTCAGGCAATATGGTGACCGGTTGCCACTCGTGCATATCGCAGACCAGCCGGATTTTGCCCGGCGCGGCGTCATGCTGGATATCAGCCGTGACAAAGTGCCAACCATGCAGACATTATTTGAGCTGGTTGATCTCTTGGCCGGGCTAAAGCTAAACGAGCTTCAGCTGTATACCGAGCACACCTTCGCCTATCGCGCCCATCCAGAGGTGTGGGCCAACGCATCACCGCTGACCGGTGAAGAGATCATGCAACTCGACGCCTATTGCCGAGCGCGTCATATCGACTTGGTCCCTAACCAAAATAGCTTTGGTCATATGCGCCGGTGGTTGACGCTCGATGCCTATCGCCACCTTGCCGAAGCGCCAAACGGGTGTGACACGCGTTGGGGGCACTTTGACGAACCCTTTACCCTAAACCCGCTCGACCCGGGCGCGATTAAACTCGTTGAGGAGATGCTGGATGAGGTGTCGCCCCACTTCAGTAGTTCGCGCCTGAACGTTGGTTGCGACGAGATGGTCGATCTGGGCGAGGGCGCCAGCAAGGAAATGGTCGAGGAACTGGGCGTGGGGCGTGTCTATCTCGACTTCCTATTGAAGATCCACAAACGGGTTGAGGCACATGGCAAGACCATGCAATTCTGGGGCGACATCATCATGGAGCATCCAGAACTGGTGCAGTTCCTGCCTAAGAACGTGGTGGCGCTGGAATGGGGCTATGAGGCCCAGCATCCATTCGCCGACCATTCCGCTAAGTTTGCTGCCTCAGGGGTCCCGTTTTATGTGTGTCCGGGCACATCGTCCTGGAACGCGCTGGGCGGCCGCACCGACAACGCGATTGGCAATTTGCTCAATGCGGCCGAAAGCGGCCTCAGAAACGGGGCAATCGGGTATCTCATCACCGACTGGGGGGACAACGGGCACTTGCAGCCTCTGCCGGTCAGCTTCTTGCCGTATGCCTACGGTGCGGCCGTGTCTTGGTGTGTGGGCGAGAACCGCGATATCGATATCGTCCG
>Ga0075021_10001077_pt1 | contig 13929 bp, 11 predicted proteins | sample ColStrG_CSR_2012_FD_72749 | JGI IMG/M metagenome (GOLD analysis project Ga0075021, IMG submission 72749) | Freshwater sediment microbial communities in response to fracking from Pennsylvania, USA - Cold Stream Run_MetaG_CSR_2012 | ecosystem: Environmental > Aquatic > Freshwater > Creek >...
ACCTCAGTCCGATCGCCGACGCGCCGGCATCGGCGCGGATCGAGACCCTGGCGGCGGTTCTCGGTGTGCCTTCTTGGTCCTCGACCACCAATGCGATACTGCGCCAAGCCGGTGGTGACCCAGCACTCCTCACCACCCTGGCCCTCGTCTCCCCCGACTACGTGACGAACTGAGGACGGCGTGACCGAACTCCCTCCCCGACCCACGACCAGTTCCACTCTCCCCCATGACCGTCATTCAGAGGGCCCGACGGAAGGACCGGTCCAGGTCAGCCGATCCGACGATCTCAGCCGACGGCGATTCCTGGCCCTGGCCGGCGGCGTGGGCGCTGTCGGCGCACTCGGTGCGGCTTTCGGACCCCGAGCCTGGGACGCCCTATTCGCCGGAGGCCGACCAACCAACGGAACGTTGGCATCGACAGCGAGGCGCCTCGTCCTGGTCACCCTTTACGGCGGCAACGACGGACTCAACACCGTCGTGCCATCCGGCGATCCCCACTACGTGGCTTCTCGCGGTGGCCTGGCGGACGACCCGACGGCACTGCTTCCCCTGACCGATGGCTACTCGTTGCATCCCTCGCTCCCCGGGTTCAAGAAGCTGTGGGACGCAAAGCACCTAGCTGTAGTCCAGGGTGTCGGGTTCGCCAACCCCAGTTACAGCCACTTCGAGTCGATGGACATCTGGCAGAGCGGTGTCCGTGGTGCTCCCGACGGCACCGGTTGGTTGGGGCGTTGGCTCGATCGCACGAACGCCAGTCCGTTACGTGCCCTCGGCATCGGCCCCGGCGTCCCATTGGCCTTGACCGGAGCCAAAATTCAAGGCGCCACGTTGCCGGCCGGGACGATCCGGTTCCCCGGAACGGGTCACGAACAGGCGCTCTTCGCACAACTTGCCGGCACCAGCCATTCCGAAGCACTACTTGCCGCCGCCGTGGCCCACGCCGACGTCGACCTGGTGGAGATCAACCGGCATATCGGCGGGATTCTCGACCGCACCGCCACGATCGACCCCCTCCACCTCCTCATACCAGGTACCAATGCCGCGGCAGCACTCGCCATCGCCACCGGTGGTGGAGGGCGGTCTGCGCCAGGCGTACTCGCCACGCAATTGAGCCTCGTGGCCAACTTGGTGTTGGCCGGTTCACCGACCGAGGTATACAGCGTGGAACTCGGCGGATTCGACACTCACAGCAACCAGGCACCCACCCAGGCGGTGCTTCTCGGCGAACTCGACACCGCGGTCACGGCGTTCATCGACGCACTGGCTCACGATCCACGGGGCCGCGAAACGGTGGTGGTCGTCTACACGGAATTCGGCCGACGGGTGACCGGAAATGCCAGCGGAGGCTCGGATCACGGCTGGGCCAACGTGGTCTTCGTGGCCGGCGTACCCGTCCGAGGTGGCTGGTATGGGCAGCCACCGAGCCTGACCAACCTGGCTGACGGAAACCTGGTCTTCACCACCGACTTCCGGTCGGTCTACGCCACCGTCCTCGACAAAGTCCTCGGTGTGGACCCCAAGCCCTTCCTCGGTGGTCATTATCCACTGCTTGGTTTCATCTGACCCCGACCGATCCGTCCCCGCGCTGGTACCGTTTTCGGCCATGTCCGTGCTCCACCACCTCCGCCGGCCATCAGGACGCGCCCTGCTGGTTCCACTCGTTGTGGCCGGCGCACTATTGGCCGCTTCGTGTTCGTCGGGTTCGACGTCGGCTCCGGGCGCCTCGACAGCCGCCACCTCGACCCCCACCGCAGGCTCCCCGCCGACACTTCCGGCAGTGGCGCCCCCTCCCCCCATCGCCTGGTCGGCGTGCCCCACCAGGCCGACACTGCAGTGCGGCACCGTCGCCGTTCCCTCGGACTACTCCCATCCGACGGCAGCCACGCTGTCCATCGCCGTTTCCCGGTCGCCAGCCACCAGTGGAACCGCGTCAGCGGGCACCCTGCTGGTCAATCCTGGAGGACCGGGCGAGTCCGGCAACCAGATCCTGCCGGTGCTCATCCCGCTGCTACCCCCAGAGGTGCGCACCGCCAGCGACGTCGTCAGCTTCGACCCGAGAGGCACCGGCGCCAGCTCCCCGCTGCAGTGCGGCACCCCGCCGGCCACCGTGACGGCAGCAGTGCCGGTCCCGGACCAGGCCGGCCAGCCACTGCCGGGCACCTCCGTCTTCACCGGCATCGCACAGGCGTGTGCCACGCGGAACCCAACGCTGACACCGGTCATCGACTCCACCGCCACGGCGCGCGACATGGATCGGATTCGCCAGGCCCTCGGACTGTCGGTCATCAGCTACTACGGCCTCTCGTACGGCACGGTCCTCGGAGCCGTCTATTCCGAGCTCTTTCCCGACCGGGTGCGGGCCATGGTGCTCGACGGTGCCGTCGACATGAACGCGCCCCTGGCCATCCAGGCGACCGAGCAGGCACCGGCAGCCGAGCGCTCGCTCGTCCACCTCTTCACCACGTGCTCCGCTGACCCGACCTGTCCGCTCGGCCCCGACCCGACCGCCCTCTACCGGCGGGTATCGACCTCGATGTCGGCCAACCCGCTTCCGGCTCCGGGCCACGGCGACTCCGTGCCGGTCACGGTCGGGGACCTCGACGCCGCCGCACTCTTCGCCGTCACCGTCCCGGGGGCAACGTCGTCGTTCGAGTCAGCGCTGGTAGCTGCCTCCCGCGGCGACGGCTCCGGACTCCGGGGACTGGCCCTCGGGTTCGTGACGGAGGTCGATGGGACCCCGCTTGTCGATGTCCAGTGGGCCATCACGTGCAACGACACCGTCAACCACCCAGGGCCGGTGGCTGCCGGTACCTTGGCTCGGGCGCTGGCAGCCCGCTGGCCCCTGCTCGGTGGATTCGCGGTGAACTACAACCTGGGTGGGTGCGTGGCCTGGCCCAATAGCAAGCACCCGGTGTCGAATACCCACCCGCAGCATGCACCCCCGGTACTGGTCATCGGCAACACCGGCGACCCCAATACCCCCCTCATCGGTGCCAAGCACTTGGCTGCCATCTTCCCGCGGGCCAGCCAGCTGACGTGGAACGGCTGGGGCCACACCTGGCTGCTGAGCGGCTCAAACGACAGCTGCATGCAGTCCCACGTGAACCGCTACATCCTCACCGGTGTGCTCCCTATTTCGGGTACCGTCTGCGCCTGATCCGCCGCAGCCATTGGCACCGCTGTCGATGACGCAGTCAGTCGGTCCGCGCCGGTAGGCGGCCCGACAGCACCAGACCGACCACGGCGACTGCCCCGGGCAGGGCGAAGGAAATGGCCACCGACGTCGACAACGGCCAGGAGTGCACGGCCCCGGCAGCGATGGCCGCACCGCCGAACCCCGTGCCGAGGGCCGCGCCCAGAACGTCGGAAAGGCTCAGCGAGGCAGAGGCCCACCCCTCCCGACCTTCGGGCGCATGGCGGAGCATCATCAAGGTGGTCGGCGCGTACGACAGTCCCATCCCCAGCCCGGCTGTCGCCCATGCCGCCACAGCCACAGCCACAGGGACCACCGGGTGGAGGACCACCAACATCCCGGCGATACCGATCAGGATCAGCATCAACCCGAGGCGTACAAGGTGTCTACCTTCCAAGCGACGGCTGCTCCGAGCCTGGATCCATGCGCCTACCGTCCAGGCCAACGTCGAGCCGGTCACCGCGATACCGGCCACCGCCAAGCTGTGGTGTCGGACGGTGACGATGGCCAGCGTGACGAAAGCGTCAGCCCCGAAGAAGGCAAAGGTGAGCAGACCGCGACTGAGGATGGTGGCGGGTAGGCCGACACGGGCTCGGAGGGTTCCCTCGGGGAGCAATCGATTGAGGGACGGCAAGGCCACCGCACAACCGATCACCACCAGACCGACTGCCAGCGGCCACGGTCGAGCCGTGAGCCCGCCGAGGAAACACGCGGTCCCTACCGCCACCCTTACGGCATCGGACATCCGGTGTTCGACATCTGGAGGAACGTCGGGTCGGCCCAATCGGGCCAGTCCGGGAAGGGCCAGCACCCCGGTCAGCGCCACCAGGGGCAGGAGGCCGAGGAAGACCCAGCGCCAACCGAAGACGTGGGCAACGGCGGCACTGACCAGAGGACCGACGATGCCCGGCACCACCCAAGCAGTCGAGAGCACGGCCATCATCCGGGCCTGGAGCTCCTCGGGAAGCACTCTTCCGATGGCCACATAGGCCACCGCCGGAACCGCCCCGGCGCCCAGACCCTGGAGTAGCCGGCCCACCACCAGGACCGCCATGGTGGGAGCGGTGCCGGCCACAGCCAGCCCGACGGCAAAGAAGATGAGCCCGGCCACGAACGGTTTCGCCGGCCCCGATCGGTCGGCCTGGCGCCCTGCAGCCACGATGCCGACGATGCTGCCCAGGAGGAATGCACTGAACACCCAACCGTACAAGCGCAGACCACCGAGGTCCCTGGTCACCAACGGCATCACCGTGACGACGGCCAGGGCCTCGGAGGCCACCACCGTCACCGTCAGGACCAGGCCCACCGTCAGTGCACGGCGTTCCGGAGCCAGGAGGCCCTTCCGGACGACCCGCCCTTCGGGGAGCGCGGTCCCGTCATGGGCTTCGCCTGTCGGTCCGGAACCACCCTCCTTTCGGCCCATAGCGACAGCCTACGGATCCAGGTGCAGGAGGGTCGCCACGCTCGAGCAGCCCAGGTACGATCCCGACCGACACCGGACGTTCAGCGGTCGCCTGTCATCGCTTCCAGGTACAGCGCCCGACGCGGGCACTCGGCGACCGCCCGGGTGGCCAGGTCGAACAAGGCCGTTCCGACCGGGGCGCCGTCCACTACGGGGTAGCCCCACTCGTCGAGGGTGACCCGCTCGGGCAGCAACTCGGCACAGAAGCCGAACGCATCACATGCCACCGGATCCACCCGGACGCGTAGCCGCTCCGGCGAACGGATGTGGAGTCGCATCGGATTCCGCATGCTCACGACCTGCCCCCGGCGGGTGCCGAAGCGGTAGGGAATGTCAACACACTCCGGTTTCGGTGACCGCCGCACGGGCGACCAGCGGCATGATCGGCGGCATCGACGGCAAACGTGGTCAGGACGCTACGAACCATCCGGGCCACGCCATCGGGATGACGGCAGGCACCGCGTCCGACCACCGAACGGGACCGTCGGTCGATTCGAGCCAACACTCCGGCGTCCGCTCGACCGGCGGCCAGCAGTTCGAAGTCGCCGGCGATGGCGGGTAGGCCGAACACGCACGGACCGCACTGGCCGGCGCTCTCACCGGCCATCCAACGGGCCAGCCGGGCTGTTTCGGCAATACCGCAGGAACCGACGGGAAGGGCGACTACGACGCCGACGCCCATGGAGGCTCCGACCCGGGCGAGCGGCCCGGGAGCGAGCGGCGTCGACCCGAGTTCGGGAGCCAGCCAGGTGCCGCCGTACCCGCCGACGAGAAATCCGGATGGGGGGTCGGTCGGCCCGCAGCGTCGCACGATCTCTTCGACCGGAGTTCCTAGTTCGACTTCGACCACCCCCGGCCGACGTACCGCACCGCTGACCGTCACCAGGGTGGTGCCGGGGGCGTCGTCGGTACCGAGCTGGCGGAACCAGGTGCTTCCGTGGCGGGCGATGAGGGCAACGTGGGCCAACGTCTCGGCATTGTGCACAAGGACCGGCCGCCGGCCGACACGCAGGGGGACCGACTTGTCGACCCGCACGACCGGTCGGGCATCGCGCCGTTCGAGCCAGGAGACCAAGGCCGACTCCTCTCCTGTCACATAACGGGCGGGCGGGCGCTCGATAGAAAGCGCACGAGGTGAACCGGCCCGGGTCCGCTCGGCCACGGCCCGCTCGATCGCTCGGGCCGAGTCATGGCAGTCATCGGCCACGCAGACCACCACCGAGCGGGCACCCGACTGGGCGGCCACCAGTTCGGCGCCATCCAACATCAGGTGGGGTGACCAGGTCAGCAGCGTCCGGTCCTTGGAGCTGGCCGGTTCACCCTCCATGGCGTTCACCACCACGACCGGGCGCCGGTTGGAGCGTAGGACCGAGTCCCACTTGACGGCGGCCGGGAACCCGCCACCGCCCCGACCAGTCAGTCCGGAAGCTGCGACTTCGGCTCGTAACACCGCCGACCATGTCGGGTCGTCATGCGAAGGGAGGGTGACCGGCCCGTGAAGGTTCCGGTGGCTGGCCAGATCCGGTGCAGGAAGACCGACGGAACCGGTGTGGAGTAGGCGGGCGATGTGGCGCTGCGTGTCCGTGGTCATCGGATCTCCCGCTCCAGAAGTCGGGTCGCCGTAGGTGCGGTAGCTGCGGTAGCTGCATGACCACCTGTCCGGCGGGGCCGGGCATCGGAGGGGGGCCGGGGAACCGGACGGTGCCTGACGGGGATGGCCCGGGTGCTGGAGCCGATCTGCCTGGCAGCGTCATGGGACGTCCGGAATGAAGTGATCCGCCAAGCCAAGGCGATCATCACGGCAATGGTGCAGACCCCGGCGACAGCATCCATCCACAACTGGGCAGCATCGGTGCCACCTCCCAGAGCGTGAGCCAGGGCCATCGGCCAACAGGCGTAGGCCAGCCAGTGGAGACCCCGCCACATCCGGGCGTCGATGTGTCGGCGTAGTGCACTGGAGATGGCCACTGCGGCCAGTAGATCGACGGCCACCGCACCGAGTCCGGTCCACAGTGGTTTGAACGCCGAGGTGAATGGCACGAAGACCGATACCAGGCCGACGTGGACATAGGAGTCCATGACGGCGGACACGATGTGGACTCCGAGGAAGACCAGGGACAATACGGTGGCCCTGGCATGAAGATCGACCTGGGCGAAAGCCGGCCAGCGGGCACTGCGGGCCCGGGAGGCCGACAGCAGGCCGAGCACCGTGGTCACCGAAAGAAGGACAAGAGCGACGACACCGGTCGCCCGGATCATGTACCAGACGACTTCGGTCATCGTCGTAGAGGTAGCCGCCGTCATCACTCTTCCCAGTTCCCTTCACCCGACGTCACGGGTCGCGGTCTGTCGACGGCACCGGGCCATGATCCGACAGTGACGACATGTCCGTCGGAACGAACGAGACGAGCGGTCACGCCGTGGGCGATCAAGTTGCCGGGGGCATCCTCGCCCCAGACCACTGCAGCCGTCGACCAGCCATTGGCCTCGACACAGGTGGCGCCCAGAGCGGACACCTGAGCCCAAGTGGTCGGGGCAACCGCTCCGGTCCATGGATCGACGATGTGGTGCATCGTCCGACCACCCCGGGTCCACGTCCGAGCGGTCGTGCCCGACGAGGCCAGTCCGCCATGGCGCAGAGTGACCATGTCCGCGGCATCCGACGGAGCAGTGGTGCAGTGCTCGGCGATTCCCACACCCCAACCTTCGACGGGTGGAAGGCCGGCGATGGCCACGTCACCACCGAGGTTAACCAAGGTGCCGCACCCCAGCGCGTCCGCAATGCGGGCCGCCGACCGGTCGGCGCCAAATGCCTTGCCCGTCGAGCCGAGGTCGATGTGGACTCCATCAGGCACCGCTACGGAGCGTTCCGACGGATCGAGGACGATCCGCCACCAGCCCGGCGCCGGCAGCGGCGAAACGTCAGCATGGTCGACACGGTCATCGAGCGAGGCGAAGTCGCGGTCGTAGCCGAGTTCCACCAGCGCCGAGCCGATCGTCGGATCGACGATTCCGGCGGTGCGACGGGCCACGTCGAATGCCGTCTGCAGTGCATCGAACAGCAGTGGACTGACCCGGGCGGGCCGACCTCCCCGATGCTCGAGTCGGCGGAGTTCGGAGTCGGGACGGAACCGGCTGCAGGCCCGGTCGAGAGTATCCAGTTCGAGGGTCAGTAGTGCCAGTGCGGCATCGGCGGCGTCCGGGTCGTCGACGACGACTGTCGCAACGGTACCGATGGCATGGGTCGTCCGCACCGCATGTACCTGTGCATCTTCAGCCCGCACGGTCATGACTGCCCCGAAGTGGTCGTGGCCTTCGGTGTCGGTGTCGTGGCCTTCGGTGTCGGTGTCGTGGGAGTGATGGCCGCAGGAGTGGTGGCCCCAGTGGTCGCGGGGGTGACGGTCGCGCCGGTCGCACCGGTCGCACCGGTCGCACCGGTGGTGACGGACCCGACGGCGGCCGTCGTCGCCGTAGTCCCATGGTGCACCGAAGCTCCGGCGACGGCCACGCCGATACCGACGGCAGCCACCGAAGCGGTCAGGCCCATGGCGACCGTGGCCCGGCGGATCCGCACGAGGGCCTCGTCCCTCGATCGAACGGCATCATTGCGGTTGCGACGTTCAGGTGGAGCGACCATGGCGGTACCCTTCGTTCGGGATCCGGCGACAGGGGCCGGTTCGTATCGATGGGGCCATCAAACCGGACCGATCACCGGGCGACCTGCGGAGCAGCTGTGCGCCTCCTGAGAATCGTTCAGCCGTCGGCAAGGCTCACAGCGGACCCACAGGTGGGTCACACCGGCATTCCAGGCTCCGGTGCGATGCTCTTCGCAAGGGAGACCACCGGGCCAATGGTCCGGACCGACGAACGCACAGGGCGGACGACCGCCCGGAGGAGACCCCGTGGAGCCCACCCGAAGCCAGCGCATCCTGGTCGTCGACGACGAACCGTCGATCATCGACGCCGTTGCCACGTCACTGCGCTACGAGGGATTCGAGGTCATCCAGGCCGTCAACGGCCGCCAGGCACTGTCCATGGCCCAAGAGAACCCACCCGACCTCATCGTGCTCGACGTGATGCTGCCCGACCTCGACGGTATCGAGGTCACCCGTCGGCTGCGCCAGGACGGCATCCGGGTCCCTGTCCTCTTCCTGACCGCCCGCGACGCTGTGGAGGACAAGGTCGCCGGGCTGACTGTCGGAGGAGACGACTACGTCACCAAACCGTTCGCCCTGGCCGAAGTCGTTGCCCGGGTGCACGCCATCCTCCGTCGACTCGGTGCGGAGGATCAAGACACCGGGATCCTGGCGTTCGCTGACATCGAATTGGACGAGAATGCTCACGAGGTGATCCGGGCCGGCCAGATCATCCCCTTGACTGCCACCGAATTCAACCTGCTCCGCTTCTTCATGCTCAACCCACGCCACGTCCTGTCCAAAGCGCAGATCCTCGACCATGTCTGGCACTACGACTTCGGTGGCGACGGGAACGTGGTCGAGACCTACGTGAGCTACCTACGCAAGAAACTGGAGACGGCCGGCCCTCCGGTCATTCACACGGTGCGACTCGTCGGGTACGCGCTGCGCGAGCCGGCCCAAGGCTGACCATGTCCTTGCGCGCCCGCCTGCTCATCGCCATCGGAGTGATCGCCCTGGTTGCACTGACCATCGCCGACGTCATCACGTACTCGGCGTTGCAGTCCTTCCTCTACCAGCGGGTGGACCAACAGTTGACGGCTGCGCACCCGCCCTACGAACAGGCCGTCAACCAGGGCCGCACGTACCCGTGTTTCGGAGGTCCGGATCAGGTCTTTCCCGGTGCTCCGGCAGTCGGAGGCGGCGGACACGACGGTGGCGTTTCGAGAATCATTCAGAGCCCGGTCGTGCAGGTGCACACCGCAGCCGGGGCGGTAGTGCCCGGATCGACCTGTCCCATCTACGTGAACAGCATCGCGTACACCCCCGTCATCAGCGGACCCGTCACCGGATTCCATCAATCGGCCGACGGCACGCAGGTCACTTTCTTCGATGCACCGTCGGCCCCGTCGGGTGGACCGACACTGCGTGTTCGTGCATCGACGCTGGCCAACGGGGACGTCCTCATCCTCGCCCAATCGCTGAGCGACACCGAGAGCACGCTCAACCACCTGAAGATGATCGAGCTGATCGTCACGGCAGGCGCTGTCCTCATCGCCCTGGCCGCCGGGTTCTGGTTGGTCCGCCTCGGACTCCGACCGCTGCGTGACATGGAGTCGGTGGCCGAATCGATCGCCGAAGGCAACCTCACCGAGCGGGTGCCGGGCGAGAACAGCACGACCGAGGTCGGCCGTCTGGCCGGCACCCTCAACATCATGCTCACCCGAATCGAGTCGGCGTTCCGGGCCCGGGTGGCCAGCGAGGAACGGCTGCGCGAATCGGATGCCCGACTGCGCCGCTTCGTGGGCGATGCCTCCCACGAGTTGCGCACCCCTATCGCCGCAATCAGCGCCTATGCCGAATTATTCGGCCGCGGGGCGAGTGAACAGGAGGAGGACCTCGAACGCCTCATGCGTGGCATCCAGTCCGAGACCGGACGGATGGAACACCTGGTCGCCGACCTGCTGCTCCTGGCCAGGCTCGATGAGGGCCGCCCCATGGAGATGCGCCCCGTTGACCTCGTCTCCCTGTGCGCAGAAGCCGTGCAGACGTCCATCACGGTTGGACCGGCCTGGCCGGTGACCTTCACCGCCCCCCGACCCATCGAGGTGACCGGCGATGGCACCAGCCTCCGCCAGGTCATCGACAACCTCCTCGGCAACGTCCGGTCCCACACTCCCGAAGGCACGACCACCCGGGTGTCGGTCGAACCGGACGGTGACGGCGCAGTCATCGTGGTGGCCGACGACGGGCCAGGGTTGTCCTCCGACCAGGTGGCCCACGTTTTCGAGCGCTTCTACCGATCCGATCCCAGTCGTTCCCGCCTCCATGGCGGTGCCGGTCTCGGACTGTCGATCGTCTCGGCGATCGTGGCCGCCCACGGCGGCACGGTGACCGCCGCAAGCGCGGCCGGGCGGGGCGCGACATTCACCGTCCGACTTCCAGCCTCACGTCCTGGCGAATTGCCGGCACCACCGGCACCACTGGCACCACCCACCACCCAGAGCTGAGCCGCAACCGCGGTCGGGCCAACGGGGCGCTACTGGTCTGCCTGTCCCAGCGACCGTTTTCACAGGCAACCCACAGGCGACTCCCACGTTGCCGCCATGGTACGGGAGCAACTTGTGGACATGGACCACCCATCCCACGCATCTGCGCATCAGGACGCCGTGCGACCGGTGCCGCAGCTGGAGATCGTTATTCCGGTGTACAACGAGGCACGACAGCTGGCAGGCAGCGTCACTGCCCTTCGCACCTTTCTCGACACCAAGTTTCCGCTGGCCACCGTGGTCACCGTGGTCGACAACGCCAGTACCGACGACACATGGACGATCGCCTCGGGACTGGCCGCAAGTCTGTCCGGCGTCCAGGCGCTCCATCTTGACCAGAAGGGCCGCGGGCGTGCGCTCCGTGCCGCCTGGACAGCCAGTCGGGCTCCGGTGGTCGCCTACATGGACGTCGATCTGGCGACCGGCCTGGAGGCCCTCCTGCCACTGGTCGCACCATTGTTCTCCGGCCACAGTGACGTCGCCATCGGCACCCGGTTGGCGCCAGGGGCCCACGTAGTCCGCGGCGCACGGCGCGAGATCATCTCCCGCACCTACAACTTGCTCCTCAAGATCACCCTGGCCAACTCATCCAGCGACGCCCAATGCGGCTTCAAAGCACTCCGGCGCGAAGCTGTGGAAGTCGTCCTTCCCCTCGTCGATGACGAGTCGTGGTTCTTCGACACCGAAGTCCTGATCACGGCCCAGCGACTCGGCCTCCGGATCCACGAGGTGCCAGTCGATTGGGTCGACGACCTGGACTCCCGGGTGGCCGTGGCCAGGACTGCCTGGCTCGATGCCTGCGGAGTGGCCCGCATGATGACACCGGCTTCGAGGCGTCGGGCGAACAGGGCCCGTCGACTACTCCCCCCCAGCCTTGTACCGACATCACCGTCTCCGGCCTCGACCACAGCCAGCGCCGCATCGTCCGTGACGAGCGGCAGCGTCGGTTCCGACGGTGACGTCTTCGCCGACGAGTTGCTCCGCTTCGCCGGAGTCGGGCTGGTCAGCACCATGGTCTACGTCGTCCTCTTCGTCCTGCTCGAGCCGCGCATCGACACCTACGCCGCAAATGCCATCGCACTGATCGGGTGCACATTGGGTAACACCGCTGCCCACCGGGGCATGGCGGCCACCGCCCGCCACGGCCTCGACCGACTGCACCGCGTCGCCGTGGGAGCCGCACTCCTGGCGGTCAGCCTGGTATTCACCACGCTCGCCCTACTCGTCACCCGAGCTCTTGGATTCGATGCCCTGGCCCCCGAGTTGGTGGCTGTGACGGTGGCAAACGCAGCGGCGGCCGCCTTCCGCTTCGCCATTCTGCGCACGTGGGTCTTCCGCCCACGATTCGACACCCAGCTCGGCCACGTCGACAACGTCGACCCGGCAGTGCCCGATCAGCCGACCCTCTCCCTCCAACCGGAACCGTCCCCACTGTCCACCACCCTCCGAATCCCATCAAGGACCCAACGATGACCGATGTCCAGATCCCCAACGACTCGTCGAACGCGCTGTCGCCGAACGGTGTGGTGGATGCCCCAGGCTGGGACGTCTACGCCCCCGATGTAGCGACCGATGACGGTCCGGTCGCAGTCAATGGCCAGAACGGAGCGGTGCCGTCCGACGAGGACGTACCGGAGCGTGCCGATCCCGATGGCAGCCGCGCTCGTCGGCTGCTACGGGGACGCACGGAGGACCCGGCATGGGTGCGGCCATCGCTGCTCGCCCTCCTGGTGGGCACCGGCATCCTCTACATCTGGGGCCTCGGCGCATCCGGATGGTCCAACAGCTTCTATTCGGCAGCTGTTCAAGCCGGCACCAAAAGTTGGAAGGCGTTCTTCTTCGGGTCGTTCGATTCGTCGAACTTCATCACCGTCGACAAGCCACCGGCATCGCTGTGGGTGATGGAACTCTCCGCCCGGATCTTCGGCGTCAACTCCTGGAGCATCCTGGTCCCCCAGGCCCTGGAGGGCGTGGCCACGGTCGGCGTGATCTACGCCTGCGTGCGGCGTTGGTTCACCCCCGCGGCCGCCCTCCTGGCCGGTGGCGTGGTGGCAATCACTCCGGTTGCCACTCTCATGTTCCGCTTCAACAACCCTGATGCACTGCTCACGCTCCTGCTGGCTGGTGCCGCCTACGCCACCATCAGGGCGCTCGAAGCCGGGAAGACGAAATGGCTGGTGCTGGCCGGAACCCTGGTCGGATTCGGCTTCATCACCAAGATGCTCCAGGCGGTCATCCTGATGCCGGTCATCGGTCTCGTCTACCTCCTGGCGGGACCGCCGAAGCTCGGTCGACGGATCGTCCAGCTGCTGTGGACCGGAGTCGCACTTCTGGTGTCCGCCGGCTGGTGGGTGGCCGTCGTCGAACTGACCCCGGCACGACTACGTCCCTATGTCGGCGGTTCGACCAACAACAGCGTGCTCAATCTCATCTTCGGGTACAACGGCATCGGCCGCCTCAGTGGGAACGAGAAGGGCAGCGTCGGTGGCGGCGGGACCGCGGGCTCGATGTGGGGCCCGACCGGTTGGAACCGCCTGTTCACCAAATCGTTCGGCGGACAGATCTCGTGGCTCATCCCCGGGGCACTGATCGGCCTCGTCGCCGTGCTGTGGCTGACGCGCCGTTCTCCCCGGACGGACCGCGTCCGGGCGGCATTCCTGTTGTTCGGTGGTTGGCTGCTCCTGACGGGACTGATCCTCAGCTACGCGCAGGGCATCATCCATCCGTACTACACCATCGTCCTGGCCCCGGCCGTAGGTGCCCTGGTCGGGATGGGGGCCACCTACCTGTGGCAACGACGGGTCCAGCTCGTCCCCCGGATCGCCCTGTGCGCTGCCACCCTGGCCACCGCCGGGTGGTCGTTCGTACTGCTGGGCTGGAGTCCTACGTGGTACCCGGCGCTGCGGTGGATCATCCTGACTGCCGGCATCCTCGCCGTGGCCGGCATCGCTGCATCCCCGAAGGCCCGGGGCGTCCTGGCCGCCGGCATCGCCGGCCTCGGCATCGCCGCCATCGTCTCCGGACCGGCCGCCTACGCCGTCGACACCGCATCGACATCCCAGGGCGGTGCCATCCCCTCGGCCGGGCCGA
>Ga0075021_10001078_pt1 | contig 13926 bp, 11 predicted proteins | sample ColStrG_CSR_2012_FD_72749 | JGI IMG/M metagenome (GOLD analysis project Ga0075021, IMG submission 72749) | Freshwater sediment microbial communities in response to fracking from Pennsylvania, USA - Cold Stream Run_MetaG_CSR_2012 | ecosystem: Environmental > Aquatic > Freshwater > Creek >...
TTTCACCAACCTGTCCCGCGACCACCTCGACTTCCACCCGACGATGGCCGACTACTTCGACGCCAAGGCGTTGTTGTTCGACCCGGAATCGCCGCTGCGCGCCCGCCGGGCGGTGGTTTGCGTCGACGACGACGCCGGGCGCGCGATGGCCGCCCTGGCCGGTGACGCGATCACCGTCAGTGCTGACGGCCAACCCGCCGATTGGCGCGCGATGGACGTGGTGCCGATGGGCACCGGGGGACAGGAGTTCACCGTCGTCGGGCCCGACGGGGCGCAGCACCGGGTCGGCATCCGGCTGCCTGGCCAGTACAACGTCGCCAATTGTCTTGTTGCACTGGCAATTCTCGAAGCGGTCGGGGTGTCGCCCGAACGTGCCGCGCAGGGACTTTTGCAGACCAGCGTTCCCGGGCGACTGGAAGAGATCGACCGCGGCCAGGATTTTCTCGCGATGGTCGACTACGCGCACAAGCCGGGCGCGTTGCGGGCGGTGCTGACCACCCTGTTGCGGCCGGGGCGCCGGTTGGCGGTGGTGTTCGGCGCCGGTGGCGACCGCGACCCGGGCAAGCGCGGGCCGATGGGCGCCGTCGCCGCTGAGCTGGCCGATTTGGTCGTCGTCACCGACGACAACCCCCGCAGTGAGGATCCGTCGGCAATCCGGTGTGAGATTCTGGCCGGCGCGGCCGAACGCGGCGGTGCGGCACAGGTGGTCGAAATCGGGGATAGGCGGGCCGCGATCAGGCACGCGGTGGATTGGGCGGGCCCGGGCGATGTGGTGCTGGTGGCCGGCAAGGGGCATGAGACCGGCCAGCGCACGGGCGCCGAGGTCCGCCCGTTCGACGATCGGGTCGAGCTGGCGCTGGCCTTAGAGGCACTCGGGGCGCGCGAATGATCGACCTGACGATCGCGCAGATCGCCGAGATCGTCGGCGGGACCCTGGCCGACATCTCGCCGGCGGACGCCGCGCAGCGCCGCGTCACCGGGACGGTGGAATTCGATTCCCGGGCCATCGGGCCCGGCGGGCTGTTCCTGGCGTTGCCCGGCGCGCGCTCCGACGGGCACGACCACGCGCCGTCGGCGGTGGCGGCCGGCGCGGTCGCCGTGCTGGCGGCGCGCCCAGTCGGCGTGCCCGCCATCGTGGTGACGCCGAGTGCGGCGGCTCCCAGCTCAATGGGGTCCCGGGCCGGAGTGCTCGAGCACGATGCCGATGGGTCGGGCGCGGCGGTGCTGGCCGCTCTGGCCAAGCTGGCCAAGGCGGTGGCCGCCGAACTGGTGGCGTGCGGGCTGACCATCGTCGGGATCACCGGCTCATCGGGCAAGACCTCCACCAAGGACCTGGTGGCCGCCGTGCTGCACCCGTTGGGTGAGGTGGTAGCCCCGCCCGGATCCTTCAACAACGAGCTGGGTCATCCCTGGACGGTGTTGCAGGCTACCCGCAGCACCAACTACTTGATCCTGGAGATGTCGGCCCGCCACCCCGGCAATATCGCTGCCCTGGCCGAGATCGCCCCGCCGGCGATCGGGGTGGTCCTCAACGTTGGCACCGCGCATCTGGGCGAGTTCGGCTCACGTGAGGCCATCGCGCGCACAAAAGCCGAACTGCCACAAGCTATTCCGCAATCCGGGGTGGCCATTCTCAACGCCGATGATCCGGTGGTGGCGGCCATGGCCGAGGTAACCGCGGCGCGGGTGGTTCGGGTCAGTCGCGCCCGAGGCACCGCCCCGGACGTCTGGGCCGGACCGGTGTCGCTGGACGAACTGGCCAGGCCGCGGTTCACGATGCACGCGAAAGGGCATGCCGCCAACCAAGAGGCCGAGGTCCAGCTCGCGGTCTACGGCGACCATCAAGTCACCAACGCGCTGTGTGCCGGCGCGGTCGCGCTGGAATGCGGAGCCAGTGTCGACCAGGTGGCGGCAGCACTGGCCGGCACCGGGCCGGTGTCGCGGCACCGGATGCAGGTGACGAATCGCATCGACGGGGTAACCGTGATCGATGACGCCTACAACGCCAACCCGGATTCGATGCGGGCAGGACTGCAGGCGTTGGCGTGGATCGCCCGCGGCGGCGCGGATCAGGGCGGGCACAGCCGGCGCAGCTGGGCGGTGCTGGGCGAGATGGCCGAGCTCGGCGCGGACGCCATATCCGAGCATGATCGCATCGGACGGCTGGCGGTGCGCTTAGATGTGTCTCGACTCGTTGTCGTGGGAAATGGGAGGTCAATGAGCGCCATGCACCACGGAGCGGTCTTAGAAGGGGCGTGGGGCTCGTGGGGCGCTGATTCCGATAAGGGGGTCGTCAACGTCGCAGACGGAGCCGCGGCCCTCGCGTTGTTGCGGGCCGAACTGCAACCCGGCGACGTGGTCCTGGTCAAGGCGTCTAACTCGGTCGGGCTTGGGGCGATTGCCGACGCGCTGGCTTCGGAAGCCGGCGGAGTCCGCCCATGAGACAAATCCTCATCGCTGTCGCCATCGCACTGGCCGTGTCCATCCTGTTGACCCCGGCGCTGATCCGGCTGTTCACCAGGCAGGGCTTCGGTCATCAGATCCGCGAGGACGGCCCGCCGACCCACCAGACCAAGCGCGGCACCCCGTCGATGGGCGGCGTGGCGATCCTGGCCGGCATCTGGGCGGGCTACCTGGGCACCCACCTGGCCGGCCTGGCTTTCGACGGTGAAGGGATTTCCGCGTCGGGTCTGCTGGTGCTGGGCCTGGCCACCATGTTGGGCGGCGTCGGATTCATCGATGACCTGATCAAGATCCGCCGATCGCGCAACTTGGGATTGAACAAGACCGCCAAGATCGTAGGGCAGATCAGCGCCGCGGTGCTGTTCGGCGTGTTGGTGCTGCAGTTCCACAATGCCAACAGCCTGACCCCGGCCAGCGCGGATCTGTCCTACGTGCGTGAGATCGCAACCGTCGCACTGGCACCGGCACTGTTCGTGTTGTTCTGTGTGGTCATCGTCAGCGCCTGGTCGAACGCGGTCAACTTCACCGACGGCCTGGACGGGCTGGCCGCGGGCAGCATGGCGATGGTCACCGGTGCCTACGTGCTGATCACCTTCTGGCAGTACCGCAACGCGTGCGCCACGTCGCCCGGTCTGGGCTGCTACAACGTCCGCGATCCGCTGGACCTGGCGCTCATTGCGGCCGCGACCGCGGGAGCGTGCATCGGCTTTTTGTGGTGGAACGCCGCGCCGGCCAAGATTTTCATGGGTGACACCGGGTCTCTGGCGCTGGGCGGCATCATCGCGGGCTTGTCGGTGACCAGCCGCACCGAAATCCTCGCTGTCGTGCTGGGCTCGCTGTTCGTCGCCGAAGTCGCTTCGGTGGTGCTGCAGATCGTGGCCTTCCGCACCACCGGGCGCCGGGTGTTCCGGATGGCACCGTTCCATCACCATTTCGAATTGCTCGGCTGGGCCGAAACCACGGTGATCATCCGTTTCTGGCTGCTCACCGCGATCACCTGCGGTCTGGGCGTGGCCCTGTTCTACGGTGAGTGGCTAGCCACGATCGGCGCCTGACGTGCTTGACCCGCTGGTGCCGGGCGCGCCCGTGCTGATCGCCGGTGCCCGGGTTACCGGCAGGGCGGTGCTGGCGGCGCTGACCCGCTTTGGTGCGGTGCCAACACTGTGTGACGACGATCCGGGGATGCTGCGCCCGTACGCCGAGAGCGGCGTCGCGACCGTGGATCCGCAGGCGGCGGTGCGCCAACTGGCCGAGCCCGAACAACGATATGCGCTGGTGGTCACCAGCCCCGGTTTCCAGCCGACCACCCCGGTGCTGGCCGCCGCGGCGGCGGCCAGCGTGCCGATCTGGGGCGACGTGGAGTTGGCCTGGCGACTGGACGCGGCGGGCCACTATGGGCCGCCACGCCGCTGGGTGGTCGTCACCGGCACCAACGGCAAGACCACGACGACGTCGATGCTGCACGCGATGTTGACCGCCGGGGGCCAACGCAGTGTGCTGTGCGGCAACATCGGCAGCCCAGTGCTGGATGTTCTGGATGAGCCCGCCGACCTGCTGGCCGTCGAGCTGTCCAGTTTCCAGCTGTACTGGGCGCCGTCGCTGCGGCCCGAGGCCGGAGTGGTGCTCAACATCGCCGAAGACCATTTGGATTGGCATTCCACGATGGCCGAATACACCGCGGCGAAGGCCCGGGTGCTCAACGGCCGGGTGGCCGTGGTCGGACTGGACGACACCCGGGCGGCGGCGCTGCTGGACTCCGCGGCAGCCCCCGTGCGGGTCGGCTTCCGGCTCGGCGAGCCGGCCGCGGGCGAACTCGGCGTGCGCGACGGGCAGCTGATCGACCGCGCCTTTGCCGACGACCTGGCGCTGTTGCCGGCGGCCTCCATACCGGTGCCGGGCCCGGTCGGAATCCTCGATGCGCTGGCCGCGGCGGCGCTGGCCCGCAGCGTCGGTGTGCCCGCGGCTGCCATTGCGGACGCCGTCGCTACCTTTCGGGTGGGCCGGCATCGGTCGGAAGTAGTGGCGGTGGCCGACGGGATCAGGTACGTCGACGACTCCAAGGCCACCAACGCCCACGCCGCCGAGGCATCGGTGCTGGCCTATCCGCGGGTGGTCTGGGTGGCCGGTGGGTTGCTCAAAGGCGGATCCGTCGACGCGGAGGTCGCCAGAATCGCATCCAGGCTGGTCGGCGTGGTGCTCATCGGCCGAGATCGCCAAGAGGTTGCCAGAGCGTTATCGCGACACGCGCCCGATGTACCCGTCGTCCAGGTTGTGGCAGGCGAGGATATTGATATGCATGCGACTGCTGTGGTTTCTGAGACTAGAGTGACAGAAGTTGATGATGCGGGGGAAAGTCTCGGCACTCGCGTGATGACGGCGGCAGTGGCCGCGGCCCGTGACCTGGCAAAGCCCGGCGACACGGTCCTGTTGGCTCCGGCTGGGGCGTCGTTCGACCAGTTCGCAGGTTATGCCGACCGTGGCGACGCATTCGCTGCCGCCGTACGTGCTGCGCTTCGGTAGGCGCGAGTGAAAATCGCAATGACCCGACTGCTGCGCCGGGCCAAGGGACAGCAGGAACCGGCCGGGACGGAAGCGCCCGAGACGGGCGCTGCGCCTGAGGTTAGGAAAGTCAGCGAAACTCGTACCCGGTTCAGCGCCTGGCTGGGCCGGCCGATGACCTCGTTTCACCTGATCACCGCCATTGCCGGGTTGCTGACGACGCTCGGCTTGATCATGGTGCTGTCGGCTTCCGGCGTGCGCTCCTACGGCGCGGACGGATCGGCGTGGGTGATTTTCGGCAAGCAGGTGATGTGGACGATCATCGGCCTCATCGGCTGCTATGCGGCGCTGCGCATGTCGGTGCGGTTCATTCGCCGGATTGCCTTCTCCAGCTACGTGATCACCATCATCTTGCTGGTCCTGGTCCTCGTTCCGGGGATCGGCAACCTCGCTAACGGCTCCCGCAAATGGTTCGTGATCGCGGGCTTCTCGATGCAGCCCTCTGAGTTGGCCAAGATCGCGTTCGCCATCTGGGGTGCACACCTGTTGGCCGCCCGCCGGCTGGAGCGAGCTTCGTTGCGGGAGCTGCTGGTCCCGCTGGTACCGGCCGCGGTCATCGCGCTGGCACTCATCGTGGCCCAGCCCGACCTCGGGCAGACGGTGTCGCTGGGCATCATCCTGTTGGCTCTGTTGTGGTACGCCGGGCTGCCGCTGCGGGTCTTCGGGGCCTCGCTGTTCGCGGTCGTCGTCGCTGGGGCGATCCTGGCGATGTCAGCCGGTTACCGGTCCGACCGGGTGCGGTCCTGGCTGGATCCCGAGAACGATCCCCAGGACACCGGCTACCAGGCGCGGCAGGCAAAGTACGCGCTGGCCCACGGCGGCATCTTCGGCGACGGGCTGGGCCAGGGCTCGGCGAAGTGGAATTATCTGCCCAACGCGCACAACGACTTCATCTTCGCGATCATCGGCGAGGAGCTCGGTTTCGTCGGTGCGTTCGGGCTGCTGGCACTGTTCGGGTTGTTCGCCTACACCGGGATGCGGATCGCGCGCCGCTCGGCCGACCCGTTCCTGCGGCTACTGACCGCCACCACCACGATGTGGGTGCTGGGGCAGGCGTTCATCAACATCGGCTACGTGATCGGGATTCTGCCGGTCACCGGTCTGCAGCTGCCGCTCATTTCTGCTGGTGGAACATCAACGGCTGCAACACTTTTCATGATAGGAATCATGGCCAACGCGGCCCGCCATGAACCGGAGGCGGTGGCCACGCTACGGGCCGGGCGCGACGACAAGGTGACCCGGATTTTGCGGCTGCCGTTGCCCGAGCCGTATCTGCCGAGCCGCCTCGAGGCGTTCCGCGACCGTAAGCAGAATCGCCCGCAACCGGACAAGGCGGCCGCAAAAGGGCCCGCCCGGAAGGGCGCCCGGAAGCCCGAGCCGCCCTTGCGGCCCGCGTTGCCCCGAACAGCTGATCGGCCGGCGCACCCTTCAGGGCATCATGGATCTGGCCAGCACACTGCCGGCCGAGGAGCCGCCCAGCGTCAAACACGGCGCGCTCGCGCATTGGAAGGTCAGCGTTACGGGTGAACGACACGGTCAGGGAACCGGCGCGGGATTCGTTGTCGGTGGTACTGGCCGGTGGTGGTACCGCCGGCCATGTGGAGCCCGCGATGGCCGTCGCAGACGCGCTCTCTGCGCTAGATCCGAAGGTCCGGATCACCGCCTTGGGTACCCGGCGCGGGCTGGAGACCAGGCTGGTTCCCGAACGCGGCTACCGGCTCGAGCTGATCACCCCGGTGCCCCTGCCGCGTAAGCCCAGCGGCGACCTGGCCCGCCTGCCGGGGCGAGTGTGGCGCGCCGTCCGGGAGACGCGGGCGGTGCTTGACGCCGTTGACGCCGACGTGGTGGTCGGTTTCGGTGGCTATGTGGCGCTGCCGGCCTACCTGGCCGCGCGCGGCATACCCGGCATGCCCCGGCTGCCCCGCCTTCTAGGTTCAAGGCGTCGGATTCCCGTGCTGATCCACGAAGCCAACGCCAGCGCCGGGTTGGCCAACCGGGTGGGTGCCCGCACCGCGAACCGGATCCTCTCCGCGGTGCCGGATTCCGGGCTGCGGGGTGCCGAGGTGGTCGGGGTGCCGGTCCGGGCCGCCATCACCGTGCTGGACCGCGCGGCACTGCGTGCCGAAGCACGGGCACACTTCGGTTTCGCCGAGGACGCGCGGGTGTTGCTGGTGTTCGGCGGTTCGCAGGGTGCGGTCGCGCTCAACCGTGCCGTCTCGGGTGCGGCGGCCGACTTGGCCGTCGCCGGTGTGGCCGTCCTGCACGCCCACGGACCGAAGAACCACCTCGAGTTGCGCACACCCGAGCAGGGCGATCCGCCCTATGTGGCGGTGCCCTATCTGGACCGGATGGACCTGGCCTACGCCGCCGCCGACCTGGTGGTCTGCCGGTCGGGAGCGATGACGGTAGCCGAAGTGTCTGCCGTCGGCCTGCCGGCCATCTACGTCCCGTTGCCGATCGGCAATGGCGAGCAGCGGCTCAATGCCCTGCCGGTGGTCAACGGCGGTGGCGGCCTTCTGGTCGCCGACGTGGACCTGACACCGGGTCTGGTCGCCGAGCAGGTGGCCGCGCTGCTCAGCGACCCACCGCGGTTGGCGGCCATGACGGCGGCCGCGGCGCGGGTCGGACACCGAGATGCCGCGTACAAGGTGGCCCAGGCCGCACTGGACCTGGCTGGGGGCCGGCGGTGAGCGCCCACGAGCTGCCACTCGAGCTGCGGCGGGTGCACATGGTGGGCATCGGGGGAGCCGGGATGTCGGGCGTGGCCCGCATCTTGCTCGACCGCGGCGCGCTGGTATCCGGGTCCGACGCTAAGGAATCGCGCGGCCTGCACGCGCTGCGGGCCCGAGGGGCCAAGATCCGCATCGGGCACGACGCGTCGTCGCTCGATCTGCTCGAGGGTGGTGTCACCGCGGTCATCACCACGCATGCCGCCATCCCCAAGACCAACCCCGAGCTCGTCGAAGCCCGGCGCCGCGGCATTCCGGTGGTGTTGCGCCCCTACGTGCTGGCCAGGCTGATGGACGGCCGCACCACGCTGATGGTCACCGGCACACACGGCAAGACCACGACCACATCGATGCTGATCGTGGCCCTGCAGCACTGCGGGCGTGACCCGTCCTTCGCGGTCGGCGGCGAGCTGGGGGAGGCCGGCACCAACGCCCACCATGGCAGCGGGGACTGCTTTGTCGCCGAGGCCGACGAAAGCGACGGCTCGCTGCTGGAATACACCCCCAACATCGCCGTGGTCACCAACATCGAGTCCGATCACCTGGACTTCTATGGCAGCTCCGATGCTTACGTCGGGGTGTTCGACTCGTTCATGGAGCGACTTGCCCCCGGCGGAGCGTTGGTGGTCTGCACCGACGATCCCGGAGCGGCGGCGCTGGCGCAGCGCACTGCCGAGCTGGGAATCCGGGTGCTGCGCTATGGCTCCCTCGAAGGCTCTGTCGAACATGCCGGTGCAGCTCTGGCCGGCACGCTGCTGTCGTGGGAGCAGCGGGGCACTGAGGCGGTTGCGCACATCCAGTTGGCTTCTGAACTAGACCCAGAGATTCACCCGCGTGTGATGAGACTTTCGGTGCCAGGGCGGCACATGGCGCTCAACGCGCTGGGCGCACTGCTGGCGGCCATCGAGATGGGCGCCCCGGTCGATGGGGTGCTGGACGGGCTGGCCGGGTTCGAGGGTGTGCGTCGCCGATTGGAACTGGTCGGGACCGCCGGATTCGGTCGCAAGGCCGCGAACTCACTGGTGCGGGTATTCGACGACTACGCCCATCACCCGACCGAGGTCAGCGCGACCCTTGGGGCGGTCCGTACCGTCGTCGAGCAAAATGGCGATGGCCGTCTGCTGGTGGTATTTCAGCCCCATTTATATTCGCGGACAAAAGCTTTCGCTGCCGAGTTCGGTCATGCGCTGGATGCTGCGGATCAGGTTTTTGTGCTGGACGTCTACGGCGCGCGCGAACAACCGCTGCCCGGTGTCAGTGGGGCCAGCGTCGCCGGGAACGTCACCGTGCCGGTTCGTTACCTTCCGGACTTCTCGGCGGTCGCCGAGGAAGTGGCCGCGGCGGCGGGTCCGGGCGATGTCATCGTCACAATGGGTGCGGGCGACGTGACCCTGCTCGGGCCCGAAATCGTGACGGCGCTACGCGCTCGGGCCAGCCGCGATGCGTCCGGTCGGCCCGGGGCGCAGCGATGACCGAGCCCGAGGCGGTCGGCGATGCCCAGGAGGTGTCCGGCACCGCCGTCACGGAGCCGATCCCCCCGATCGAGCAGGATCAAGCGGATCCGGCCGATGTCGAGGGACCGCGCCGACGGGCCCGCCGCGAACGGGCCGAGCGGCGCGCTGCGCAGGAACGCGCGACCGCGATCGAGCAAGGCCGCCGGGAGGCCAAACGCCGGGTCAGTGGCCGTTTCGTCAACGAGCCCAAACCCGTTGCGCGTGGCGTTGTTCGAGGCTTGAAAATGCTGCTCGCGGCGGTGCTGGTGGCCATCGTCGGGGTTGCGCTGGCGCTCGTGCTCTATTTCACTCCGGCGATGTCGGCGCGCACGATCGTCGTCACCGGTATCGGGGCGGTGACCCGCGAAGAGGTTCTTGACGCCGCGCGGGTGCGGCCCGGCACACCGCTGCTGCAGATCAACACGAGCCAGGTCGCCGACCGGGTGGCGGCGATCCGGCGGGTGGCCAGCGCGCGGGTGCAACGTCAATACCCATCGGCGCTGCGGATCAGCATCGTCGAGCGAGTCCCCCTGGTGGTCAAGGATTTTTCGGACGGCCCGCACCTGTTTGACCGCGACGGGGTGGACTTCGCGACGGGTCCGCCGCCACCGGCGCTGCCGTATATCGATGTCACCGATCCCGGGCCGACCGACCCGGCGACCAAGGCCGTGCTGCAGGTACTGATCGCGCTACGTCCCGAGGTGTTAGGTCAGGTGAGCCGGATCGCGGCCCCGTCGGTGGCCTCGATCACCCTCACGCTGGGCGACGGACGCGTGGTGATTTGGGGGACCACCGATCGCACCGACGAGAAGGCCGAAAAGCTGGGTGCGTTGCTGACCCAGCCCGGGCGGACCTATGACGTGTCCAGCCCGGATCTGCCCACCGTCAAATAGAAAAAGCGCGGCGCGCGTCGGCGCGCCTGCGGGGTTAGCGCTCGCCGTACCCATACCGTTCTGGTTGCGCGGAACTACCTGACATAACTCTAAGCCTATAGTTGAGGTTGAGGGTTTGCCAGGTTCCCGCTTCAGATATAGGGCCACCAGGGAGGAAGACGAATGATGACCCCCCCACACAATTACCTAGCCGTCATCAAGGTTGTGGGTATCGGTGGCGGCGGCGTCAACGCCGTCAACCGGATGATCGAACAGGGCCTCAAGGGCGTCGAATTCATCGCGATCAACACCGATGCGCAAGCGTTGTTGATGAGCGACGCCGACGTCAAGCTGGACGTCGGACGCGACTCCACTCGCGGGCTGGGCGCAGGCGCAGACCCAGAAGTCGGCCGCAAGGCCGCCGACGACGCCAAGGACGAGATCGAAGAGTTGCTGCGTGGGGCGGACATGGTGTTCGTCACCGCGGGCGAAGGGGGCGGCACCGGCACCGGCGGGGCGCCCGTCGTGGCCAGCATCGCCCGCAAACTCGGAGCGTTGACCGTCGGCGTGGTCACCCGGCCCTTCTCGTTCGAGGGCAAGCGTCGCAGCAATCAGGCCGAAAACGGCATCTCGTCGTTGCGGGAAAGCTGCGACACCCTCATCGTGATCCCCAACGACCGCTTGCTGCAGATGGGGGATGCCGCGGTATCCCTGATGGATGCATTCCGCAGCGCCGACGAGGTGCTCCTCAACGGCGTGCAGGGCATCACCGACCTGATCACCACCCCGGGGTTGATCAACGTCGACTTCGCCGACGTCAAAGGCATCATGTCGGGTGCCGGCACCGCGCTGATGGGTATCGGCTCGGCCCGTGGTGAGGGTCGTTCGCTCAAAGCCGCTGAGATCGCCATCAACTCGCCGTTGCTGGAAGCCTCGATGGAGGGCGCCCAGGGGGTGCTGATGTCGATCGCCGGCGGCAGCGACCTGGGCCTATTCGAGATCAACGAGGCGGCCTCGCTGGTGCAGGACGCCGCTCATCCGGACGCCAACATCATCTTCGGCACCGTGATCGACGACTCCCTGGGTGATGAGGTGCGCGTCACGGTCATCGCGGCGGGCTTCGACGCCGCCGGTCCCGGCCGCAAGCCGGTCGTCGGGGTCGGCGCCGAGACCGGCGGTGCGCACCGGATCGAGTCGGCGAAGGCCGGCAAGCTCACCTCGACGCTGTTCGAGCCCGTCGATGCCCTCAGCGTGCCGGTGCACACCAACGGCTCGACGCTGAACATCGGCGGAGATGACGACGACGTCGACGTGCCGCCGTTCATGCGCCGCTGAGGACGCCGGCGCCGGACCGGATGGCCTGGATACTGGACACGTGAGCGTTCGCGTCCGGCGAGTTAGCACCACCCGAGCCGGCGGTGTCTCGGCGGCACCGTTCGACACGTTCAACCTCGGTGACCACGTCGGTGACGACCCGGCCGCGGTGGCCGCCAACCGCGCTCGGTTAGCGGCCGCGATCGGTCTGGCCGACCGGGTGGTGTGGATGAACCAGGTGCACGGTGACCGAGTCGAGGTGGTCGACGCGCCGCAGAGAGCCGCGGTCGGCGGCGGGGTGGGCACCGACGCGCTGGTGACCAGTACGCCCCGACTGGCGCTGGCGGTGGTGACGGCCGACTGTGTGCCGGTGTTGATGGCCGACGCCCGCGCCGGGGTGATCGCGGCCGTCCATGCCGGTCGCGTCGGTGCCCAGCGGGGCGTGGTGCGTCGCGCGGTGGAAGCGATGCAGGGCCTCGGCGCGCAGGTCGGCGACCTTTCGGTGCTGCTCGGCCCGGCGGTCAGCGGTCGCAACTATGAGGTGCCCGCGGCGATGGCCGACGAGGTCGAGGCCGCGTTGCCGGGCAGCCGTACCGTCACCGCGGCCGGAACTCCCGGCCTTGACCTTCGGGCCGGAATCGCTTGCCAGCTCCGGGATTTGGGTGTCACGTCGATTGATGTCGATCCGCGTTGCACGGTGGCCGATCCGTTGTTGTTCAGTCATCGCCGGGGTGCCCCGACCGGGCGACTGGCGGCGCTGGTCTGGATGGAGTGAGCGCCATGGCGGCGGGAGCCCCGGCCTTGCAGAACGGAGAAAACGGAGGCAACCAGTCCGACCGCGAATCGGAATTGACGCATGCGTTGGCTGCCGTTCGGTCTCGACTTGTGAGCGCCGCACAAGCGGCGGCGCGCAATGTCGGCGAAATTGAGCTTTTACCTATTACAAAATTCTTTCCAGCAACCGATGTGGCGATTTTGTCTCGATTGGGTTGTCGGTCCGTTGGCGAATCACGAGAGCAGGAAGCGTCGGCGAAGGTGGCCGAACTCGCGCGATTGGGAGGTGCTTCCGAGTTGCACTGGCATATGGTGGGCCAGATCCAGCGCAAGAAGTCCCGCGCGTTGGCCCGCTGGGCGCACACCGCGCATTCGGTCGACAGCTCGGCGCTGGTGACCGCGCTCGATCGGGCGGTGACCGCGACTCGGGCCGAGGGGCATCGCGCACACCCGCTGCGGGTGTACGTGCAGGTCAGTCTGGACGGCGACGTGTCCCGCGGCGGCGTCGACATGCTGGCGCCCGGGGCGGTCGATCAGGTCTGCGCGCAGGTCGAGGAGGCGCAAAGCCTGGAACTGGTCGGCCTGATGGGCATCCCGCCGCTGGGCTGGGACGCCGACACGGCCTTTGAGCGGCTGCAATCCGAGCACCGGCGGGTGCTGGAATCGCACCCGAACGCGGTGGGGCTTTCCGCGGGCATGTCCAACGATCTCGAAGTCGCCGTCAAACACGGTTCAACGTGTGTGCGTGTCGGTACCGCGCTACTGGGTCCGAGGCGGCTACCGTCTCCGTGAATAGTCACTTTAGTCACATCTTCATCACAGACACCAGAACTTCCAGGGGTTTGAAGGGGTCAATGCAATGAGCACACTGCACAAGGTCAAGGCCTATTTCGGGATGGCTCCGATGGATGATTACGAAGACGAGTACTACGACGATCGGGCTCCATCCCGCGGTTTCCCGCGCCAGCGGTTCGACGACGGGTACGAGCGCTACGAAGGACGCGACTACGAGGACCCGCGCGGCGACCTGCGCGGCGAGCCGGCCGACTACGCGCCGCCCAGCGGTTATCGCGGCGGCTACGGCGAAGAATCCCACTTCCGGGGCCGCGAGTTCGACCGGCCCGACATGGCTCGGCCGCGGCTCGGCTCGTGGCTCCGCAATTCCACCCGCGGCGCGCTGGCCATGGATCCGCGCCGGATGGCGATGATGTTCGAGGAAGGCCACCCGCTGTCGAAGATCACCACGCTGCGGCCCAAGGACTACAGCGAGGCCCGCACCATCGGCGAGCGATTCCGGGACGGCACCCCGGTCATCATGGATCTGGTGTCGATGGACAACGCGGACGCAAAACGGCTGGTCGACTTCGCGGCCGGCCTGGCTTTTGCGCTGCGCGGCTCGTTCGACAAGGTCGCGACCAAGGTGTTCTTGCTGTCACCCGCTGATGTCGACGTGTCCCCGGAGGAGCGTCGCCGGATCGCCGAAACCGGCTTCTACGCCTACCAGTAGACGCATCGATCCGCCCCGGGTCGGTACGCTGGCGACTGCTGCGCGCGTGGGCGACCTGCGCACAGACCGCGTATTGACATTCTCATCGGTAAGGTCGGGGCTCTAGTTGTGGTGTTCTTTCAGATCCTTGGGTTTGCGCTGTTCATCTTCTGGCTGCTGCTCATCGCTCGGGTCGTCGTCGAATTCATCCGCTCGTTCAGCCGTGACTGGCGTCC
>Ga0075021_10001079_pt1 | contig 13922 bp, 10 predicted proteins | sample ColStrG_CSR_2012_FD_72749 | JGI IMG/M metagenome (GOLD analysis project Ga0075021, IMG submission 72749) | Freshwater sediment microbial communities in response to fracking from Pennsylvania, USA - Cold Stream Run_MetaG_CSR_2012 | ecosystem: Environmental > Aquatic > Freshwater > Creek >...
GCCGAATAGTAAGTCGATAATCGTTCATATATCTGTCCGACATTCTATCACAATTGTCTGACGTGTGCGGGCCACATCGCCAAATCGCGCCGAGCCTCGAAAGAAAAGCGCATAGCCGCTGACGAGGCTCGGGTCGAGGAACGCAAGCTCGACCGCGAGCAAGCCTGCTCACTCGCCTAAAATACGAATTTCAGCGCCATCTGAATGGAGCGGTTATCGTGGCTCGTGGACGTGATGTTGCCAAAGCTGCCGGGTGCGCTGTAGGTGTTCGTGCCGGCCGTGGGCGAAGGCAGGCTGGTGCTCGGGTTGGCGAAGTTAGGCGTGTTGAGCAAGTTGAAGAACTCGGCGCGGTATTGCACCTGGGCGCGCTCCTTGATCGAAAAGTTCTTGAAGAACGAAAAATCGAGGTTGCGGAGGCCGGGGCCTACGAGCGTGTTGCGGCCGGAGTTGCCGTAGGTGTAAAAGGGAGGGAAGCTGATAGGCGGCAAGGTTAATGCAATTGACCAAATGGCCGTTTCCGCAATTGTCCGAAGGCGTGGCGATGAGATTTGGGCGCTGATTGCCCACGCCGGTATTCGCTTGGTCGGTGGGAATGGTCACATTGAAGGGGAAGCCCGATTGCACGATAAAGATGCCGTTCGCCTGCCAACCGCCCAGCATGTAGCGCGCGGCGGCGAACTTAACGCCCTGCCACAAGGGCAACTGATAAGTAGCGCTGGTGACCCAACGATGACGAATATCCCAATTAGCGCTGCCGTAATCGGCGTGCCAATTGAATGGGTTCATGGGCGCGCCGCCGCCGTTGGAATCTGTGGTGACGTCGAGCGTGTGCGACCAAGTGTACGACGAGAGCGCGGTGACGCCGTGCGTTAAGCGCTGGCGGTAGGTGAAACTCAAACCATCGTAGTTGGCGACTTCGTCATTGGCGATGATCCGAATCGTGCCGAACAGTTGATTCGGGCGGCGCGCCTGAATTGCGCCGGGGCCGGGCGCGGGCGTATTGATTTGATAGCTGCGATCGAGGTGGAGCGCGTGCGAGCCCAGATAACCAATGTCGAGCGCGCCATTCGCCCAGAGTCCCTGTTGCAGATCGGCGCTCCATTGATGCATGGTTTCAGTAGGTAAATGCCACGCCGGCGAGATGATATTCGGCGTCGAGGACGGGGAATTTCCCAACGCGGCGGGCTGAGGGTTCGACAGCGTAATAACCGGATTGCCGGCGGTCGCCGAGAAGCTGGTGGAGAACGCGAAGGGTGGATTCACGCTTAAGAACGTAAATGAATTGGTTTGGTTGGGATTGTAGTAAATGCCGTAGCCCAAACGGAAAACCGTTTTTTCAGTGACACGGTAGGCCGCGCCGATACGAGGAGCGAAGTCCTTGTGATTGGGAGAAGTCAGTTCATAGCCGCGTTGCGGTGGATTGCTGGGAATCAGCGCGGTCATGGAAGTGTTGAGGATGGTGGCGTAGCCATTGACCGTGTAAGGAACGGTCGGCAATTCGTAGCGCAGGCCGAGATCGAGTGTGAGACGTTTGGTGACACGCCAGTTGTCGGTAACCCAAAAGCCATCCCGCCACTCAGCGGCTATGTTCCGCACCTGAGGCGCCGGCGTGGTGTCGCCGGCGGAAACGCCAAAGAGGAAATCGGCGGCCGCGTTGCCGGTGTATACGCCGGTGAAGCTGAAAAGCCCCAGCGTGTTGTTTACGGCTTGGCGGCCGGTAATGAGTTTGCGAAATTCCATACCGGCATTGACGGTGTGCGAGCCGTGTGTCCAGGTAAAGGCGTCGGTAGCCTGCCACGTGGTGTCGTTCTGGAACCAGTTGGTAGCGGCGTTGCCGGTGCCGAGGTAGTTGGATGAAATGCTCACCACGGGAAGGCCGGGATTGCTGGTGGCGGTGTCGGCGGTGAAGCCGGGGATGCCGATCTTCGTTCCGGCGTCTGTGAGATTGTTGACGTACCAATAGTTCAGCGAATTCGTATTGAGAGTCTGGCGGCCGAAGTGAATATCGTTGACCATATTCGGCGTAATGGTTTGGGTATAGCCGAAGACCCAGTTCTTCGTTGTAACGGGCGTGGTGGTGGACTGATAGGGATTGGCCGAGCCGGCCAAGATGGATTCGTCAATCCAGGCGTAGCGAAAGAACACTCGGACCTTGTCGCCGAAATTTTGATCGATGCGATCGATGCTTTGATTCCAGCGGTCGTTATTGGGATAGACAGCGGAGAGATTGTTTGAGATTCCGCCCACGTTGGGCGTGGGGAACCATTGCAGGTAGTTGAGAGCTTGCTGGGACAACTGGGTGGCGGGAATGACGTTGCCCGGGATAGGGGTGGTGGTGCCCGGGTAGACTAGTTGCTTGCCAACTTCGGAGAAATTGCCGCCGCGCATCAAGGTCGTAAAGGTGGTGGCCAGCGAGGTGGCGGAGCGAACCACGCGCAGCCCTTCATAGTCGGCCATAAAGAAGGTCTTGTTGCGGCCGTTATAGAGCTTGGGGATGACTACGGGGCCGCCGATTTCAAAGCCGAACTCATTCTGGCGGAGAGGCGCTTTGCGAGAAGTCGGCGAGAGAAAGAACGGGCGGGCGTCCATTTTTTCATTGCGCAAGAATTCCCAAAGAGAGCCATGGAAAGCGTTGCCGCCGCTCTTGGTGAGGAGATTTAGATGCGCGCCCAGATACGCGCCATATTGAGCGGTGTAGGTGCCGGTTTGAATTTCGAATTCCTGAATGGCGTCGACGGAGGGGTGAAACGGCGTGGTGGTAATGAGGTTGTTGACGATGGAGATGCCATCGAGCGAAATGCTGTTTTGGATTTCTCGGGTTCCGGCGCCGATGAAGTCTTCGCCGGGCGGAGTGCCGTTGGTGCCTTTGAGCCCCTGAATGACGCCAGGCGTGGTGATGGCAAGCTGCAGCGGGTCGCGGCCGTTGAGCGGCAGATCGGCGAGCGATTTCTCGCTGATCACTTCTTTGACACTGGCGTTGTCGGTGGAAATAGGCGGCGCGGTGGCGGTGACGACGATCCTTTCGGACACTTGGCCGACGGCGAGGGAGAAATCGGTACGGACCGTTTGATTGGCGTCAACCTGAATTCCGTTGGTGGTCAGCGTTTGAAAGCCCGCTTGGGTGGCCGTTACGTTGTAGGTTCCGATTTTGACAAATTGGATAGCGTAGTAACCGTCGCCGTTCGTGGTGGCGCGGAGCGTTTCCTGGGTGGCCGCGTTTACGGCGGCAACGGAAACCCCGGCGACAGGCGCGCCGGAGGGATCCGTAACATTGCCCACGATTGAGGTTGTGTTAACCAATTGGGCGTGCAGCGCGAGGGAAAAAAGAGAGACAAGCAACACTTTCGATAGAGACATAACGCGACTACCCCTAAATCAAATGAAGTGTGAAGCTGATTTCGTTTAGTATAACCCGCTAGGACGGCTAATGGGAAAAGCCGCGGACTCCGCCGGGCTGCCGATGATGAATGGCGTGCGCCGATTCCGCAGGCGTTGGCGTACGCCGCTAGGCGAGTTGAAGAGATTGAACTCCCGCTTCTGGCGGCATGAAGCTCGTTGTTGACGTCAGCCTCACTCCCAATGGACCGAGGTTCTAAAGGGCAACGGGATTTGGTGCGGTGACGGATATCCCAATTGGGAATCTACACCAGCGGTCTTCTACAACCTCGGCTGCGACGTAACCACAATCGCCCGCGTCCCTTCCTCGTTCATTCCGGTATACGAATGCTGCTCCGACGCATCAAAGTAAACGCTATCCCCCGGCCGTAGCAGGTGATCCTCCGCCTGGTAATTGATCGCGAGCTGTCCGCTCAGCACATGCACAAACTCGGCGCCGTTATGCATATGATGGCGCGATTCCTTAATATCATGCAACGGGAATTCGGCCAAATACGCCGACATCGCTTTTTCCGTCGCCCCAAACGCCAGCACTTCGAAGAAGTAGCCGGGCGTCGGGCTGTCGGCTCGGTCGGGGAAGCGCAAACGCTCATCGGCCCGCACAATGGAGAACGTGCGCCGCGTGCGCTTGTCGGCGAAGAAGTGCTCCAGCCCAACGTCGAAAACCATCGCAATCCGCGCCAAGGTCGGCAAGGTCGGCACCAGTTTGCCGTTCTCGAGCTGCGACAACATTGAGGCCGACAAACCCGTGTGTTTTCCCAGGTCCACCAGGGCGATTTTCTTGCGCATCCGCAGTTGCCTGAGCTTTGTTCCCAGGTCATAAGTGGCCAGCAGATGGCGAATGGAATCCTCGCTACTTTCAGTTTCCTTCAAAGTCTCTTTGCCCACACTTATTTTATCGCAGTTATTTTTGATGTGACTGAAATCAATTTTAGTCGGGTCTACCATTTGGTTTCGATCAGGCATAAAGTCGTTCATGGGAGCTTGATTGAAATGGATTCACTAAAGGGGAGCCGGATGCAAAACCGGGACGCCTATCGCGATGTTGCCGATGACGAGTTGGTGAGCTTTTGCCAACAGGGCAATCAGGCGGCTTTCGACGAATTAACGCGGCGGCACCAGACTTCGGCTTTGAAACTGGCGCTCTCCATTGTGCGCGACCGGCAAGACGCGGAAGACGAAGTGCAAAACGCCTTTTGGAAGGCGTATCGGCACATCAACCAGTTTCAGCGCGATGCCAAGTTCTCGACGTGGTTCACGCGGATTGTGGTCAATCAGTGCCTCATGCGCTTGCGGCAGTTGAGGCGCGCGCGCTTCGCATATATAGACGACACGCAGGGCGACGACGTGGCCGCCTTAGAGTTGAGAGACCTCAGGCAAACTCCTGAGACTCTGCTGGGCGTGAGCGAGGTCGCCAAGGTGCTTGAGCACGAAATCAAGCGCACCCCCCCGCTGCTGCGCCACGTGTTCCTGCTGCGCGACGTGCAGAACAAGCCGATGCCGGAAGTGGCCCAGGAATTGGGGATCTCCGTTGCCGCAGCCAAAAGCCGGCTATTGCGCGCACGCGCCGAATTGCGCAGCCGCATGCGGCGGCACTATGGCGATATCGGACCCGCCACGTTGATGACCTAGTTCCGCCCCGGCCCCATCCTCGCCAAACCGGCGGTTTACCCTTAATAAGGGAACCCGCCAAATCATGCTGCCATTTCTGTTTGTCTTGGCTGTAAGCATCCAGCCGCCCGCAACTGTCATTTCTAAGCAACCGCAGCTTGCCGCCGGGTACGGAGAAGTAGGGGTGACGTTTGGCGCGGGCAATTCCATTTACTACGCCGCTTCCACCGATGGCGGACGCACTTTCGCCCCAGCCATAAAAGTGAGCGAAGTGGCTGCGCTAGCTCTGGGGCGGCATCGCGGACCGCGCCTGGCTATTCTCAAGGATGCATTTGTCATCAGCGCGGTAGTCGGCGGACCCAAAACAGGGGACCTAATTGTGTGGCGCTCTATCGACCACGGCAAGAATTGGTCGCACGGCGGCGTCGTAAACGATGTGGCGGGCGCGGCCCGCGAAGGGCTGCACACCATGACGGCCGACGCCCAAGGCCGCCTCTTTGCGGCGTGGCTGGATTTACGGGGCAAGGGCACGCGGCTCTATGGCGCGCAATCGCTTGACGGCGGCCTCACTTGGTTGAAGAACGCCTTGATTTACGAGTCGCCCGACGGCACGATTTGCCAGTGCTGCCATCCCACGGCACATTTCGATGAGAGCGGCCAAATCTGGACCATGTGGAGGAATGCGCTGGCGGGCTCGCGCGATTTCTATGTGGCGAGTTCGCGCGACGGCGTGCATTATGAAGCTGCTCACAAGCTGGGCACGGGCACGTGGAAACTGGATGCATGCCCGATGGATGGCGGCGAGTTTGCGGTTGATCGCGGCGAAGTGATTTCCGCCTGGCGGCGTGACGATACTGTCTTTTTGGCGGAAGACGGCCGCGGCGAGAAGCCGCTGGGCAAAGGAAAAGACGTGGCACTGGTCAAGGGCAAGAGTGGGATCTTTGTCGCGTGGTCGCAAGGCGAAGGTTTGTGGATTCTTACGCCGGGCGCGGAGAAGCCAAGCGAGTTGAGCGGCCACGGCGCGTTTGTCGATCTGCTGGCGCTGCCGGATGGAACCGTGCTGGCGGCTTGGGAAGCGAATGGAGAGATTCGGGTGAAACGGTTAGAGTAGGAGTTATTCATGAAACCGTTCCGTCTCCTGCCCCTCCTGCCCCTCCTGCTAACCGTCGTCTTGGGCCAATCGCCGCTCACTCATTCCGCCGATCACCTGCAGATTCTCTCCTTGGTCGGCGAGAACGCCGCTGAATATCGGCAGGTCTCCAAACAGATTTGGGACTATGCTGAACTCGGTTATCACGAGCAGAAGAGTTCCGCGCTCTTGCAGCGGCAATTGAAGGCAGCCGGCTTCGTTATCGAAACTCCCATGCCGGACATGCCCACCGCGTTCGTCGCGAGCTACGGCTCCGGCAAACCGGTAATCGGTATTCTGGGCGAGTTCGATGCGCTACCTGGTCTCTCGCAAGAGGCCCTGCCCTCCCGGAAGCCTGTGGTGGCCTCCGCGCCCGGCCACGGCTGTGGTCACAACTTGCTTGGGTCGGCAGCCGCCCTCGCCGCGGACTCAGTCAAGCAGTACATGCAGAAAAATCACACTCCGGGGACACTGCGCTTCTACGGCACTCCCGCCGAAGAGGGCGGCTCCGGCAAGGTCTACATGCTGCGCGCCGGCCTGTTCAAAGACGTGGACGTGGTGCTTCACTGGCATCCGGCCGATCGTAACAGCGTATTCAATGGAGGCTCACTCGCCGATAGCTCGGCGAAGTTTACCTTTCATGGCTTGGCCGCGCACGCGGCCTTCGCGCCTGACCGCGGCCGATCGGCCCTCGATGCCGTAATGTTCATGGGCAACGGCGTGGAATTCATGCGTGAACACGTACCGCCCACCGCGCGCATACACTACATCATCACCAAGGGCGGCGTGGCGCCAAACGTAGTTCCCGATCTTGCGCAGATTTTTCTCACGGCGCGCAGCCCCGCGGGCGACACGCTGGGAGACATCTGGGAACGCGTCCAGAAGTGCGCGCGCGGCGCTGCCATGATGACCGATACCACGGTAGATATCAAGGTCATCAGCGCCGATGCCAACGTGCTGCCGAACGCTCCTCTGGCCGCGCTCGCCCAGCAGGAACTCGACGAGGTCGGCGGCTTCACTTACACCCCTGAGCAAAAGCAGTTCGCCGAGGAGTTGCAGAAGACCCTGCCTCCCAACGCCGCCGGGCACTTCGATCAGACAAGCGCGATTGTCCCGCTCCGGCCTCCCGACCCCAACGCGCCCTCGGCTTCGACCGATGTCGGAGACATCAGTTGGGCGCTGCCCACCATTGGTTTTAAATTACTTCGGCCACATTTGTTTCGGGCGCCGCCCCGCACACCTGGCAAGCGGCGGCAACGGCCGGCATGAGCATTGGGCAAGAGGGCATGTTGATCTCCGCCAAATCCATTGCGCTGCTTGCCGCGGATCTCTACGCACATCCCGAAGTCATCGCCGCCGCGAAGGCGGACCTGCAATCGCAGCTCAATACGATGACGTACAAAACCGCCATTCCCGCCGGTCAAAAGCCGCTTTTGAACTATCGCGAAGACTAGTTTTGCGGCGGCCAGCGAGGATGGCAGTTTCATAGTGACGTCCTCCGCCGCCCACGGCGGTCGGCTACGGCGCCGTCTTTGGGGCCTGGTACTTCACCGCGCGAAAGCCGAGCACGGCAAACACGATCAGCATGGCGAGTTGTGTCACCTGAAACGGTGGCTCCGATTGAGTCGGGGCGAGTGATTTCAGCGCCGGCAGTTTTTGGAACATCTGGACAATCAAGACAAAGACGTTGAAATATTATAGAGCGCAATGACAGCCGTCGCAGCATAGGTGCGCGGCCAGCCGCCCACAAGCTGAAGGCGACGACGGGCGGCGATCGCTATTGCTAAAACGATGAGTGACAAAATGCCCAGGACATAAGGGCCTCCCTTGTCAGGATAACCGCAATTGTGTTGCTGCGGCGAAAACCTCAACTGACCCGCAATCTGACCCAGAAAACGGAAGCCATGAAGTAAAGTCTTGATTTCCTCACCCAACTGGAGGCCGAATTTGCCCTGCACACAGTCAAACCGTCGCGTTTTTGAGACCGCGGTCGCCGCCTAAATGCACCACATCGAAGAAGCTCGTCAAGCGCCATACGGCGTGCTTCTCTCCTAGCTCCTCGACTCCTAGCTCCTCGACTTCCCGAAAACTAGTTCTTCGCCGCAGCCTCCCTGAACCCCCGCTCTACCGTATCGTTCGGATCCGTCGACACCGCGCCGTCGCGCCACAGCCAGCGCATCATCTCCGGTAGAATTGCACCGCCCATCTTCTGTCCGTGCAGGTTCATGCCCCACGAATAATTCACGTCGTAACCCTTCTGCGTAAGCGCCTTCATCAGCCGGACATTCTGGAAAAACCAATCGCGCCTTTGATCGTATTTGCCGCCGTCGCGGCCCATTCCCCGATTGTCGTTGCGCCCGTCGCACAAGAAAATGCGGATGGGCTTTTTGTCGCTCTTCAAAACCAGGTCGGTATAAGCATCGCCGCCGCGCAGGTTAACAAAACTGCCCACATTGCTGAGCACTTTACGGAACTCGTTCGGGCGCTCCCAGGCCACGGTAAAGGCGGCGATGGCGCCGGAGCTTGAGCCGCCAATACCATGCTGCTCCGGGTCTTTCGAAATGTTGTAGTCCTTATAAAGCGCGGGCATCAGCTCGTCCACAATCACGCGCGCGTACTTATCGTCAAGCGTGTTGTACTCGGTGGGACGGTTGGTCGTCTTATCGCCCCACTCCTTCAGGTTGGGCTCCGGCTGCTCGATCGTACGGCCGGGGTTGATAAAGACGCCGATCATAACGGGAATCTCGCGGCGGTAGATCAGGTTGTCCATCACGTTCTGCGCCCGCATGTCGCCGTCTTCCGCCTTAAACGCCTGCCCGTCCTGAAAGATCATGAGGCTGGCCGGGACCGCGTGGTTGTATTGCGCGGGCACGTAGATCCAATAGGTATGCTGCGTTCCTTCGTAAGCTTTGCTCAGTAGCGTGAACGGGCCGCGAATCTCTCCCTTCGGCACTCCTTCCTGAGGCATGGAGTCTGGACCTAGCCGGTATTGGGAGTTCGGACTCGGGGTCGGGATCATGGGAGTTTGGGCCAAAGCGATACTAGTGGCCATGACGAATAGTGTCATCTTAAACATGTGAGATTCCTTAGAGTGTTATTTGGGAGGTTCCGCCGGCTTCTTCTCCTCTTGCACTACTACGGCGTCGGGCTTGAAGCGTTTCGGCGGTACCGGTTTGGCGCTCGCCAGTTCCACGTAGGTGTGCAAGACTTTGTCCTTCTGTTCAGGATCGACAATCAGGTATTGATGTTTGCCATTGTCGGCAGCACTGAACGATGTGCGGCCATCGTCGTGAACAGAGAGTGTGCCAGGTCCCGAAAGCTTGAAGCAACCCTCTTTGGGCCGGCCTGCATAGAGAGCGGCGGCCATGTCTGAGGATGTCGCGTCGTAAGGCATGTTTTGATAAGCGCGGTAAGCGTCAGCGACGGGATTGTCCGGCACCGCCGCGGCGAATTCTTTGTCGATGCAGGCGCCGGGAAAGGGAAGCGCCGCGCCCACCTCGGAGCCGCAAGCGACGATGGGCGTGGGCCATTCCGCCAACACCTTCCTGGCGGCTAAGACGTCAGCCTTGATTCGCGCCTCTGAGTAAGAGAAAACCAGGTACTTGATTTTGGCGGCGATCAGATCGGCGATGCCGGGGAACGCCAAAGCTTCCGCGAGGTTCGTAGCCGGGCCAGCCAGAACGAAGAAGGCGTTCTGATCGTATTGTCCTTCCAGGTAGTTGCGGATGAGCGTGTTCGGATCTCCCGTGTCGATGACGCTCTTGACATCGTTCTTGTAAACCGGAGTTCCATCCGGCTTCTTCTTCTGAAAGGGAACAGTGAAGGCGGGAGAGGTGTCTCCCGCCGAACCTACCGTGCGCATGCCGATGGGAGGGAGTTGGGAGAAATTCCCCGCCGGGCCGTGATAGAAACGCTGCACCGCATCGGTGAAGCCGGCCACCGCGAGATTCGGCCGGCTCAGGGTGAGAATCGCTACCCGGCAATCATTCTTCCCTTGCAGGCCGTAGAGAACGCTCACCGCCAGCAGACTATCGATAGTCGAAAAGTCGCCATCGAAGAAGACGCCCGCCGCTGGTTTGCTTTTGCCGAGCTGCACGGAATCAGCTCAAGTCCAGGCCTTCGAGCCGGCCCGTCGAATCGCCGAACTTGTCCATGTGAACGCCCATGCGGTCCATCATGCTGAGGAAGAGATTGCACATGGGAGTTTCGCGGCGCACCACCATCCGGCGCCCCGTCTTGATGTAGTTGCCGCCACGGCCGGCGATCAGCGTTGGCAGATCTTCATGCAGGTGGGCGTTGCCGTCGGAAAGCCCCGCGCCGTAAACAATCATGCAGTTATCCAACAGGCTGCCGCCGCCTTCCTGCGTGCTCTTCATCTTCTCGATGAAGCCGGCGAACTGGCGCACGTGATACTCATTGATCTTCCGCACCTTCTCCATCAGATCCGGCAGATTCCGGTGATGAGTGAGCGGGTGGTGGCCATCGGGGATGTCGAGTTCCCTATAAGGCCGCGAGCTTCCCTCGCGCGTCATGAGGAAGGTGACCACGCGCGTTTGATCGGCCTGGAAAGCGATGGCGATCATGTTCGACATCAGCTTAAAGTGTTCGCCGAAATCGGCCGGAATGCCATAGGGCTTATCCATGTGTGGGTCGATCTGGCTGGTTTCGTGTTCGGCGCGCTGAATCTGGCGTTCCACTTCGCGGATAGCGGAGAGATATTCATCGAGCTTGCGCCGGTCAGTCGGCCCGAGAGTGGATTCCAGTTTGTGCGTATGGTCGGTGACGAAGTCAAGAATGCTCCGGCGATAAATAGAGCGGCGGCTGCGCTCTTCCGGCGTCATGGGCTGGCCCGTGCCGAACATGCGCTCAAACAGCGCGCGCGGATCCAGAATGGGAGGCAAAGGCTGCGATTCGCCGCGCCACGCCAGGTTGTTGGTATAGGCGCAGGCATAGCCGCTATCACAGTCGCCCGCTTGCCGCGCGTCTTCCATGCCGAGTTCCAGCGACGGAAAGCGCGTCTGCTTGCCGATTTCATTGGCCACGATCTGATCGAACGAAATGCTGCTCTTGATCTCAGTGAGTGACTTCTTTACCTGCACGCCCGTCAGGTAAGATCCGCAGCAGCGGCCATGGTCGCCCGCGCCGTCTAACAGCGCGCGGCCGGTGTTGTGCGTCAGATTGCCGATCTGCAGAATATCGTCCTTGAAAGGCTCCAGCGCTTTGAGCGACCGCGGCAACTCCTGGAACTTCCCCTCATAGGAGGGATTCCAGGAATCCATCACCATGCCGTTGGGCACATAGAAAAACGCCATGCGGACGGGAGCTTTTCCGGGAATCGCGCTGGACGCCAAAGCGGGAGCCATGGCATCGAGGAAGGGAAGCGCGATCGCCGCCGACCCCGCTCCTCTGAGAAAAGTGCGTCGGGCAAGCGCTTTCTTGGTAATCATCTACTGGCAATCTCCTTCGGCTTAGTGCCGGGATTCTCTTTGCGGGTAGTAACCAGTTCGCCGCGCCGCGATTGGAACGGCAAGCTGCGCACCACTTCGTAAATCAAGGTCTGAAAGTGGTAGCCGTCGGCGGCCAGATTCTTGTTAATCTGGCTAAGCGTCCGGTTATCGTAAGGCTGCATCCCTCGGCCCAGCGCGTAGGTCATCACCTTTTCCGTGAGGCAGCGCGCAACCTGCGGCAAGCTGCCGGTCAAAATTGTGCGCATGCCGGCCGCGGTCTGGAACGATTTGCCATCGGGCATGGCGCCGCCGACATCCACCGCGAACTTACCGTCCATGGTGCGCCACTTGCCGATCGCGCTGTAGTTCTCCAGCCCAAAGCCGAGCACATCCATCTTGTTGTGGCAGGAGGCGCACACCGGGTTAGACCGGTGCGCTTCGAGTTGCTTACGCAACGAGACGTCGCTACCCACTTTTGAATCGTCCAGCGGAGGAACGTCGGGCGGCGGCGGCGGAGGCGGCGTGCCCAGCACGTTGCTCAAAACATACTTGCCGCGAATGGTGGGCGACGTGCGATTCGGATAGCTGGAGACCGCGAGGACCGCGCCTTGGGTGAGAATGCCGCCCCGTTGATCGGTAGTCAGATCGACCTTGCGAAAGTCGGGGCCTTTCACGCCGCTAATGCCGTAGTACTTAGCGAGGGACTCGTTCAGGAACGTATAGCGCGCATCGATCATCTCGGAGATGGGCCTGTTCTCACTCAGCACGTACTGGAAGAACATCCGTGTTTCCGCGCGAAAGTCCTCTTTCAGTTCGGGAGTCCACTCGGGGAACTTAACGGGGTCGGGTGTGATGGTGTCTAAATTGCGCACTTCCAGCCATTGGCCGGCGAAGTTATCGGCGAAGGCGGCGGCTTTCTTGTCCGTCATCATGCGCTTGACCTGCGCATCGAGAATTGCCGGCTGATGCAACGTATTGGCCTCCGCAAGCTTCAACAGTTGGTCGTCGGGCATCGAACTCCACAGGAAGTAGCTCAAGCGCGTCGCCAGTTCTATATCGGAAAGCCGGTGAACGGTCTGTGGGTCGAGCGGGTTCGCGTCGCGCTCCATGCGGAACAGAAAATCGGGCGACACCAGCATGGCCTCCAGCGCTAATTGAATACCTTGCTCGGTAGACTGGCCGTGCGCTTTGGCCATGGCGACGAACTTCAGGTACGCTGCGACCTCGGCTTTCGAAACCGGTCTGCGGAAGGCGTGGTGCGCGAGGTTGGTCACGATGTTCTCCACGCATCGCGAACCGGACGCCGGGTCGCAAATCAGGATCTTCTTGCGGCTCGCCTTTTCGACTTTAGCCGGGAAAGGACCGACGAACGTGATAGAGCCGATGTACTTGTTCTTCTTGTCGCTGTAGGCATCTTTATCGTTGGTGAATGTCTTGACAAAATCGTCGCTCAGGAAGGCGGCGCGAAAGACGTGATCGCCCTCAGGCAGGTAGACGCGCATTTCGCCATCGGAGAATGGATTGAAGTAGACCAGCTTGGACGGCTTGGTTTCCACATCAATTGTGTTAAGAAGCTGGCGATCCATATAGAAAGCCATCTTGACGGGCTTGGCATCGGCGGCGCGCTCGCCGGGGAAGCCGAATCGTACGGTGTATTCGCCGTCGAAATCAATGCGCTGGCTCGCCTCAACGGTGCTGTAATCGAGACGCCGAAGCGTCCTGGTCTTCATGTCGCAGGTGGTTTCGATGGGTTTTTTAGGCAGCGGGTCGGCGCCCATGGCGCGCGAGGAGATCGTCTCAGCGGCGTTGAGGTAGCGCTCCATCAAGATGGGAGAAACGCTCAGAATGTCGCCGATGTTGTCGAAACCGTAGCCGGAATCGTCGGTCGGCAAGTCTTTTTCAGCGCGAAACTCCACGGCCAGCAAGTCGCGAATGGTGTTGCGGTATTCATTGCGGTTGAGGCGCTTGGCGGTGACGCGGCCCGGGTCGGGTTTGATGGCGGCGTCGGCCTTGTCGAACTCGCCGCGCAGAAACTCGAGAAGCGCGCCGATTTTGGCTTGCGGCGGCCGCGGAATGCCTCTGGGCGGCATCTCGCCCGACTCAATCTTTTGGTAGATCTTCTCCCACGAAGCGCGGTCGTCCGCCAGCGTCGCGGAGTCGAGGTAAGGAAGCAGGTTGACGCCGCCGGAGGTGAGGCTTGGGTTGTGGCAACCGGAGCAGGTGTTCTTGAGAACCGGTTTGACGTTGGCGTCAAAAGCCGCGGAATCGATGGCCGGAGACTTCACCGTCGCGGCGAAGACGGAACCAAGGCAGAGGGCAAAAAGGGCTGCAAGCTGGCG
>Ga0075021_10001080_pt1 | contig 13922 bp, 9 predicted proteins | sample ColStrG_CSR_2012_FD_72749 | JGI IMG/M metagenome (GOLD analysis project Ga0075021, IMG submission 72749) | Freshwater sediment microbial communities in response to fracking from Pennsylvania, USA - Cold Stream Run_MetaG_CSR_2012 | ecosystem: Environmental > Aquatic > Freshwater > Creek >...
CGCGAGCCGCGTTCGGCACCGGGGACGGCTCGTCGGCCGCTCGCGGAGCTCATGCGGGAGCGCTGATCGGAGCGTCGGCGGTCGACGATTGGCAGTCATGCCGAAGCCCTCCTCGCCAGACGCACGCTTGTCGAGCCGCATGATGGCCTCGTCCGGACCTGGGCTCGGGATCCAGCGGCATCCACCACGTAGTGAGGTAAGGCGTCCCAGACGAGATCACAATTCTGACGCGCGGCCGATTGAGACCAGATCGGGAATGCGCAGCCGCATCGCAAAACAGCCGGGTATCTATGGCAAGGGCAGTGGTCGCGAGAAATTGGGTCTGTCCGGGCGATAACCTGACCGAATGATCCGAAGCGAACTGGACGTCCTCCTTGACAAGGTCGTAGACCCGGCTTTGCGTGCGGACTTGGGCACCCAGATCGATCGACTCAAGCAACGACGCAGCTTCGGGCTCGTGTTCGAACAGCACATCCCCGAGCGCGTGCGCCTGCCGCAGCACCCGATCCGCGTCGGCTCCCAGGTGGTGAGCCGGGATGACGACGACGGCCCAAAGTTCGAGGTCATCCTGATCAACGACGGTGTTGCCTCGCTCGTACGGGTTCGAGACGCCGACGGGGCCTACCTCGAGCGCAGCGAGCATGGGCTCGGTGGCCAGGAGCGGGCGGCGGTCGACTCACTCGTGGTGATCTCCGACTTCGGCGAGCCCGTTCTGCCCGGATTTCGTCATCTCGGGTCGATCGAGCGCGGTGGGGACAAGCCGTACCACGTGGTCATCAATGGCGAGAACCACCACGCGCTCGAGGCCCTGCGATTCACCCACGCCGGCAAGGTCGACTGCATCTACATCGACCCGCCGTACAACAGCGGTGCCCGCGACTGGAAATACAACAACGATTACGTCGACGACACCGACGCGTACCGCCACAGCAAGTGGCTCGCCTTTATGGAGCGGCGCCTGAAACTCGCGAAGGAGCTGCTGAACCCTGACGACTCCGTCCTCATCGTAGCCATCGACGAGAAGGAATACCTGCGGCTTGGGCTGCTGCTGGAGCAGACCTTCGGCGGGGCGAGGATTCAGATGGTAAGTGTCACGATCAGCCCTCGCGGCACCAGCAGAGAGAATGAGTTCTCGCGCGTCGACGAATTCCTCTTCCATGTCTTCTTGGGCAAGGCAGGTGTCGCGGTCCCGACGGGCGCGAGCACCGACACCGAGGTGAGGTTGCCCTACCTTCGACGCACGTCCATGAACAGCACCCGCGACAAGGGACGGCCGAAGCAGTTCTATCCGATCTACATCGACCCGAGCGGCGAGTCAGGGCCTTTCGTCGCGAGGATTGGGGAGCCAATCCCCCGAGAGGTCGACCGTCAGAGCATCCCGGACGAGCCAGGCCTCGTCACGCTGTGGCCGGTCAACCCCGACGGAATCGAAATGACCTGGGGAATGGTGCCGCAGACGCTAAGGAGGACGATCGACGGAGGTTTTGCGCGCGTCAGCAAGAGTCACGCGGCGAACGCCCCGTATGTGATCGCATATGTCACGACGGACGCTCAGGATCGAGTCGCGACCGGCGAGTATCTCGTGACGGGGGTTCGGTCCGACGGCAGCAAGCTCGTGACAATCCCGGGAGGAAGAGCCAGCAAGCCGACCACTGTGTGGCGGGAGACATCTCACGACGCTGGCGCCCACGGGACGGGGCTTCTTCGCTCCCTGATCCCGGGTCGGCGCTTCCCGTTCCCGAAGTCTCTGTACGCCGTCGAGGACACCCTCCGGCTCATGGTCAAGGACAAGCCAAATGCCGTCGTCTTGGACTTCTTCGCCGGGTCGGGGACGACCGCACACGCCGTCGCGCGGCTGAACCAGCAGGATGGCGGGCGCAGGCAATCGATCATGGTCACGAACAACGAGGTGTCCGTCGACGAAGCGAAGGAGCTCCGGAACCGCGGGTTCCAGCCGGGTGACCCCGAGTGGGAGGCCCTCGGCATCTTCGAGCACATCACACGACCCAGGGTGACCGCGGCGATCACGGGCAAGACGCCGGACGGCGAGCAGATCGGCGGCGACTACAAGTTCACAGACGAGTCCCCGATCGCCGCGGGCTTCGAGGAGAACGTTGCCTTCCTGGTGCTCCGCAACCTCGAGGCCGACGACATCGACCTGGGGCAAGCCTTCGACGACATCGCACCACTGCTGTGGCTCCGGTCCGGCGGCCAGGGCCCGGTCGCGCGTCGCGTCGATGGCGCCGGCGCGCAGCTCCCTTACGTCTGGACCGACCGCTACGGCGTCCTGTTCGACGAGGACCGCTGGCGCAGCTTCGTGTCCGCCCGGCCGGAGTCCGCCCGGACTGCATTCATCGTGACGTACTCACCGACCGTGTTCGCCGGGATCGCCGCTGAGCTCCCCGCATCGATGGACACGGTCCGCCTGTACGACACGTACCTCTCGATGTTCCTGCCCGCGCGTGGGCGCGCCTGAATGCGCTACGAGCTCCGCGACTACCAGCGCGACGCGGCCCTGGAGGTGCTCAAGCGGGTCCGTCGTGGCCGCCGCGACTGGCGGGAACTTGGCGAGCGCTCGTCCTTCGCTGTGTCGGCCATCACCGGTTCCGGCAAGACCGTCATCGCGACGGCGGTGATCGAAGCCCTCCTCTTCGGCTCCACCGACCTGGATACTGATGCCGATCCGCGGATCTCGTTCCTCTGGATCACCGACGATCCGGCACTCAACCGGCAGACCAGGGCACGCATGAACGACGCGTCGGAACTGATGACCCCGATGTCGCTGGTCGAAGTCGACGAGCTATTTCCGGACGCGGACCTCGCGCCTGGCCGCGTCTTCTTCCTGAACACGCAGAAGCTGTCTAAGTCGAGTCGGCTCACCCAGAGCGGGACGAACACCCGCGAGTTCTCGTTCTGGGACATCCTCCGGAACACGATCCGCGGCGGCACAACGGACCTAGTCTTGGTCCTCGACGAGGCGCACCGGGGCATGAAGCGCGCCGCAGACCGCAAGACGATCGTGTCGCGCCTGATCCAGGGTGAGCCGGGGTCGAATCCCGCGATCCCGATCGTGTGGGGCATCTCCGCGACGATCGAGCGGTTCACTGCCGCGATGAGCGAGGTGAGCGACCGAACGGACTACACGAACGTCGATGTCAACATCGAGCGAGTTCGGGCGTCCGGCCTCATCAAGGATGAGATCGGGCTCGCGCAGCCCGATGAGAAGGGGACGTTCTCGACCACGCTGCTCCGGGAGGCGGTCAAGGCCACGCGGTCGTTCGAGCAGCGCTGGGCGACGTACTCGGTGGCGGAGGGCGAGCCGCAAGTGCTCCCGGTGCTCGTCGTCCAGGTGCCGGACAAGGCGAGTGACGCCAAGCTGGCGGAGCTCGTCAGCACGATCGAGGCGGAGTGGCCCGGTCTCGGCCCGCGGGCAATCGCGCATGTGCTCGGCGAGCACGAGAAGCTGACCCTGGGTTCGCGGTCGGTCGCTTGGGTTTACCCGGAGTCGATCCAGACCGAGGCGCACATCCGGGTCGTCCTGGCCAAGGAGGCCATCTCGACCGGCTGGGACTGCCCGCGGGCCGAGGTCCTCTACTCGGAGCGGCCAGCGAAGGACGCCACACATATCGCCCAGATCATCGGCCGGATGGTCCGCCAGCCGCTCGCCCACCGGATCGCGACCGACGACGCGTTGAACTCGGTCACGTGCTACCTGCCGCTGTTCGACAAGAAGGCGCTCACGTCGATCAAGGACGAGCTGGAAGGGACGGGACCCGAGAACGGGCAGAACAGGGTCGGCGCAACGGTCGTGCGGGCGCCGATGGTGTTCGAGCGGAATCCCATGCTCGATCCAGCGGTGTTGGCGTTCATCGATGCGCTGCCGAGCGCGCCGACGCCGGACCGGACGGCGTCGCCGCTGCGGCGGGCGCGGAAGCTCGCCCAGTTGCTCGCGGACGATGTCAACGGTGCGCCGCTGCTGTCTAGTGCCGGGGCGACGCTTACGGCGAAGCTCAACGGGCGGCTCGATGGGCTCGCGGCAGAGTTCGCGGCCAAGGTCGACGCAAACGTCGAGGACCTGCTGTCGACGGTGGTCGCGACGACGCGCGTCACGACGGTCGGTGAGGATATCGGCGACAGGCCGGCGATCACGACGATCGCGACCCACTCGCGAGACGTCGCCCGCGACGCGCAGAAGGTGATCGATTCGATGCGCGAGGGCGTCGGCAAGGAGTGGTTCCTACATCGGGTCACGGCTGAAGCGACGGCCGACCGCGATGCGCTGCGGGTTCGATGCGCGGCGCTGCTCCGGGTCGATGGCGTCGCCGCGACGCTCGACGCGAGCGCCACCGACTGGGTCAAGGAGATGCTCGACCAGTTCCGGGTCCAGATCCTGAACACAGTCGGCGCCACTCGTGACGCGTATACGCGGGTGCAGGAGCAGACGTCCTCGCTCGAGACCAGCACCGTCCGACTCCGGCAGAACGAGCGGTCGGCGACGAAGGATCGGAACGGCGAAGACCTGCCGCGCTATGCCGGGCACGTGTTCTCCGACGGTGACGGCCTGTTCCCCGTCGATCTCAACGACTGGGAGCGGGCGGTCATCGAGGCGGAGATCGCCCGGACCGGCTTCGTCGCGTGGTATCGCAACCCGGGCAGCGCGACGCCGGCGTCGCTGCGGATCGCCTACTTGAACGATCAGGACGGGTGGGCTTCGCTTCAGCCCGATTTCCTCGTCGTCTCGCGGCGCACGGACGGGACGCTTGGCGCCTCGATCGTCGACCCGCACGGCGACTACCTCGCGGACGCGCGAGCCAAGCTCCAGGCGCTGGCGGCGTTCGCCGAGCAGTTCGGTGAGCGGTTCGTGCGCATCGAGTCTGTCGCCAAGGTCGACGACGGGAGCCTGCGGGTGCTGGACCTCGCTGATCCCGCAGTGCGCGTTGAAGTCCTCGGGTTCCAAGGTGCAAAGGTGACCAGTCTCTATCAGGCGGAGCTCTCGCGACCGTACCCTTGAGGCTCGGGCCAAAGCACATAGTGGCAAATCTTTGGCGGGATCAGCCACTCGGCGTTCGTCGGAATTGGTCGGGGTGGTCGGTGACTGAGTGGGTAACGCCGGGCGGGGGCCGACCATGTCGGTGCGTTATTCCTGGGTCCGGCCCGACGCCGTGGCGGCATCGTGTCGCAGCGGCCGATATCGTCCGCGTTGGACGGACGAGTGACCCATTCCCGGCACTACGCTGTGGCGACGCTGCAACAGTTCGCTCGTCACGAGCATCTATGTCGGTATGAGGACCACGGCGGATCAGGGACTCGTTCCGGGGACTGTCGCCCGGGCGGCTGCCGGAGATGAGATCGCGTTCGCGCGGATCGTCGCCGCGCATGACGATGACATGGCGCGAGTCGCCTATCTCGTGACGGGAGACGTCGCGCTCGCGCACGAGGCCGTCGCGTCGGCGTGGCCCATCGCTTGGCGGAAGTTGCGATCCCTGCGTGCTGACGACCGCCTGCGCGCCTGGCTCGTTGCCGTGGCGGTCAATGAGGCTCGTCAGCTGCTTAGACGGCAGCGCCGGCGGGCGATCCGCGAGATCCCGATGGATGCGTTTGTCGAGTCAGCCCGCGGCACGGCCAGCCCGGCGTACGACACCGACTGGATGCTTGACCTGATGGCCGCCCTGCAGCGCCTCCCCGATGACGATCGCGCCATCGTCGCGATGCGCTATGTGCTCGGGCTCAATTCGACCGAGATCGGCCGGGCGACGGGGATGTCGGCTCCGGGTGTCCGGTCGCGGCTGGCTCGTGCGCTCGCCCAACTGAAGCAGGAGCTCGGTGATGTCTGACCGCCAGATCGAGCCGATGGACGATTTCGAGACCGCGATGGCCAGCGCGCTCCGCACCCTGAGTGCGCCGGCGCTGCGTACGATCGATCCTGTCACCGTCGCTCACGAGGTCGCGCTCGCCCATCGCAGGGGGACCAATGGCTGGCGGCTGACGGGTGCACGGTGGGGTTGGCTGGCAGTCGCGATGAGCCTCGTGGTGCTGGGCATGCTCGCGGCTATCGTCGCGGCGCTGGTCGCGCTCGACACCCCTCCGCAACGGCCATCGCCCCACCTCGGACATCTCGCGTACACACTCGGCACGGATATCTACGTGGCCGACCCGGATGGTCGGAATGCCGTTCGGGTCGCGACTGGCTTGGCGGATCCCGGCGGCGGGTTCGAGATCCCGCGCTGGTACGGGACCACATTGACCGTGTCCGGTCCGGATGCGAGCGACCCCAGTGCGGCCGCCCTGTTCGCCATCACGGGACGCGGCCAACCGGCCCACGAGATCGGGCCTGATGCCTTCTCTTGGAGGGAGGACGGTGCCCGCTCCGTCGACGGTCGGCGGTTCGCCTTCATCGCTGGCGCCGAGCTCTCGATCGTCGACCTCGACGGCACCGCCACCGTGCTGCGGCCTCCGCCGGGTCACCCGATCTGGGACAACTCAGACCTCGCGACGATGTCGTGGTCGCCCGACGGAGCGACGATCCTCGTCGGCGGATGCACCGTCGATCCCTGCCAGAAGTCGCCGTTGGTCACGCACGACCTGTTCCTGGTCCGGCTCGACGGGAGCGGGGCGGAACCGCTGTCGACCCCCGACGCGCCGGCCTGGCATGCGAAATTCTCGCCGGATGGAACCGAGATCGCCTACATGGCCTGCCACGGCGGGACGTCGCCTTCCTCGTCCGACACCACGCACTGCGCAACGAACGGCTACTACCTCGGGGTGATGCGTCGTGACGGATCGGATCGACGCGTCCTTGTGGACACTGGCGGACTGGGGGGATGGCCGGGATTCCAGTACGTCTGGTCGCCGGATGGTCGGCAGATCGCGTACGTCGCCGGCCGTGCGATTGGTGAGGGGTGGGTCGCCGATGTGAGCGGACACTTGCCGCCGCGTCAGCTCACGATCGATCCCGTGTCGCGCGTGGAGTGGTCACCCGATGGCCAGCTGATCCTGGCCGTGCGCAGCGACCCGTCAGGAAACGGGAGTCTGTGGGCCGCCCCGGTCGACGGTTCCACCCCCACCGAGCTTGTCGGCGGCGCGACGGACGGCAGCTGGGAATGGGTCACCGATGGCGCCGACCCCTTCTCCAGCCCAAGGCCGTGAGGACGACCCGCGGCGATGCTGGCCGTCCCCGGAGGCGTGATCCGGACCGCATGACCGGGAGTCGATTTAGTGCCTCGGCGTCTCTCAGCCGCGGTTGGAGTCGACACGATCTCCACATCGTGTGACGGCTCGCGTCCCGATCATGCGAACCGCAGCCGTGAGATGCTGGACGGGTAATGACCCACGATACCGGGGAGGTCGTCCCGCGCTCACAGGTTCGGCTCGGCGTCGAACCGTCTCTCCGACGCTCGCTCGCGCAGATGGCCAACGGCAGGCTGATCGTCATCGACTACTTCGCCAGGCGACGATGCAGCGTCGTCATCGGCGATCTGACCGGCGACTTTCGGGACACGCCGCCAGGTCGGGGCTACAGCGAACTCTCGAGCCTCGAAGGTGTGCGGGTCTTCGCAGAGTCACGGTTGCTCGCTGTCCTCGGCGAGACGGGATCGACGCTGCGCCTCGGCGGACCACCCTTCGCCCGACACCTCGCGTTCGACCTCGACCGCCCAGAACGCTGGATCGACTTCCTAGAAGCGCCCGGGGTGCTGGCCGGTAAGCGGCACATCGGCTGGCGCCGACGGTGATCTTCGCGGTCGGGGTCGCTCCATCGGCGATCAGGCGATGGTGTTGATTCCCGGCGTTTGGACATCCCCGACCACCATAGGTTCGCGTCGCCGGGTCGGTTAGAAGCGGGACCACCGGTCGCCACTATCGGCTCGGGGGCCCGGGGAACGGCGCAGGCGATGCCAGGGACCGACGACACTGAGGGTTCCAATGGCAACCGCGGCACGATCAGGCGATCGTGTGCAAACCACCCTCGTGTGGTTAGGGAGGATCCCCAGACGCAAGTGGGCGAGCTGACCTCGCGGAACCGGCGCCGCAGCCCCTACCGCTTCCCCGCGAAGAGGGTCAGCACTCCCTGCGGGTCGATCCGGTACACGCTGGCCAAGCCGTCCGAGATGTACAGGTTGCCGTGGCGGTCCACAGCCATTCCATAGATCTGCCGGATCGGCGCGCTGAGGGCACTCGCGTACACGAGGGCAGGCAGGTGGCGGGGGTCGACGACGCTGGTTTCGCCGGTCGTTCCGTCGACCCGATCGATCAGCCCTCCGATCGCGAAGAAGGTGTCGCCCTGGGCGTCGACCGCGATGTGACCGGGGACGTCGACGGCGGCGTCGGGGGCCGGGCTGGCACCTCCTGTGAATCCCGTCCTGCCGGTGCTCGGCACCGTGCTGATGACGCCGTGGCCATCGACCCGCCGGATCCGGCTGCTGCACGAGTCGAACATGAGCAAGCGGTCGGACGCGTCGACGCCGACGCCCAGCGGACAGACGCCTGCCTTCGTCGCAGCGCCGCCGTCGCCCGAGGATGAGTTGTCGCCGGTGCCGGCGACCGTGGTGATGACGCCGGAGGGATCGACCCGTCGAACGCGATTATTGAGCCGCTCGCCGATGTAGAGGTTCCCGTGACGGTCGAAGGCGACGCCCCACGGATCGTCGAGCGTGGCTTTCGTGGCCGGGCCGCCATCGCCCGAGAACGAACCCATGTTGACACCGGCCCATCCGCTCCCAGCCACGCTGGTGATGATCCCGGACGCGTCGATCCGCCGGATGCGGTTGCTGTCGTCCGCGAAATACAGCGCGCCATCCGGGCCGAAGGCCATGTCGACCGGGCACCACAGGTCAGCCGCCACCGCAGGGCCGCCGTCGCCGCTGAAGTCGGTCGGACCCGCCCCCGCATAGGTCGTCATCCAGCCGCCCGGATCGATCCGGTGGATGTAGCTATACGACTCAGAGCAATCCGAGACGTACAGGTTGCCGGCCGGATCGAAGAGGAGGCTGACCGGGCCCACCAAGTGCGCGCCGCGGGCGCGGGCCGGAACCGCGGCGGCGGAGGGCGCGATCGTCGAAGGTGTGGCGGTCGCGGCGGCGCTCGGCGTAGCCGTTTTCGGGACGGCTGCTGCGCCGGCCAGTGTCGCCGTGGGAGTGATCGCCGGTTGGCTCGTCTGCGAAGCGGGAGCGCAGGCGGTCAGAAGCACTGCAATCAGCAGAGCGGATGCCTGTCTGGGGGACAGGCGGCCTGTCGGCCGCATCATCGGGTGAACTGGAAGCTGTTGACGATAGGCATGGCGGCCTGCACGAGATCCTCCCAGGAAGCCTTGTCGGGGGCTCCGACCTCGATGAGGAGGTTGTGACCTCCTCCGAGGTCGAGAAGGATGTATCTCGAGTGAGCGTCGCCGAGAAGGGTGTCGCGGACAAAGGGGCTATCCGCCACAGGCACGCGATCGGTGAACGTGAAGACGATCCGCTCCGCGCCCGATGTGAACTGGCAGGTGAGTCTCCAGGTCGGCGCGACGGAAACGTCGAGCATGAGACCGTCGTAGCCACCGATGTTGATCGGCGTCGGGGTCGTGGCGACGAGACCCGGGACGCGAGTCAACCATTGCGCCATCGCCGCGACCGTGGTCGGCACGCCTGGCTCTTTCGCGTCCGGACAATCCGGGGCTTGCGAGTGTGGGGCCACGTCGAGGGTCAGGGTGACGGCCATCGTGCCAGGGTCGTTCGGTCTCCCCAAAGCGTTCTGGGACTCGAGTTGTGACCAACCGACCGGGACCGAGTACGAGTAGCCGGTGAGGAAGGTCGACGATGTGGCCGGGACGTTCGGATCCATGTTCATGAAGGACGAGACGTGCCGGCCAGGCGATAGCTCGGTCTGGCAGGTGCTGAGTGGGTTCGGGCAGGGCCAGCGGGTCCAATCGCCCGCCAGGATGGTCGCCCGTGACCTGCAGGCATCGGTCACCGGCGTCAGGGTCAATGTTCGGCCGTCGGACGAAAGGCCGACGATGTAGCTGCCATCCTGGTCGGGCTGGCAGTCCCAGTGCCCGCTCGTCAGTGACGTCTGGGTGGATCGCATCCGGAGCGACAGCAGGCTGTAGGGTTCGGCCAGCGACCACGTGCTGTCGACGGGTCCCTTGAACTGGTCGATGGACAGCGTCGTCGAGTCGATGACGAAGTCGATCTGGTGCGGATTCAGGAAGATCGGATCCATGCGGACACCAACGGACGTCCACTTGGACCGAAGCAGCGCCGGATCGACGATCGCCCGGGGTGACGCCGACGGCACGGCGGTCGGTGTCGGGGACGGATTGACACCGACGGCCGGAGTGCGGCTCACGACCGCGAACCCGACGCCGGCGATGAGCAGGACGACCGCGGCGGCGGCAGCAAAGCGCTGATTGGTGTTCATGGCGAGCAACCTCGGTCGAAGGCCGGCGAGGCGTCGCTGCGGGGCACGGTCGATGCGATCGAGTGTGTCGTCGAGGAAGCGGCCGGGCATCTGGGTGGGGCTCTCCGCGAACCACTGATTCAGGACGCGCTCGATGTCGTGGTCACGCGTCATGCCGGTCCTCCGATGGCGATCACACGAGAATCCGCATCCAGCGCAGCGCGCATCGCGCGGTGGGCATGGTGGAGACGGGAGCGGACCGTCCCGCCCGGGATGCCGAGGATCTCGGCGATCTCGGCCAGGTCGCGGCCCTCGAAGTGGTGGAGCACGAGCAAGGCCCGTTGCTCGGGTGGCAGGCGGCGAAAGCCCCGCTCGAGCTGGTCGCGGTCGGCAACGCTCAGGAAGTCGTCGACCGGGGCCACGACATCGATCGGCAGGACGTGGACGTTCGAGATCCGGCGGCGCTCGCGTTTGGCTTCGACGAGGCAGGCGCGAACGACGAGGCGATGGAGCCAGGCATCGAAGCGGTCCGGATCGCGGAGTCCCGGTAGGTCACGCCAGGCGGTCACCAGCGCTTCCTGCAACGCATCCTCGGCCCGATCGACGTCCCGAACGATCCGCTGGGCGAGCGCGTAGAGGCGGTCCCCCCGGATCCTGATCAGGTCGGCGTAGGCCCCCCGATCACGGTTCCGTGCCGCCTCGACGAGATCTCGGTCCATCGGCTCCGGGCCTCGACACCCAGTGGGGGTGCTGTCCGGTCACTATGGGGGCGAGAAGTCGGCTGGTGTTCATTCTTCGTCGAAAGCGTCTGTTCGAGTCTCACGCCTACCTCCTGAACAGGCGCATCATCGGGTGATAGTGTCGATGCCGTCCGGCTCCGAGCCGGTGGGGAGATGGGTCCGTTGCGTTGTCTAGCGGGGCGTTGTAACGGCTCGGAACCCACTGGACTACGTACGCCGTGTTGGCCGGTTTGGGTCGACAATGTCGCCATCCGTCCTTGAGAGGTGACGGTCACCGTCTCAGGATCCGGCGGAGACGGTATCGCGTACAGAGTGAGCAGGCCCCGCCACTCAAGCAGGGAGAGTCTCATCGATGTCCGAAGCGTCCCCGATCCGCCCATCCCGCGAGCCCGCCACTGTCCGGGTCGCGATGTGGAGCTCCCGCCACCGATGGCCCGTGGCGGCAGGCTGGTTCGTCGCGACGATCGGCCTATTCGTCATGAGCCAGGCGTTTGGGGGCATCAAGGCCGACGACCCAAACGGGAATCCGAACCAGGCCCAGACCGAGTCAGCCAAGGCCCTGGCCGTCTTCGACGCCGGCGGCAGCAACACGCCATCCGAAGACGTGACGCTCGTGGTCTCCCATCCGAGCCTGCACGTCACGGACCCGGCGTATCAGGCACTCATCAGCGGGATCGTGTCGCAGCTCAAGGCGCTCACCGTCACCGATGGCGGCTCGACCGTGCCGGTGTTCGACGCGGTCCAGGACCCGACAACCGCGCCAGCGCAGGCCGGCCTAGTCTCCCCGGACCTGTCGACCGTCCGGATCGTCGGCCGAGTCACAGGCGATGACGCGACCGTCACCCGACACCTCGTGCCCGTCCGCCAGGCGATCACCTCGATCGAGGCGGCCAACTCCGGTTTCACCGTCCACTCGGTCAGCCAGACGCTGACGAGCCAGGACATCACCGACCTGATCAACAGCGGCCTCGATCGGACGTTCCTGACGATCGGCTTGACCTTCATCATCCTGCTCATCACGTTCGGCGCGTTCGTCGCCTCGGTCGTCCCGCTCGTGCTGGCGGTGAGCGCTCTGCTGGCCGCCTTCGGCATCCTCGGCATCTTCAGCCAGACGATCGCTCCGGCGAGCCCGTACGCGACCCAGCTCGTCGTGCTGATCGGCCTCGCCGTCTCCGTCGACTACTCGCTGTTCATGATCACCCGGTTCAGGTCGGAGCGTCGGCAGGGCAAGTCCAAGCTGCTCGCGATCGAGATTGCGAGCAGCACCGCCGGACGGGCCGTCTTCTTCAGCGGCCTGGCTGTGATGATCTCGATCGCGGGCCTATTCATGATCGACGTGTCCATCTTCCGGTCGATGGCGGTCGGCACCATCGGGGTGATCTTCGTCGCGATCGTCGGCAGCCTGACCTTCCTGCCGGCCACCCTGGCCATCCTGGGCGATCGGATCAACACCGGTCGAGTCCCATATTTCGGTCGAGACCGTGGCGAAGGGAGCGGGTTATGGGCGAAACTCGTCACGATAGTCATGCGACGGCCGGTGCTCTATGCGCTGGCGTCAACGGTGTTCCTCCTCGTGCTGGCCAGTCCGTGGCTGCACCTGCGCATCGGGGTGACAGACTTCACCTCATTCCCCGATCAGATCGACGGGGTCCAGGCGGTCAAGGTGATCGATGCGAAGTGGCCCCAAGGCGGCGTCCTCGACCTGTCGGTCGCCGTCACAGGCTTCGATCGCCCTGAAACGAAGGCCGCCGTCACGGCCTTCCAAACCGCCGGTCTAGCGGTGCCCGGCTTGAGCGGTCCGGTCACCGTCACACCGTCCCGAGACGGGACGGTCGCGCTCGTGTCCTTCACCCTGGCCGGCGGCCAGAACGATCCGGCCAGTCAGGCGGTCGTCCGCCAGGTGCGGACCACCGTCGTGCCCGCCGCCTTCGGGACGATGCCGGGTGTTCACGCATACGTGACCGGGGCCGCCGCCAGCGCGCTCGACGTCACGCAGATCTATCTCGATGCGATCCCGCTCGTCTTCGCGTTCGTCTTGGGCCTGTCATTCCTGCTTCTTCTGGTGGTGTTCCATTCGCTGGTGATCCCGATCAAGGCCATCGCCCTCAACCTGCTGTCGACGGCCGCGGCGTTCGGGGTGATGGTCGCCGTCTTCCATGACGGCGTCTTCGGTCACGCGTTCGGACTTGCCCAGACGAACGTGATCGAGAGCTGGGTGCCGATCTTCGTGTTCGCGATCCTGTTCGGCCTGTCGATGGATTACCACGTGTTCATCCTGACTCGGGTCAAGGAAGCCCGCGATCGCGGGCTTGATTCGCGGGCGGCGGTGGCCAAGGGCATCTCCATCACCTCGGGCACGGTCACCAGCGCGGCCACGATCATGGTCCTGGTCTTTGCCGCCTTCATCACGATCCCGTTCGCGTTCATCCAGGAACTAGGTCTCGGACTAGCGGTCGCGGTCCTGCTCGATGCGACCGTCGTCCGCAGCGTGCTCCTGCCAGCGACGATGACGCTTCTGGGCGACTGGAACTGGTGGCTGCCGCCGTTCCTGCGTTGGCTGCCACGGGTAACGATCGAGGGTGAGCCCGAGCTCGAGCTGCAAGCCGAACCGATCCCCGTTCCTTGAGCCCGTGCCTCGGAAGCATTGCCAGAACCTACGACCTGCTTCGCATTCGACACGATGTTGCCATGGTGTGGGCTCGCAGTCGCGTGACGTGGCGATCCACGAGTGTGGCCGCCGCCATGGCCGGTCCCGTAGCTCATCACGTCGTCGCGTCCCGCGGTTGAGCCCTTGCTGCGAGGGTGGGACAC
>Ga0075021_10001083_pt1 | contig 13918 bp, 9 predicted proteins | sample ColStrG_CSR_2012_FD_72749 | JGI IMG/M metagenome (GOLD analysis project Ga0075021, IMG submission 72749) | Freshwater sediment microbial communities in response to fracking from Pennsylvania, USA - Cold Stream Run_MetaG_CSR_2012 | ecosystem: Environmental > Aquatic > Freshwater > Creek >...
GCCGACTTCCGCTACTCGAAGTTTGACAGCTCCTTCGGCGGCGGTTCTTATAAAGCGATGTCTTTGTCGCGCAACTTCCGTGAGAACTTCCGTTGGGAAGTCCTTGCCGGCGGCCAGTCGTTCGCATCTTCGGTCTCGAAGAACACGTCCTCCCACTTCCTTACCGGCAACGTCGAGGCGAACCTGGGGCCGAACTACTTCCTCCAAAGCGGCTACACCCGCAACCGCGGCGGCCTCCAGAACTACGATCAGTGGTCGTTCACCTTTGGCTATCGGTTCGATTCCAGATCACGAGGCAAATAGTTCATAGCGCTTCGTTGAGATTCTTGTAGCGCCGGCACCCTGCCGGCCGTCGCGAGGGCACCTTGCCCTCGCAGGGAAGCGCCCAGGGTACGGCACCTTTAAGTACAGTGATCGCAGCGGCAAGAAGACGCCCCAATTTACCTTTCCCACCCCAAAAAGACAGTTTGGCGTATCCCCCCATTGAATGGGACAATAGAGAGATGCAAAGACCTCTCACCGCGGCGGTAAACCTATTGGCGGCCGGGATGATGCTGGTTGGCAGTGGGTACAGCCACGCACAGCAGACTCCGGCGGCGACAACCAAAACAGCTCCAGCGGCCACAACTACAAAAGGTCCAGCAAAGAAGGCAACAACGGGGGCGGCGGCAGCGAAAGGCGCGGCTTCTGCGGCTCTCAAGACGCGCAAAGACAAGTTTAGTTACGGCCTCGGGATGAACTACGGTTCCGGACTCGGCGCCAACCTGAAGAAACAGTCGGTTGAGGTCGACCCGAGTCTCGTCATTCAGGGATTCAAGGATGCATTGACCGGCGCCAAGACGCGGATGACCGAGCAGGAAGCGCAAGCCGTCCTTCAGGAAGTTGGCACCGAAGTGCAAAAGGCACAGAAAGAAAAGATGGACAAAGCGGGGGCGGCAAACAAAACCGAAGGCTCAGCGTTTCTCGCCGCCAACAAAGGAAAAGAAGGGGTCGTCACCCTGCCCAGCGGTCTGCAATACAAGATTCTGACAGCGGGTACCGGACCGAAACCGGCTGCCACCGACTCCGTCGTCTGCAACTACAAAGGCACGCTCATCAATGGCACCGAGTTTGACAGTTCCTCCAAACATGGCGGGCCGGCGACCTTTCCTGTCGGTGGAGTGATTAAAGGCTGGACCGAGGCGCTCCAGTTGATGCCGGTGGGATCGAAGTGGCAGCTCTTTATCCCATCCGAACTCGCCTATGGCCAGCGCGGCACGGGCGGCGACATTGGACCCGATGCCACGCTCGTCTTTGAAGTCGAATTGCTTTCGATCCAAGAGAAGCCTAAAGAGGCGGGAGCAGCGCTAACGAAACCGGCCGATCCCGCGAAGGATCAAGAGAAGAAGTAACTTCACACTCGTGCGTAGACTCAGAATCCCCGCCCTCACTTGTAACGAGCGAGGGCGGGGATTTTTCTAGCTTAGCCAGGAAGATGCTGCCGGCGCGCAGAAGGACCGCCCGTAGTTGTCGCCTCGTTGTGCATCTGTGTGCGGGTTTTGTGGCTGTACCATGAATGCCACCTATATGTACCTTCCTATTTCTTGTCCTGCACTTTCGGCATCTATCCTTCTTTCGTCTCTGCGAACAGAATCAACGCGCTTGCGCAACGGCACTTCGTCCGCCGTTGAGGCCCGGGAAAAAGGCCTCCTTACGTCAAGATCGCCACCGTCTGCTAAGGGGGATCCATGTCCGTGAAGCTGTCTTCCGCATCGACCATCAAGTCTCTAAGCCGCTTCAAAGCGCAGACCGTCCTTCTCGTTCTTGCGCTCGGCACTACGCTGTTCTTACTGGGCCAGAATCCGGACCCCCACCAGGGCCAGACGAAAGAGCCGGTGCTGGATCCGGGGCCGCGCGGTGCGCCCGTCGGGGCTGGAGCGCCGGTCGCGAATCTCAGCCCGGACCAGCTGCGGTTTTTCAACGATGCCTCGCAACGCTTTGTGGCTTCTGAGGGTGTCGCGAACGGCCTGGGACCTACCTTTAATGCCGATTCCTGCGGTGTTTGCCATTCGCAGCCCGCGAATGGCGGGAGCAGTCCGAGTGCGACTGCCTTTCCGAACGTAGGAGTCAATCCCCAAGTCGCCCTTGCGACTGCCAACGGTGGCATCAACAAGCTTCCCTTCTTTGTGAAAGCGGATGGGCCAGTCCTGGAGGCTCGCTTCAAGTTTGTGACCGATCCCGATGGCTCCATCGACCGGGACCAGCCCGACGGAAGCGTGCACGATCTGTTCACCATTCAGGGACGAAACGACGCTCCCGCCGGGTGCAGGCTGGCACAGGAGGATTTCTCGGCAGCCGAAAGCCGGCACAACCTGGCGCTGCGGATCCCGACCCCCACATTTGGCGACGGCCTGATTGAGTCGATTGATGACGCCACGATTCTCAACAACATGCAGGCGAACCGAGCCGCGAAGCGGGCGCTCGGGATTCGTGGTAAGCCCAACCGAAGCGGAAACGATGCCACCATCACCCGTTTCGGATGGAAAGCCCAAAACAAGTCGCTCATCATGTTTACGCACGAAGCGTACAGTGTCGAACTTGGGGAAACCAATCAGATGTTCCCGCAGAAGCGCGGATTCTTCCCGAATCCGCCGCCAGCCGAGTGCGTGGCCAATCCTTTACCGGAAGATCAAACCAACTATCTTCCTTCCGGGACCGATACGGTCAAAGTGCCCAGCGACGATGATTCCTTTGCAACCTTCATGCGATTGCTCGACCAGCCGACCCCTGCCTGCACGGGAACCAATTGTTCCTCGTCCGTCCAGAACGGCAACAAGCTGTTCACCAGTGTTGGTTGCGCATTGTGCCACACTCCCTCACTCACTACGGGACGATCGTCCTTCACCGTCAACGCCCCAGGTTTGACCAGCGTGCAGGCAAACCTGTTTTCCGACTTATTGCTCCACCACATGGGAGCGGGCCTCAGAGACGATATCTCGCAAGGAGGTGCCGGGCCCGACGAGTTCCGAACGGCTCCGTTGTGGGGCTTAGGTCAGCGCTTGTTTTTCCTCCACGACGGACGCGCCAAGGACTTACTGCAAGCGATTCGCGAACACCGGAGCGAGGGCTCGGAAGCCAACGGGGTCATCGAGAACTTCCACGCGCTCACGCCGGCAGAGAAGCAGGACTTGTTGAACTTCTTGCGCTCGCTGTGAACGATGTGGTGTGAACCACGAGTCTGGAGGTGGAGGCTGGCAGCGTACTTGAGCTCCCAGCCTGCCGCCTCCAGGTTCAATTTGCGCCGACGCGCAGGTCGGGGAATGCAGTCACGCAGTCCTCGATCCGGCAATCTGCTTCCGTCCGTTACCAGAGGTGTGTTAACCAGTAGTACGGTGGGTACCCCCCCTCCCCCCGATCTTTTGGAATCATAGGGTTAGGTGGTCAAAACACTCCAAAATATAGATTCCAAATGAGTTACAGGCAAAATATAGACAACAAAGGACTTACATAGCGCACCCGGATCTGCGATCCTTTAGAATCAATCAGTTAACCTTTGGCATCGCTGGCAAAATCTAGATTTCAAAGAGCTTAACGCCCGAAATTCACGGGCGAAGTCTAATTCGGCCCCTATTTCCTCGGACGATGCCTGAGCTTCGGGTCGAGGGTGCGGTTTTCAAACCGCGATCGAGCTATAGATACTGTAGGTTATGTTATCTTTGAGATGCAGCGCGCGTCAAGGACCTGCGTCACAATGTAGCGGATCCTTTTCGAGGTGTCCTCTCAGCACTGAAGCTTGGCGGGAATCGACTGCCCGTGGACTGCGGACATCCCACGTCTCGAAAACCGCGAGACGTCGGGCACCCGGCCTTGCCCTGGTGCTCGAAGCAAACAGAATGCGGGCATGCCGACAGCGGGTCTTTAAGCGGCGAGCGCAGCCTTGACCTTCTCGTAGATCTCGGTCAGCACTTTGTTCTGTTGGGGCTCGTCCAGCATCTCCAGCGGACGCTCGGGATCGTTCGCTGCCTGGAACTTGGAAATTACCGAGTCCTTCACAGTACTGGACTTGACTGCCACCCAGATGATCTTGACCCCCTCCTGCTGGGCCTTTTCCAGCAGAGGAGGCATTTCCTGTGCCTGAATGAACTGTGAATTGAGGAAGTCCTGGGTTACGAGGAACACCGCCAACTTCGCCGATTCCAGCGCCTTTCGTATCTCCGCTTGCCAATCTGATCCCACTTGGATCTTGCTGTCGTCCCAGATGCGAATCAGGCCCTGGTTCTCCAGGGGAATGAGAAATTTCCGCAGCCGTTCCAGCCATTTCAGGTCTTCATGGCTATAGCTGACGAATACGCGTTTCAGCTCGACGATGCGAGCGGCGAAGTGGACGAAGTTTATTTTCCGATTCGCCCGGTCAATCTCGTAGGTGATTTCGAAGGATGGCTCCGGATGTACATAAAGGAACAAATCCCCCCTTGTGCCCAAGCTTCGAATGCGCTGCGGATAGGCGTCCGGGTTCCTGGCCAGATCCTCGACCGCATCCAGGAGCTTGACGAGCAGTTCCCGCGAAAGATCTCCGCGATCCTTTCTGGCTTCTGGCGAGTTACTGTATGCGTATCCGTCAGGCATTATTTCCGCTCCAATATTGCGCTTTGCCGGAGGGACAACAGTCTCAATTGCCGCCCGGCATCGTCGACGGCATAAACGATCTCCCAGTCGGTTCCCTGCACGCGCTGGCGCAGTGCGCCGGTGTCCGCATCCATTTCCACGCCGTTCGGTCTCGGCTGAAGCACGAGTTCATCGATCGTTTCCTCGACCCTTAGTCGAGTGTCGGGATCCAATCCCGTTTTTGCCTTGAGTACCTCATCGCTCGACAGGATCGAGAAACCCAACTTCGGAGCCCTGGCCGATTCGCCAATCGCCATGGCCCGGCTGCACGCAATCTGTTCCGTCTCGATCCGGGAGAATTGCTCAATCACATCGGCGGGGAAGGAAATGCGCTCGGACCCCGCATGCTGTGCGGTCTTCTCCACAGCTGCCATCGATTCTTTGAGACGCGTGATATCTGTCCACCGGGAGGTCATCATATCCAACCGCGCCTTGCCCCTTTTGAGCACAACGAACATGACGACGAGAGTGCCAATCAAAAAACAGACAAGAGATCCGCTCCAACCCATCTCAAGGAAGGGGCCTCTCCATCGTGGCACAACACTTGCAATAGGGATGATGATGGAGAAAATCAGTAAGAATATCCCTAGCCCGAGACCGATCCTCTCGACGATAACCTTCCAGCGCCGCGTCTTCTGGCGTTCTTTCCAAAGGACATCCACAACATCCGAAAGCCCGATCCGACGAAACAAGAGGTGATTGCGAATGATCTTGACCACGAGAGGTATGTTCAAGACAAGCAACACGACCGAGACTAAGAAGCAAAGGCCTAGAGCCACAACGAAGGTCAAGAAGGCCCATGGCGGCTCTGTCCTTCGGAATTCAATGGCCAAATCTATGATTGCACCAACTACGCAGAGGACGAATCCCCAAAAAAAGATCGTGTAGAGTTTGTAGGACAGCCGTTGCGCCCGCGACAGTTGCATGGCCTGCTGTTCGCGGTCGAGAACAGCCAGCGCCCGCTCGAACTCTGAGCGGCCTAACTCGTATTGTGCGCCGGCTTGCGCCATTGCGCGCTCCTATTGGAATCGGGTAACTCTACTTGACCGAAGCATAGCACCATCAGCCTGCGGGAACAATTCGGGTGATCAGGTAGCCGTGTCGGCACCGAAACGGCTTCAGCGTCTCGTCACCGCTACTCTGCTTGGTATGCGGTGGAATCTAAAGCGTTACTACGCCGCCGGAGATTTGCATTTCATCACGTGCAGTTGCTTTCGATTTCAACGTGCGGACCGAACGCAAACGCATCGAGAAGCTGCGCTACATGCACCGGGGTCAGTGCGAGTAAACGAATGGAAAGTCCTTAGAATGAAGATTCGACCACCAGCTGCATGAAACAAAGTCCGCTGCTAGCGGTCCTGCTCCCCACTTCTCGAAAAGCGCGAGAATTGGGCACTCTCGTTTCTTCTGCCGACAGTAGAAGTGGCGTCAAAAATACTTGCGAAAGTTCAGAACGGCGACCCTCAGGGGCTAAACCCCGCATTCTTGGCGGCACGGCTGAAGCCGTGCTCTTCACAGATCCACACCAAAATAGTTTCGCAGTTACGGGCAGGAATCGTCTTACTCGTACCGCAAGGCTTCGATCGGATCGAGGCGGGAGGCTCGGATAGCGGGGACCATGCCGCTGATGAGGCCGACGGCGATCAGGATCAGGACGGCGACAAATAACGTGCCGGGGTTGATCATGAGGCGGATGTCGCCAGCTTCGGCGTGTTTAGCCATGGCGCTGTATAGCGTGAGGCGGCCAACGGAGAAAGATACTACGTAGGCCAGGATGATACCGCAGAGTCCGCCCAGGAATGTGATGGTGAGAGCTTCGGCCAGGAACTGGAAGAAGATATGACGGCGGCGGGCGCCGAGGGCTTTTTCTACGCCGATCTCACGGGTGCGCTGGGTGACGGAGACGAGCATGATGTTCATCAGGCCCACGCCTCCGATGCCGAGCGTCAGTGTGCCGATGAAACCGAGCAGGATCTTGAGTCCCAGGGTGATGACCTCAAATTGATGGAGCTGCACCATGAGATTGAAGACCAGCAACGCGCGACGGTCGGCTGGGTTGAATTTGTGCTGGTCCGCCATTACGTTGCGGACGGACTGCTCGATGCGCTCGTAGTCGTTGGTCTCATAAGTGAACCAGATAGTGTCGATGTAGTGGGTGTCTTTGAGGTCGCCCATGGCGGTGAAAGGGATGTAGATGACGCGGTTAATGTTGTCATCTCCAGCCTGCATTTTGGCGCTTAGGATTCCCACGACTTCGAAGCTGAGACCGTCGATGCGAATGCGCTCGCCCAGCGCGTTTCGTCCGGAGAAGAGTCTTTCTTTCGATTCCGTACCGATCACGGCGACGCGGGCGCGCTGCATCTGGTCTTCGGCATTGAAGAATCGGCCCTGGTCGAGTGTTAGGGCGCGGATGGCGAACGTGTTGGAATACTCGCCGTTAACGTTCATGGGGTAGGAACGGTTGTCGTATTGGAGAGTGGCTAGCTTGTTGCAGCTGGGAGTGATTTGGGTGATCTGGGGGATGTTGGTGGTGAGCATCTCGACGTCGTTGAGCGGGATGCGGAGGGGAACCCCGGCTTTCTGGCCGCCCGCCTGCATGGAGGATTGTCCGGGAACGACGATCATGAGCTTGGTGCCGAAGTTCTTGAAGATGTTGGCGATGGCACGGCCGAAGCCGTCGCCGTAGGCGAGCAGCATGACGACCGTGGCAATGCCCCAGGCCATGCCCAGCATGGTGAGGGCGGTGCGGCGGCGGTTGTGGCGCATCGCGTTGTAGGACTCATGGAGCAGGTCGCGCATCATGGACTTACTCCTGCCTTAGGGCCTCTACGGGTTCGAGGCGCGCTGCTTTACGGGCGGGGTAGAGGCCGGCGGCGACCCCGGCGAGTGTGAGACTGGCGATCGCCAGTATGGCGGTTTTGGGCACCAGCCTTGGGGGATCGAAGCCCGCAGGGCCATTGACATTGCCGAGCAGAGCCATGAAGCCGCCGGCGAAGGCGATTCCGATCAGGCCGCTGACCAGCGTCAGCAGAACGCCTTCGATAAAAAATTGCAGGAGGATGCTGCGGCTGGTTGCGCCGAGAGCCTTGCGGAGCCCAATCTCGCGGGTCCGCTCGGTGACCGCGACCAGCATAATGTTGATCACACCGATTGCGCCTAATGCGAGAGTGACCATACCCACGGTGCCGAGGAATTCATTCATGGCGTCGAAAACCACGCCCATCATTTCCGCTTGCTTGACGGTGTCCCAGCCTTCAAAGGCGTCCTGATCGCGATAGTCGAAGCCGTGATTGCGGGCGATGATGCGGCGAATCTCATCCTGCGCCAGCAAGTGCTCTGCGGCGACGCGCGGCTGATAGTTCATGGCGGAAATGGCGTCATGCGCTTCCTCTCCCTTAAGGGGGAAGTAGGTGGCCATCACCTGGAAGGGGATATAGGCGCGCATGTTAGTGGAGTTGTCGTCGCCGCGGCCGACGCGTTTCAGGGTGCCGACAACTTCGAAGCGATGTTCATTGAGCAGGATGGCGGAGCCGACGGCGGGGCGTCCGGGAAACAGGTTGTGGCTCATCTCGTCGCCCAGGACGACTACGTTGCGCTTCTGGGTTTCGTCGAGGTCGTTGAGCCAGCGCCCGAGCTTGAGCGGGAGGAAGCGGATGCCATTGTACTGGGGCTCGGCGCCGGTGAGCTGTCCGCTGGCGCTGGCAAACTCGCTGACGGCGTGGACGTCCATGCTGATTAGAACAGGAGTCGCGGAGAGGACGTGAGGAGCTTCCTTGCGAACGTCAAGATAGTCCCGGTAGTTGAGACGGTAGGTGCGGGCGGAGTTCATGCTGCCGGCGACGACGGGAGCGCGGCCGGGAAAGATCATCATGATGTTCTCGCCGTATTCGGAGAGGCCGCGCTTGTTGCCGGAGCGGAAGCCTTCTCCCAAGCCGACGAGCAGAAGCAGGGAACCGACGCCCCAGGCGATGCCGAACATCGTGAGGAAGGAGCGGAGCTTGTGCGCCCAGAGGGTGCGGAAAATCTGCCCGAAGACGTCGATCACCATGCGCATGAAGGCGACAACTCCAACTCACAACAATTCTACTAAAAGAGAGGGCGGGGCCAGGTGAGCTGCGGCACGGAAGAGAGTGTGCTAGGCAACTGTTTTGTCGGCGGGCGCATGGGGGAGGAGTCCGCGGAAGCTGAGGCCCGCCAGCGAATACAAAAGGGCGGCAACGATCAGGAGCGCTTTCATCCCGATCATGAGTGATAGGTTCTCGAGTAGCCCGCCGACAACGGCTCCCAACATGTTGGCGGCAAGCGCGGCGGCGGGAGAGTCGGCAGCGCGGAATTCGGCGGCGAACAGCAATCCAGCGAAGAAAACGGGGACGGCAAACACCGCGGCGGCGATCAAGCCAACCGACGCCGCTGGGAGGGGCAGACGACTGAAGGGAAAAAGGTAGGCGAATGCGATGCCCGACAGCAGTAGAGCGAGCGTCCAGGAGCGCGGCCACGGGCTGCGCCGATTTTCGATAACGTAGTTCGCGACCAACAGAGCAGTGAGGATGGCAGCGATGACGATCCCGTTTACTTGCCAGGTCGTCCCAAAATAGAGGGCGAGGCGGCTGACAACCTGAGTTTCGAGCAGCAGGAACCCCGCTCCCATGCTGAAGAAAAAGAGCGAGGGGACGCGGCTGCGCGCCTCGGGAATCTGCACATAAAAGACGGCTGCGAGCAGCACGACGAGAACGCTCAGCGAGAAGAAGATGCTTGGGATCGAATGCGCCTTCTGGTAGAGATAGGGCCAGTCGTCGGTGGTAACAGCGATCGCGGGCAAGTCGAGGAAAGCTGGCCGCCCGGATTCGACAAATTGGCGCAGACGAGCGTCCTGAGCAAGTTTCGCCTCCACCTGACCCGAAGGAGAGACGCCAAAGCAAGTTGCGGCGGCGCTGTAACTCGACGGTGCGACGAAAACCGTGGGGTGTTTACCGAAGGTGCGGGTGAGCATGTCGTCGAGTCGCCGCCCCAGCCAGGGGTGATTCACCTGGAACTTGATGAACACGATGCCGTTGGGAGCCAGCAAGGCGCGGGCTTCGCGAAACGATTCTTCGGTGTAGACGAAGTTGTCGAGGCGCATGTTGGAGTAGTCGGAGAGCTGAGTGTGGGAATCGAGCAGGCCGAACAGGATCAAGTCGTAGGGGCCGCTGGCGCGCTTCATGTAAGAGCGAGCATCGGTAAGAATCGCGGTGACGCGCGGATCGCTGTAGGGATGCTCGGGGTGGCGTTGGCCTAGTTTCAGAATGGCTGGATCGATCTCGACAGCATCGACGGCGCTGGCCCGGTTGCGCAGGGCAGCGGCGACGTCGTTTCCGGTGCCCGAACCTACGATCAACACCCTGGGATTCGGAGCCGTAAAACGGAAAGGCAGGTTGTAGGGGTTCTCGTCTTCCGCTTCTTTGAGCAGTTCCGGATGACGGGCAAGAAAATCATGAGAAAGATTCACAATGATCTGGTAGCCGGTGTGGTTGACGCGAATGTTGCTGCCCAGGAATTCTCCGTCTGGGAAAAGTTTCTCCTCGACGTTGATCTGCTGATAAGGGGTCCAGAGATTGAAGTGGTGAGGGGATGAGGGATCGAACAGTAGAAGCACGACGGGGACGATGGACAAGGCCAGCCAGATACGGTCCCGGCGGGCGGATTGCAAGATCGCTATGCTCGCGAGAACCGTCATGAACCAGACCCAGGGCGGCAGAGCCAGCCACGAAACGGCAAAGAAGACCAGAATGCCGACGAGACTGCCGGCGAGATTCCAGGAGTAGCCGTAAAGGGGGCGAGGCGCCAGTTCGATCTGGCGGCTCACGGTTTGTCCCAGGGGAATGAAGATGCAGGTGATGAGCAAGAGCAGGACGGTCGTGACGGCGGCAGCCAGCAGAAATAAATCCCAGTGCCGAGTGCCACCGGCCGCCCAGATTTCGATATCCTGCGCGGCCCCGAGGAAGCGGGATAGGTTCTCCATGACTCGCTCGCTCTCCCAGGGTAGGCGTACGACAACGATGAGTCCGAGCAAGGCCTTGGTGGCGGTGAGCCAGCGAGGGCTCTGTCGAGCCAGCGCACACCCCAAACCAAAGCCCAGAAAGCAGAGCAGCAACGCGAGATTTTTCACGTAGGCGAAAACTCGGACCTCGGTCGCGACCCAGCGGATAAGGGCGAGTTCAGCAAACAGCGTCAGGGCACTGGTCAGGAACAGAGTGGGGAGGTTCCACTGGCCAGGAGCGGAGGACAGATCACGCGCACGAGGCTTTAGCCACAGGCGATATCCTGCGAGGAGTGCCACGGCCAAAACGAAACCTGAAACTCGCCAGAACATTTGGGAACCTGCCGTGAGAATGAACCGTGCAGATTAACACAGGGACAGGGGCAACGAGTAGGTTAAGAGGTAAGTCCGGTCGCGGGCTCCTTGTCTTCAAAGCAGCCAGCCACCCTAAGTCGCAGGCGATCGCTAAGTGACAACATGGTACTCGCTGGAAACCAAGCCACTCGGATAGTGACGAGTGGCTACGTGACGGAGGCGAATGTCGCGCGGCAGGGTGCCGAACAGGGGCACTCCTTCTCCAATGAGCACGGGCACGCGAGTGATAATGAGACGCTGAATCAGCCCCGCGCGCAGGAACCGTTGAATCGTGATCCCACCGTCGACGTAGAGGTGACGGGCACCACCGGAAGCGAGTTGCGACACGATCTCAGCCGGAGGCCCGGCCATCTGTTCGACAACGCCTCCGCTGGCCGCGGATAGGTCGACGGGGCGGCTGCTCAGGACCACTACTCGCTTGTCGCCATAAGGCCAGGGCCCCAGGGTCAGAAACTTCTCGAAGGTCTTACGGCCGATCACAATGGCATCGACACTTGCCAAGAGTTCGTTGTAGCCGTGAGGTTCGCCGCCGTCGGCCGGCAGCCAGTCGAGATCGCCGTTTGGCCGCGCAATGAAACCGTCGAGGCTGGTGCCGATAAAGACAGTGACCCTCATCATGTTGTCTTCCCTGTGGCCGCCCAACTCATGCCGATCTACACAAGGCCGCTCCCGGTCAGCGTACGGCGAGATCGGTGTTGTCGGTTCGAACAGGTTCTGCAAAGTGCGGCGAACCAAGCGCTGACTTCACAGGAACGCAGGCAGGAATGCCCGCGCCACACTGTTAGCAGATTAAATGGTCGCGGGTCAGCTTCAATCCGGTCAGGTTACCCAGGATGGTGACCGCGATTTGCTCGGTGCTGAAGAACTCACGTGCCGCTTGCTGAAGATCTTCGGCGGTGACGGCTTCGATGCGTTCGATGAGTTCGTCGAGGGAATAAAAACGGTCGAAGTACATTTCCTGACGGGCAAGGTTCGACATGCGTGCAGTGGAGGATTCGAGCGACAGCATGAGGCTGCCCTTGAGCTGGTCCTTGGAGCGGCGCAGTTCTTCTTCCGGCACGGGCGCCGATTTCAGGTTGCGAAACTCCTCGACCACACACTCGACGACCTTGATGGCGGACTCGCGGGAGGTTCCGGCGTAAACGCACATGGAGCCGGTATCGCGGTAGGGATTGAGATCGCTGTAGATGGAATAAGCCAATCCCTGGCGCTCGCGCACGTTCTGGAACAGGCGTGAACTCATGCCGCCGCCGAGCAGTGTGTTCAAGATGTAGGAGGCGTGGCGGTGCTCGTGGGCGATGGGATGCGACGGTACACCGATGCAGATCTGGACTTGCTCGAGCGCCTTCTTGTTGCGCAGGTTGATGCGCGAGAAGGTTTTGGGCGCGGGCGAGTGCAAGCCATTTTTCGCGGGTTTGACTTGTTCAAAGTATTTCGCCACCAATGCGACAAAACGGTCGTGGTCGAAGTTGCCAGCGGCGGCGACAACGAGATTGGCTGGGGCGAAGTGGTGTCCATAAAATCGGGAGACCACCGGGCGCTCAAACCTTTTCACGGTCTCTCGAGTTCCCAGGATAGGGCGGCCGAGGGCGTGATCCTTCCAAAAACTTTGGGTGAAGATTTCGTGGACGAGATAGTCGGGATTGTCCTGGTCCATCTTGATTTCTTCGAGGATGACGCCGCGTTCTTTGGCAATGTCGCTCGCATCGAAGATGGGATGAAGAACGAGATCGCTCAGTACTTCCATGGCAATGGGGAGGTGCTCATCGAGAACCTTAATGTTGAAACAGATACACTCTTTGGCGGTGAAGGCGTCCATATTGCCGCCGATCGAATCAACCTGGCGGGCGATGGCCTCGGCGGAGCGCGTTTCCGTGCCTTTGAAAACCATGTGCTCGATAAAATGGGAGATGCCGTTCCACTCCGAGTCTTCGTCGCGCGAGCCCGACTTGAGCCAGATGCCGATCGAGACCGAGCGGATGTGGGACATCTGCTCGGTGATGACGGTGAGGCCATTGGGCAAAACGTGACGACGAATGTTGCGGGTTTCCTTTACCATGTGAGTTCGACTGGAGGGACGAGTTCCTTCCTCTATTCTCCCATAATGCCGGGAAAAGTGCCCGGAGCTGAATTTAATGCTTATGTTTGTTTAACTTACAGCGATTTTATCATGCAAAACTCGACGCACAATTGGCTCCTGGGTCTCACGCTGCAGGAACTTACGAACTTGGTCCTGGAGTCGAACCAGCCTGCCTACCGCGCCCAGCAGTTGTTTGACGCGATGTATCGGCAGAGGATTGATCAGCTCGATCAGATCTCGACGCTGCCGCACGAGTATCGCGTACAGCTGGGCGAACAAGGGTGGGGCATCGGGATGCCGACAATTGCGGGGAAGTTCGAGTCACGCGACGGCACGGTGCGGTATCTGGTGGAGATGGCGGACGGGGAGACGGTGGAAACCGTTTGGATGCCGGAGGGTGACGGCGGAGAGAACGGAGATGGGAGCGAGGCGGGCGAGGAGATTGAGTCAGGGACGGTAACTTGGCGGCGGACGACGATCTGCGTTTCAAGCCAAGTGGGATGCGCGGTGAATTGCAGATTCTGCCTGACTGCCCTGCTGGGCGTGAAGCGAAACCTGGAAGCGGGAGAGATTGTCGGGCAGGTGGCGGCGGTCTTGCGTGAGCAAGGAGTGGAGCCGCCGGCGCAGCGTGTGAATCTTGTGTTCATGGGTATGGGTGAACCCTTCCTGAACTACGAGAACTTTATGAAGGCGGCGCGGCTGCTGGTGGAGGGCGTCGGGATTCCCGAGTCGCGGATGACGGTTTCGACGGCGGGCATCGTGCCGCGCATTTACGACTTCGGCAAGGAATCGGTGCGGCCCAA
>Ga0075021_10001085_pt1 | contig 13912 bp, 12 predicted proteins | sample ColStrG_CSR_2012_FD_72749 | JGI IMG/M metagenome (GOLD analysis project Ga0075021, IMG submission 72749) | Freshwater sediment microbial communities in response to fracking from Pennsylvania, USA - Cold Stream Run_MetaG_CSR_2012 | ecosystem: Environmental > Aquatic > Freshwater > Creek >...
GGGCTGGGTGTCGCCGTCGGGCTGATGAGTGGGGCCTTGAAGAGGCTCGGGATATAAATCTTGTGCCCGAGCTGTGCCGTATTTTGTGTTGGCCCGTCATCAGCCGATACGGGCAAATAATGGGCCACGAGGCTCATCACCATCAGGCCTGTCAATCCGAGCGCCATCCATCGCATTCCGATCTTCATCGCCGTTGTCTCCTTGGAACGCCACTAACATTCCTATGTGAGACAACACTTTAACGAAACGGCGAGGATGAAACTTGATTTTGGGCTCGAGGATCACCCTCGACTCGCCTACGTCACTGTTGACCGATTGCCCTCTCGCAAGTCGATATGACCGGTGGTGAATGCCTGCGCAACCTCAACGGCGCCTAGCGCTTGCGCGCTTAGGTCAGAATGCTGGGTAGACGTGCCATCAGTGCTTTCTGCGTGGATTCAAAGCGCAGGCCGCCACTCGTGGCTTGTGCTTGTCGAGAAATCGCTTGCCAATCAATTTGCCCTGCATGTTATGACGCCTGCCAAATTCGTGCAGGGCAACAAGCTTGCCATGCAGGCCAAACAATGCTGCAGCATGCAACGCGCACCGCTTTACTTCGGATAGATTATTGCGTCGGGGTTGCATCCATGCGCTTACGTCGGAGCCGGGGACGACATCTGCATCGATCGTCGGGGAATCGTTTGGTAGACCTGTGCGGGCTTGCGTTTCAAGCGTAGCGAGCGATGTTTTGCCACTGCCGTCATAGAGTCAGAGATGTAATCGTTGCGCTGGACGCTCGAAACGGCACTGCCTAATTGAGGCCTGGCTTAAGCTCGACGCTCGAGATGTTGACGAGACTGTGACGATATTTGGCGCCGAATTCACTTGACGAAAGGACGCACAAGACGTTCTCGCTGCGAGCTTGAGACTATAAAGCCTGCTGCTAGGAGCGAGTCGCATGAGCACAACCCTGTGCTCTCGCCGTAGCGCTTCCGACGCTTCAGTGAACACCAAAACCAGCCGCTAGATCGAAGTCCACCCCCGTGAGTGACAGGCGCCCCAAATCTCCAGCAGCGCTTCGACAATGACCGAGTCTTTCGCGCGATATCGACTCGCTGGGCATGCTTCTGGATCAGCCGCGAGAGAACTGGACTGGATTTAGCACAGTCAAGCCGGCTTGAGCTTGGCGACGGTGCTACGCCAGTCGATCTGCTCATATTGTGCTTCGAGACTGGCTGCCATCTTCGAGGCTACCTCGTGTGGGCTGCCCTCGTGCTCGACAGGTTCGCTCCACTGAAAGGCGTTGGTGTAGTCATCGCTACCGATCAACCCGGCATACATCGCCGCGTTATCAATGGCCTCTTGAAATCGCGCCGACAGCGGCACGCTTGTCCGCTCGCGCCCGTCACCCTTCGCCCGCACTTGTGACGGGATATCGTGCCAGTAAAGAATTTGATAGGTTGTCATTGAGAATCAGAACTTCGCCTCGGTCCACGTTAGGTCGCTTCGAGTGGACCAGGATCACGCGTCATGTGCTGCGCTCGGGTTTAGCGCTGGTTGCCGCGGTTCCGGCAGGCACGGCGCATACTGCTCGCCAGCGAGCGTGTTCATAAGCGCGATCAACTGCGTTTCTAGGTCGCCGTAACGGGTATGACGCACTTCAAGCGGCAGCTGCATGCGCGCTGCGACTGTGTGTGCCTTGGTTAACAGCGCATCATCGTCGCGTTGGGCCAGATACACCAGCCGCCGGTAGTTGCCGAAATAGTCGTCTTGCAACTGAGGAAACCGGTCCAGGCCAAGGCCTTTCCACACCAGGCCGTCAAAGCCACGCAGTAAAAAATCAGTCAGAAAGAAGGTGCCCGGCTCTTCAGCCATCATCGCCTCGAACGCCTGGCCGCCATACCAGGCGTAGCAATGTGGCCCGCTCAGACGAGGCACGTTGTAGCGTGCTAGCACTTCGTCGAGTGCGCCGTTGCTACCGCAGTCGCCATAGACGACGACGAGGCGGTCATAGTCTGGGATCAGTTCGATCAACTTGCGCTCGACCAGCGGCGCAATACGCTCGGGCCGCATATGAGCCCGGGCGTCAACCCCATGAAAGCTCACATCCCAGGCGTGTGAGCGCGCGATGTCGATCACTTCGCGCGCGAGCGCGCCACATAACACAAACGCCGTTTGCATAGTGCGTGTTGACCCAGCTTGACCAGCGTCGCCGCGGATGCGCTTGGAATCACGTTCCGCTAGAAGCTGCTGCCTGGGTGTCGATCTAGTTGACCGCCTCGCGCCTGGTCCGCCGTTCGCGTCGCTCAGGGCTCGCCTCCTGGCGCTTTGCCAACGGCACGGTGAGGGCGATCGTGGATAGGTCGAGCGGGGGTTGGCTTATCAGTGCATGCTTCATCGCGGCGATATGCGCTGGGGTGTTACCGCAGCAGCCACCGATGATGGTCGCACCAAACGCGCGGATGCGGCGCGCGGTCTCGGCCATGACGGCGGGTGTGGCCTGGTAGGTGGTCTTGCCATTGACAAACACGGGCATCCCGGCGTTGCTTTTGCCGACGATCGGGATGTCGCGGCGCACTAGGTTCATGGCATACACTACTGCCTCGAGTTCGTCGGGCCCGTTGCCACAGTTGCCGCCAATGGCGGCCAGATCGAGTTTTGCCAGTTCCGTGATGGCGTCGGCCGGGCTGACGCCCATCATCGTAAAGCCGCGGGTATCAAAGGTCATCGTCGCCACGACCGGTAGCTCAGGTGCGACTTTGCGAGCGCCGTCGATGGCAGCGCGCACCTCCTGCAAATCGCTCATGGTCTCGATCCAGAAGCAATCGGCGCCGCCGGCGACCAAGCCCTCGGCTTGGCGCGCGAACCCCTCAAGGGCCGCTTCATAGGTCAGCGACCCCATCGGGGTAAATATTTCACCGCTCGGGCCGATGTCACCCGCGACGACCCGCTCCCCAGCCTCTTGCCGAGCCAACTCGGCACCAGCCTTGTTGAGTTCAAAAGTGCGGTTCTGCAAATTGTGCATCTTCAAGCGGAAGGGTGAGCCGCCAAATGTGTTGGTCAGGATGAGGTCGGACCCGGCATCGAGGTAGCTGCGATACACGGCCCGCACCTTATCTTGCTTGTCCGGCAGGACGTTCCATAGTTCGGGCGGATCACCAAACAACAGTCCAGCCGCCATCAGTTGTGTGCCCATAGCGCCGTCGGCCAGGATGGGTGTGCCGGTCACGCGCGCGTGTTCAAGAAGCTTGGTCAAACGATTGGTCATGGTTTTTGATCAGGTGTCCTGCGCGAGCGTCCCGGCCTTGGCGCTCTTCTGGCGCATATGGTCGGCTGCTCGTATGGGGGCGTGCCTGGGCGGATTATCGGCGCTCGTACAACTTGGCAGGCATTCGATCAGCGTGTTTTCATGTGGCGTGTGGAAGAAGACCAAGGACTGCCGGCGGCTATCCGACCTGACGCCTTGGTCCATGTGCGCTTGCTCAGCGGCAGGCGGGTTCACGACGCGGTGCACAGTCGAGAGCCACTTGTCGTTCGTCCACATCTGCATCATGTCGCCAATGTTCACGACGAATGATCCGGGTGGCGAAACCACATCCAGCCACCGGCCCGCACGGCTGCGCACTTGCAGGCCACCGGGTTTGTTCTCTGATAAAAGAATCGTCAGCGTGCCATAGTCGCTGTGTGCGCCAGCCCGCAGTTGATTTATCTGTGGTGGCTCGAGGGGGGAAGGGTAGTTGATCGCACGCAAAAAGGCCATGGGTGGATTGATCTTGTCGTCGAAATACCCCTCGGGCAACTCGAGCGCCATGGCAAACATGCGCATGATGGCCCCACCCAGCGCATTTAAGGCTGTGAAATACTCGATCCAGGTTGAGCGTAGCTCAGGCGGATTCTCCGGCCAGGTGTAAGACGCGAAGTGCCGGCCGACATTGAACGATTCCTTGAGGTCGCCGGGTGTCTTCTCACCCAGGCTGGCCGCGAGCGCCTCTTGGAAGAGGGGCACATAGCCGACACCGGACGAGCTGACCGGGATGCGCATTTTCTCGGTCAGCGGCAGGTCGAAATAGCACCGGGATATATCCGCCATACGGCTGATTAAGCCTTCCGGCACGCCGTGACCGGTGATGCTGAAAAAGCCGATATCCTGGCAGGCCTGTCCCACCACCTGTGCGATGCGGTGCCGGTCCTCAGAAGTGCCCTTTAGGAACGGCGAGATATCGATGACCGGCACTGGGGCCGGCACTTCAGTTTGAGTCTCGCCCGGCACTGCGGCCAGGGTCTTGCTCGCGTCACCGGTGTGTGGCTTGTCCGGCGTCTTATCGAGAAATTCTCGGATGCACACCAGTTGTGCCAGGTGCTCGTTGTCATGACCGACCAAGATTTCCACTTGCTGGCGTAACTTGGTTACGCCAAATGTCTCATGCGTGCAGGTGCGTAGCCACTGTTGATGGGATAGGCCGCGCAAGTAATCGGTCGTCACCGTGCGGGTCGCTCGAAAAGCCTCGATCAATTCAGCCACACTTTTGGTCAGGTCGTGGCTCGCGGGATCAGGATAGATAAACGGCTCGCGTGGGTTGTCCTGCTCAATCATGCGCACGAAGCGCGCCCGAAACCGGCCTTCGATATCAGCCAGGTGCGCGATCACATCCTTGACGCACCACTCGTCTGGCGCTGGCTGACATAGGGCCGAGGCGTCATCGACCCGTTTGGTCAACCGCTCCAGGTCGCCCGTCGTGCCGTCGAGCGCTTCGATCAGCATCTGATATTTCTGGTGGAGGGTAGGGGATGTCATATAGCCTTAACCAACATACGGCCGGACAGTAAACTCGAGCGACTCGCCCGGGCCAAAGCCGAGTCGATGATACAAGGGCACGCTCTTCTCACTGGGCCACAAGACCAAAAACTCCAGGTCCATTTCCTTGGCCCAAGCCTGAAAGCGTCTGAGCAACGCACTCCCGATGCCCATATTGCGATATGCCGCGCGGATATGCACGAATGTGACATAGCCATAGCCATCATCGAGTTTGCTCGGTTTTGGCACTTTGACCACGCGCTCGACCATGAGTGTGCTGACGATTTGGCCGTCAAATTCCGCCACCCAGAATGTCATCAGGCCACTCGCCACACACGGTTCGACTCGAGCGGCGAACTCGCGCCGGAAGGCCTCATGATCCACGATAGCTGGAGCATAGGCCCCTTCTGACCAGTGTTCCCAGCGAATGTCAGCCAGCGCCGTTAGATCGCTCGCGGCTGCCATCCGAAAGCTTAGCCTGTCTTTTACGATTGTCATGCAGACGTCAACCTTTCGCGCCGTTCACGCCGGCGCTTGGCGCGCGCATCTTCGGCGGCTTCTTGGCGCTTCTCGGGTAAGGCACCCAGCGCCACGAGGTGCGGAAACGGATCCTTCATATTGGGCAGGTGCATCGCGCTCACAAACTCTTCCTGAAAGTTTGGGTCGATGGCTGTTTCGATATAGTGCACATCACGTGCAGCCTGTGCCGATTCTTGGCGGCGGCGTCTGTTGAGCAGCGCGATGCGCGCGCCATCACCGGCTGCATTGCCAACGGCGTAGACTTTGCTTAAGTCGCAGTCGGGATATAGCCCGAGCACCATGGCATGCAGCGGATCGATATAGCTGCCAAACGCGCCGGCCAGCACGATCTTGTCCACGTGCTCGATGCCGCGCCGCTTCATCAATAGCTTGCACCCAGCATACAGCGCCGCCTTTGCCAACTGAATGTTACGCACATCGTCTTGGGTCACGACGATCTCCTGACTATTAAAGGTCTGATCGGCAGTGGCGAGCACGTATTCGCCTTTGCGGCCGGTATAACGTAGGCGCGAAGATATGGCCTGGCCGCTCGGTGCCTCGAGCATCTCGGGCTGCGCGTCAGCGCTAAATTGACCATCGGCCTTGAGCACACCCGCCAGGAATAATTCGGCCACGGCCTCGATGATGCCACTGCCGCAGATGCCGGTGGCCTGGAGTTGCCCAGCAGGCTGCTCGTCACTCCACTGGTCATTCCCGATGACTTTGAAGCGCGGCTGGAGCGTCTTGCGGTCAATTCGCACGCGCTCAATAGCGCCGGGCGCGGCCCGCTGACCATGCCTGATCTGTGCACCCTCGAACGCTGGGCCGGTCGGGCTGCTGCAACTCCACACGCCGGCGCGGTTGCCGAGTAGCACCTCGGCGTTGGTGCCAACATCGATCACCAGCATCAGGTCGTCCTGCGCATCGGGCGCCTCAGCGATGAGCACCCCGACGTTATCCGCACCCACATGTCCAGCCTCAAGCGCCAGTAAATGCACCTTGGCTGCTGGATGAATAATGAGGCCCAGGTCGCGCGCCTTTACGTCGACCGGCGCATGTGTGGCGAGCGTAAACGGCGCTGCCCCCAGCTCAGTTGGGTCGAGGCCAAGCAGGATGTGGTGCATGACCGTATTGCCAACCAGCACCGTCTCATAGATATCGCCGGTGGCGACACCGGCCTTCTCAGCCGCCAATGTCACCAGTTGGTTGAGCGCGTCGATGACAGCTGCATGCATCTTGCTCAAGCCGTCCACATGCATCATGGCATAGCTCACCCGGCTCATGAGGTCTTCGCCAAACGTCACCTGGGGGTTCATCATGCTCTCGGTTGCCAGCACTGCGCCGGTGTGTAAGTCGCACAGATGCATGGCTATCGTGGTCGAACCCACATCTACGGCCAGGCCATACAACGTATCGTGAAAACCAGGCCGCACGTCAATCACCATCTGTTCGTTCCACACCACGGCCGTCACGCGCTGTTTCCCCGCCTTGAGCGCAGGTGTCAGTTGCCGGAGCGCCTGGAGGTCAATCGCGAGCCCCTTCATCTGCCATTCGCCCGCCAGCGCCGCTTGCAGCCGCTCCCAATCACCGGTGCGGCCGCCGAGCACGTTCGCCTCGACCTCGACAAACATCTGGCGCAGAACCGGGTCGATTTCGATTGGTTTGTCGCTCGCGCCCTTGCGCACCACTTGCTTGCGCAGCGTGCTCTCGGGTGGCACAGTCACCAGCACATCACCGGTGATACAGGCCGCACAGGACAGGCGGATGTTGTCGGCCGTCTGTTGGCCGCCTGGGGACGGGTGGCGGGCGAAATAGCGTGCCTCGTCTTCGCCCATCGGCGTGATGTGGTCGAGAGATGAGGTGATGCCGTGCTTGGCGAACTGGCCGCTCTCGACGATGACCTTGCATTTGCCACATGTCTGCCGCCCGCCGCAGATGCTGTCCACATCCACGCCGAGCTGGCGTGCCGCGTCGAGCAAGGTCGCGCCCGCATCTGCATGCCCTTGGCGCCCGGAGGGTTGGAAGATAAGGAGAGGGTGCTGGTTCATCACATACTCGCGCGTTCGCGCTCTCGTTCCCTAGCTCAAACTAGCCGTGCGCGGCCCGGGCGTTGCCCTATGGCATCGGCCATTGCCGGCGGTGGCGCGTGCTTCAAGTTGCCCGTCATGCGAATACGATCACCCGGTTCTTAAACACCAGCGTCTTACGCTCCAGATGGCGGCGGATGGCGCGGGCGAGGGTGATCTTCTCCACGTCGAACCCCTTGCGGGTCAACTCTTCAATGCTATCCAGATGACTCACGCGGTTGACATCCTGCTCGATGATCGGACCCTCGTCTAAGTCGGCGGTGACATAATGCGCCGTCGCGCCGATGAGTTTGACGCCGCGCTCATAGGCGCGGTGATATGGCTTGGCGCCGATGAACGCTGGCAGAAAGGCATGGTGAATATTAATCACGCGCTCGGGGAAGGCTTGGATGAATGGCGCGCCGACGATGATCATGTAGCGGGCGAGCACCACCAGGTCGATCGCGTTTTCGCGGCACAGCGCAATCTGGGCCTGTTCCTGATCGGCGCGGTTGTCGCTGTTGATCGGGAAGTGGTGGAAGGGCACGCCAAACGACGCCGCGAGCCCGGCATGGTCGGGGTGATTGCTCGCGACCAGGGTCACATCAGCCCGCCACTCGCCGCTGTGCACCCGGCCAAGGATGTCATACAAACAGTGCGACGGCTTGCTCACAAACACGGCCAGCCTCAGCCGCTCATCGCTGAAATACAACCGGAAGGTCATGCTACTGCGCCGGGCAATCAACGTGTCAAAGTAATCGCCGATTTTGTCGTCGGGGATGGCGAAGTTAGCCAAATCCCATTCGACGCGCATGAAAAACTCTTGGATGTGTGGGTCGACGTGCTGTTCGAGGGCGAGGATGTTGCCGCCGTTCTTGGCGATAAACTCGGTCACGGAGGCGACTAGCGCCTTCGCGTCGGGGCAGTGCATCAGTAGGATCGCGGAGCGCGATTTGGGTGTGGTAGCTGTCATGGGGAATACGGCTTGTTACTACGGCATAGTCGGCATAGTCTCGCGCTAGGTCAGTTGTGCGTGTTCTTCCAGACCATGTATTTCCGGGCGATGTCTACGGCTGTGGCTGCATCACGGCCATAAGCGTCGGCTTCGACATCTTCGGCGAAGGCGGCGCTGACCGGTGCACCGCCCACCATCACGAACAGTTTGTCGCGCAATCCTTCGTCCCTCAAGGCCTGGATCACGACCTTCATGTAGGGCATGGTGGTCGTTAGCAGTGCGCTCATGCCGATGATGTCGGCGTTATGCTCTTTTATGGCCTTGATAAACTTGTCCGCGTCGTTGTTGACGCCCAGGTTGATCACTTCAAAGCCCGCGCCCTCCATCATCATGCTCACCAGGTTTTTGCCGATGTCGTGGATGTCACCTTTGACCGTGCCAATAACCATCGTGCCAATGCGTGGCGCGCCGGTCTGGGTGAGGAGCGGGCGCAGGATCTCCATCCCCGCCTTCATCGCGTTCGCGGCCATCAGCACTTCCGGCACGAATAACACACCGTCGCGGAAGTCGACGCCGACGATGTCCATGCCGGCGACCAGACCCTTGCCCAGTACCTCGGACGGCGTGTGACCACGCCGGAGCGCCTCGTTTGTCTCTGCGGTCACTTCCGCTTTCATCCCGTCATACAGGTCATCCTGCATTTGCAGCCATAGTTCGTCGTCGGGTAAGTCCTTGAAATCCACAGTCCGTGTCTCCTAAAAATATCGTTCGCGCCTGCTTACGGCGCTATGTGATGTTCGTGTTGATGCTTGAGCGTCAGTTGGCACCTAGATGACAGTCTTGGTTTGTGACTTTCATCCAGGCATGTTGCGTGGGCTGTTTGTCGATGCGTGTGGTGATCTCTAGGTCCATCGGCCGTTTTGCACGGCGGCTGGCTGCTCGTCATTCCCGGACCAACTTGCCCGAGCGAATCTCGGCCCGGCGTTTGTCGACAAAGCTCTGCAATGCCTCGCGTTTGCCAGCGTCCATCGTTGGCGGCGCATAGTCCTTGAGCATTTGCTTCCAGATGGCATTGGCCCGCTTGGTGCTGTCCTGGCTGCCCTCGGATTCCCACTTCTCGTAGTTGTCCATATTGAACACGGCGTGCTGATAAAACGCCGTGTCATAGTGGCGCAGCGTGTGCTGGCTGCCGAGGAAGTGGCTACCGGGGCCCACCTCTGCATAGGCATCCCAGGCGAAATCTTCATCCGTGAGTGAGATGCCCTGTGCATATTTTGCCATCATGCCCAGCGTCTCCAGGTCAAGCACAAACTTCTCATAGCCGCTCATCAGACCCCCCTCAAGCCAGCCTGCCGCGTGCAAGATAAAGTTGACCCCACCATGCATCGACGCCATCATGGTCGCAGCGCTCTCATAACCGGCCTGCGCATCGCTGATGCGTGACGCCGTAAAGTTACCGCCGCTACGGTAGGGCAGCCGGTAATGCCGGGCCATCTGCGCCCCGCCAAAGATCGCCAGGTTGCCCTCTGGCGTGCCAAAGCAGGGCGCGCCGCTCTTCATGTCGATGTTGGCCAGGAACGAGCCATAGATACACGGCGTGCCGGGCTGGATCATTTGGGCGTAGCAGATGCCGAACAGCGCCTCGGCGTTTTGTTGGGCGAGCGTGGCTGCCATTGACACGGGCGACATCGCCCCCGCGATGAGAAAGGGGGTAATGAGAAGCGCCTGCTTGGCTTGGGCATATACCTCCAGCGCCCCAAACATGCGGTCATCAAAACGCAAGGGCGATGAGGCGTTGATGAGGGAGAGGACGGCTGGCTGGGCCCGAATGGCGTCGGCGCCAAACAAGATCTCGGCCATCGTCACCGTGTCGCGCGCGTTCTCGCGATGGGTCACGCTGCCCATAAAGGCCTTGTCGCTGAGATAAATGTGGGCCAGCAGCATGTCCAAGTGCCGCTCTTTCACATCCACATCATTTGGCTCGCACAGCGTGCCCCCGTTATGATGGATATGCTCGCTCATGTAGGCCAGCTTCGAGAAATTTTGAAAATCCTCGAGCGTGCCTTGCCGGCGGCCACGATCCAGATCGATGACGAACGGCGGACCATATACGGGTGCAAACACGGTGTGCTTGCCGCCGATGGGCACGTTCTTGAGCGGGTTGCGGGCCAATTGGGTAAACGTAGCGGGCGCTTGCCGGACGAAGTGCATGAGCGTGGCCTCGTCAAGCTTGATGAGTTGGCCGTCGGCGCGTTCCTCGACCGTGGCCCCATTTTGTTTGAACAGCGCTGCGGTCTTTGGATAGTCCACGATCAGGATGCCAATGTCCCGCACAAGTTTCATCGACGCGGTGTGAATGGTATGCACACCGTCTTCACTGAGTATCTCCGTCGTCGGCAGCTTGTTCAGAATGGGACTAATCGCATCGACAAAGTGAAAGCCGGGTGTGCGTTTGCGGCCGTCGCGTTCGCGCCGGGCCCGGCGCTCAGTCGTGGGTGAGGGAGTGGGTGTAGTCGTCATACAAAACGGTAAGCCTGGTGTTATACAGGCAACACGTCGCTCAAGAAGTGTTTTGACTGTCTCATCGCGTCTTGGGTGGTCTGGACAGGCTCGGTTGTAAAAAACCAAGCCGGGCGCTAATCTTATCCGCAGTCGCCTTTGCCGGGCCAATGAGGTGACCGGCCTCTCGTTCCTCCGGCCAGCGGAACGCGGGGCCAAACAGACACACCGAGCCTACGACTTCGCCACCCTCGCCGCGGATCGGCGCGGCCACACCGACGATATCCTGGTCGTATTCGCCGTTTGTCCAAGCATAGCCGAGGCGCCGAATCGCTTTGACCTCGCGCTTTAGACGGGAAGGACTCACGAGTGTATTGGCCGTGTAGCGACGTAACGTTTGTCCAACATAGCGCTCGATTTGTTCGTCGCTGCGGCCGGCCAGATATAGTTTGCCATCAGACGCGGCGTGTAGGGGCAGGTGTTGACCGCGCCAATCATGCACTTGCAAGGCGTGCGGGCTGTTGATCTGGTCGATATAGTGGGCTGTGTCCCCGTCCGGCACGCACAGGGTCAGCGTTTCGCCGGTCGCGCTACTGAGCGCTTGTAAATATGGCCGGGCGATCGCACATAAGCTGCGCGGGTAAGGCACGTGAGACATCATCGCGATCAGTTCACTCCCCAAGCGAAAGCCTTCGCGCGGCGTGACGCGCTCGATGGCGCCGACACCTGCCAGCGTGGACAGCATGCGCGAGACAGTGCTTTTGGGCAGACGGGCGCGTGCGGCCAGCTCGCTCAGGCTGACGCCATCACCGTCACCGGCTGATGACACGGCCTTGAGGATATCGAATGCGCGCTTGATGGACTGGATATCGGACACGGCAGACCTTGAGTTCCACGATGTGGGACAGTTCCGCATCGTGAGTCTTGTATTAGACACTGTGCCTGGGGTGCTGTCAATTGGGGCGCTATGGGTCGTTGGGCAACTTCGCGCGTGGTGCGCCGAGCCCACGTCACGGCGTTGACGGTCACGCCAAACGGTCGCGGTAATTTTGAATGATATCGTCTGGCACTGTCCAGAGAAGTGGGCGTTTGCCTGTCTGCCCGTTCAGACCGCACATCGCCAAAGTTTGGCTAAACTTAGCCCATGGCAACGACCAACAATAACCACTCGCCGCGTACGTCGCGCAAGTCACCTATCGAACGCAAACAATTCACCTTCGACAATCGGGAGGCCAATTTTTCCTGGGAAGTGCTCAAGATTACGGCTGAATTCGTGGACGGTTTTGACCTGCTCGCGACGGTGCAAAAGCCGGTCACTTTTTTCGGCTCGGCTCGCTTGAAGGAAACCGACCCGTATTACCAGGTCGCGCGCGATCTGGGCGGACGGTTGGTCAAGGCTGGTTATGCCATCATAACGGGTGGGGGACCAGGCATTATGGAAGCTGGCAACCGGGGCGCATCCGAGGGTGGCGGCCTGTCGATCGGGCTCAACATCCAGTTGCCACACGAACAGGCGATCAACCCGTATGTCAAATTGAGCAAAGGCTTCCGCTACTTTTTCAGCCGTAAGTTTATGCTCGACTATTCGGCCCTGGCCTACGTGTTTTTCCCGGGCGGGTTTGGCACGCTCGATGAGCTATTTACCATCACCACCTTGATCCAAACCGGCAAGAGCGATGGCGATGTGCCGATTATCCTGATCGGACAGGAATTCTGGCAGCCACTACTTAGTTGGGTGACTGACACCATGGTTACCCGCGGGCTGATCGGCCCACAAGACCCGGCGCTATTGCGTGTCACCGACGACCTATCACAAGTGGTGCGGTGGATCAAGAAAGTCGGCGAGCGCGATTATTCGGGTGGCTAAGGCCATTGGCGCGTTGTCTGCTCGTCAAGCACGCCAGAGCGGCTTGTCCCAAGAGAATGAGCCGGTGCATCAGCCCGGGAGTGCAACGTAACTGCGTTCTCAACCCATGAACTTTGGCATATCAGGCAAAACGGAACACCTGCCTTTACGCCGCCCTATGACCTATCTGCCGGGTACTTGGCCGACAACCTCATCACGGTAGACACGTTGCGCGCAGTCGCAAGCGTGCCCAGCAGCCGTTCAAGCCGCGCACCTGTGAACTTTGACTCGCCAAATTGTGGGCGACGCAGCCAATACACCTCGCGGCCGTGGATGTGAAAGTCATCGATCGGGTTGCGGCAGGCCATGATCTCACGCTGCACGTCTGCGCTTGGTGCGCGCTTGACGAACGATACATACAGCACCTCGGTCTTTGCAGGCACCCCCGGCCCAAAAGGTTGATAGGCACCGACCTGGGCCAACTCGCTGGGCGTGCGCAGGAATGTTGCCACCTCGAAGCCCAGCGTCGTGTGCAGGTGTTCTTCGATAGCCCCTTCAAGCTTTTCTACGGACGTCCGTGATGAGGGCGCGTCGAAGATCACATTGCCGCTGGCGATAAACGTCTCGACTCGCATATGACCAAGCCGCTCGAAGGCGCGTTTTAGATCCGCCATCTTGACAACGTGACCGCCGACGTTGATGGCTCTCAGAAAGGCGATGTAGCGTGGCATTATGCAAATAGCGCCCGGGTGTGCGCGTTCAAGAACGTGCCGTGTGGGTCAAAGCGGCGGCGCATCGAGACGAAGTCTCCGTAGCGCTGAAATAGACGCTCCAACCGATCGGCAGTCATAAAGTGCAGTTTGCCCCAATGCGGCCGGCCGCCATACTCGCTAAACAGGCTATCGCACGCACGCAGGTAGGGCCAGTAGTCGACGCCAGGCTCACCCGAGATCGAGACGACCAGGTTGTCGCGTTTGTAGTTTGGACTGAGCCAGGCTTCGTCCGCACCGACGGTGCGAATCTCGAGCGGATAGATGCTCAAGGGCAGCCAGCGCAGCATCAGGCGGCGCATATCCCGTAGGATATCGCGCGCATGTTCGATCGGCAGGAAATATTCAACCTCGTGGAAGTTGGGGTCATAGTGCATCGGATAGATGCGGTATGAGCGGTCGAGGCGTTCACCGGCCGGCAGCGTGTCGAGCGTTGTGTCAGGTGGCAACTCCTGATAGAGTTTGACGACGCAGTCCTCGGCC
>Ga0075021_10001086_pt1 | contig 13910 bp, 11 predicted proteins | sample ColStrG_CSR_2012_FD_72749 | JGI IMG/M metagenome (GOLD analysis project Ga0075021, IMG submission 72749) | Freshwater sediment microbial communities in response to fracking from Pennsylvania, USA - Cold Stream Run_MetaG_CSR_2012 | ecosystem: Environmental > Aquatic > Freshwater > Creek >...
GCTAAGCGGGTCCGCAGAATAAATCTTACAACGGGGGGATCGCTCCCTGCAACCAGAAACGTTCAGCCAAGACGCCGGCTTTGAGAAGACGTTGGTGCGGTGTCAGCGACTCGATGTATCGAACGAGCCGATCGGTGGTTTCATCGACATCGGGATTTGGTTCATTTGCGATAGACTCTTCTTTGGCATGTCGCCATAGCGTGTCCATGGCGTTCAATTTGGGTGTCGCAGTCGGAAGCCAGCGAATGTTGATACCCAGGGCGTCAGCAACCTTGCGAGTGCCCGGAGCGCGGTGAACGCTATGTTTGTCGATGAACAGGATAATGTTCCAGCCCCGCCACTTGCTTCTGATCAATTTCAAAAACTCTTGAAATTCTTCCTGTTGAAATCTTGTTGTCACAAGTGGTATCCAGGTTCCCGTTTGGACGCACAAAGCCGCAGTGAGCACGCGTTTGTCATGGCTGCCAATGATTGGAACCACCGCACGCTGATTGACCGGAGTCCAGGCGCTGTAGAGCGGCGGTATCTCTCGAACAATTGTTGAGTCTGCAAACAGCACCACCGTACGGATCAATGTTTTTAGGCCTGTGCGAAGCCCCCTTTTGCCTGACGCCATGTTGGACTCTGGCGCGACAGCACGAATCGAGGGCGCTTGTAGCTGTAATTGATGTCCTTCAGTGCGCGTCGGATCGTGTCAACGCTCACTTTCTCTTTGAGACCCGCTGCAAGCTGGGTCTTCATCATGGGAACGGTCCAGCACGTCGTCCGATATCCATATGTCTCTGGGTTCGTCGCCAGCGTGATCTGCAACCCATCCTTGACGGCATTCTTCAGGTTGGCTGGGCGGCCACGCCCCCCTTCATCTTTGAGTCGCTCAAGAACGGGCAGTCTATGACGCTGTTCAAACCGCCAGACGAGTTCGTATACAGCCTGTCGCGAAACTTGCATCCGGCTTGCAACTTCGGCCTTGCTGACACCATCAGTCAACCACAACAGCATCTGGGCTCGGCGGACAAGCCTGCCATCCGGCGACTGCCGCATCACTTCACGTAATTGACGCTTGCTATGCCCTGACATCTTCAGCTTTCTCATGCGTTACGGATTATCCACCCTGCGGGCTAGACTGTAAGATTATTTTTGCGGACCCGCTTAGGGGCTGGGCCACTTTGGGGAAGTCGGTTTGGGCATACCCCCTCTCGAACGGGGGCTTGTAGGCGCTCAATGCGGCTGCTTCCAGGCTCCCCCCGGCTGCCGGGGGCACGCGGGCTTGTTGTTGCGTATTCAAGCGCTGTGCCAAATCGCGCTCAAGATGGGAGCGGATGTCCTCCGTTGTTAACCACTGACTATGCGACCAGGTTGCAACCACACGCTGTGCCCAATCGGGCACATCAAAGATACTCAACCATGCTAAAGTGTGCTCGTTGAGCAGATATATCATGCTCGTAGCGCTAGCCCTGCCAGCCAACACGCTGAAAGTGGCCCAGCCCCTTCGGGCCGCCCCGGGCTTCGAGGGGCCATTACAGTCAATCGGTCCTTACGTGCCCGAGTTGCATCCACCCCTCGAAGGGTGGCTTACCAGGTGTAGAGCGGATTGCTCAAGATATGACAGTAGTAATTGTCTCCATCCACTCGCGTTGGCGTGTCGTCCAAAGTGGCCCTGCCCCTAGAACGGGCCGCACGGCTTCGAGGGGCCATGTTTTGCCAACTCGTACTCGCAAGCCCAGCCTTCAATACAGCGCAGGCCTCTGCTTGCCAAGGCTCAGTATCTTTGGTCAATAGATTTGATACTTCCCCACTCGAGATCCGCACCCCAAATTGTTTGAACACTTCTGCGATCTTGGGTTCGCTCATGCCTGCTGCATAATAAAATGCGATTACAAGTGCGCGTATGTGTGGTCCAAATGGCCCCTAGAACGGCCACTTCTGCCCCACATATCCTGCTGGCAATTTTGCTAGATAGGTTTTCTGTTCACTTGCCGAGTAGTATTTCTCTTTCAAAAAACGGATGTTATCGCTCTTGATCTGCACATCCTGAACGATGCTTGGTTCATAGCCTTTGAATTCTGCATCAGCTGGTAACTCGTCCGCTCCGACTTTTACCACTTCTTCACGATCTATCTTGATCTGCTCATTTTTGCCGACTGCATTACGCAGATGTTGCCCTGAGCCTTCGCCACCCTCAGCCTGCCCTCCACCTTTGCGCTCTTTCTCCGATGAGTGGTCACACCGTTCCTTTAATTTCCCTTTGAAAGTGGCCCGCTGCGGGGCCATATCTGGCTTGCCTTGCTCTCCTTTTAGGCGTGCATTTTCATCACGAAGTTCTTGGTTCTGTTTTCGCAGCTCATCGTTAGCTTGCGCTAATTCTTCGACAAGATTCAGCAAACCTTTGAAAGTGGCCCTTCCGAGGCCGCGCGGCCCGTTCTAGGCGAGCGGCCCGTTCGAGGGGCTGGGCTGGGCCATCGCTTCCCGCGCGCCAGCTATATCTATAATCTCTTCGGGTAATAAATTTATCACCATCTTCAGCCGTGACGATCAGTATGACACGATTACTGCGTTTGCGCCACTATTCCCCCCATTTTTGAGAAGATACATCCGGTGCCCATAAACACGCGAGTGGCCGTTTGAGGCCCCGCGGCCCGTAAGCCACCTTTCGAGGGGCTGGGCGAGGGGCTGGGCCATTCACCGCTTCCCAGACACACCATCATTGGGGCTATTGCGCGCGCTGGGTGGTGGTCGGCCACTCGACGTAGACCGGCGCAAACGTGACGGCAAATGTGCTGGTCGGGCTAAACGACGCCCCCAGCACATCCGTTATCGCCGCTGGTTTCTTGCCAAGCGTGATGATGTGGCTCACCGCATTCTGCGACCACAGGATCCACACATCCACACCGTCGCGCGTGAACTTGTAGCCTTTCACACCCGTGACACCCGTGTCGGCGCTGGTGATATCGCCGGCGTAACTGGCACCGCCCAGCTTGGCCCGGCTCACCCGAAAGGCGATAAACCCGGGTTTGGGCAGGTTGTTCGTGTCCAGCAACGCCGTGCCCAGCCAGCCGTCGACGCTATACCAAATCGCGGCCAGGTAGCCTTCGGCCATCGCAGCGGCATAGGCTTTGGCGATGTAGTGGGCCTTGGTCGTCTCGTAGGATGTCGAGTTCTGACAACCTGAGCACAGCACCGCCAGTTCAGTGTCGATGATGAACTTGCCAGTCACGCCCCGGGCGGCCATCAAGTTCTTCAAGTAACGGCCCTTGATCACCAGGAGTGGTCCGGTCGTGTCCCAGGCGCTGTGCCAGTTGTCGCTGCCAAAGACCCCGGTGACGTTGTAGAAATAGTCGTAGGTGTGGAAGCTGAGCCCATCAAAATACGGTCCAGCGCCATTGACCAAGAGTCCCTCGAACCACTTTGACTGCTGGCAGTTTCTCGTGCTGGGCGGGTTGACCGGGTCGCAGTTGGCGAGCAAGCCGCCGAGCATGATCTTGATGTCGCGGTTGGCGGCTTTCATGCGTGGGTAGGCCACTTTAAGCATATCGGCGTAGAAGCGGGCGCCGTAATAGGTATCGCTTGTCTCACCCCAGCAGCCCCAGCCTTGTCCGGGTGCGGTGCTGACGGGCGCGTCCGGCTCATTCCAAATCTCCCAATACTGAATGTTGTAGGGGGGTGCGCTATACCGTTTCACGACATCGCTCATAAATCCGGCGAAGGCATTGAGTTTGTCTGGTCTGATCGGGCCACAGCTTGACTGGGGGTATTTGCGGGCCCAACTTGGCGTCCCGAGCACGATCATGATCAGCGTGATGTTGCGTTTGGAGGCCTCGATCATCTGCCGTTCAAGGTCAGCGTTGGCTGACCAGTTGCGTGTCCCTTCGGTCGGTTCAACATCAAGCCATTTCAGCACCGGTCCACGCAGCCAGGTCGTACCTGCCTGCTGGATCAGATCCGGCGCACGGAATATAGAGTCCATGGACAAGCCGTGCACACTCGACACCGACAGCGATGGGGTGAGCGTCACGGATGGCACGATGGTTGGCAGCGCCGTTGGCTCGGGGGTTGGCGTCAAGTCACGCTGGATGAGCGGCGCATAGACCATTGGCGTGAGCGCGATTTCAGTAGCGGCCGGGTGTCCGGGAGGCGTTGCTGTGGCCGTCACTGTCGCGGATGCCACTGCCCGTGCAGGTATTGCCACCGATGCCATGAGGTCCGTCTGACTTGCTTGGGTAAGCTGCGACGTCTCCCGGGGCTGCGTTAAAGAGATCCCAGTCACACCCTGATCAGCATGGCAAGACAGCAACATGCACGATACAAGAGCAGCGATTAGTCCAAGAGCAATGATTCGGTCACGCATGAGTTCGATATAGGAAGGCTTATCAGTTGGACGCTGAAGTAGAAATGACTTGACTGGCATGTGCTCCGACGCGACCTCATGGTCCGCTTTCGGAAGTGGCGCACTGATAGACTCCAAGTGCGTGTTGGTGCGAAGTGGATGTTTGAACTGAATTATAGACACCCGCAGCCAGCCTACTGGACGTTTACTAGGCGCCTTTGCCCATCGGCCAACCGGGGGGCTGCGAGCCATCGGAAGGGTGGCAGACTGCACCTCGCCTGGTGACTGCAAGCCGCGGTCAAATTGCTGTCAAGCTATCGTCAAGTCCGGCATGCGCAACAGTGCGACAATATAGTTGCAGACAGATCAGCATCGCTGCACCTCACCTCATGTTGGAACTCAAGTTGCTGGGCCAATTCGATGCGCGCGTTGACGGCCAAAGCGCCGTCTTTGATTCGCGTCAGGCACAGTCACTCCTGGCGTATCTCGCCTTACACCGCAGCCAGACACACCGGCGTGAAAAGCTGGCTGGCTTGTTATGGCCCGATACCGGTGACAAAAACGCCCGCAACAATCTACGGCATGTCGTCTGGACCATCAATCATGAGCTGGGCAGCAAAGAATATCTTAGAACCGACCGGATCAACATTGGCCTAAACCCTGAGGCCCAGATATCCGTCGACGTCGCAGTGGTGCTCGCCACCAAACCTGACTTTGTCTCGATCGAGACACTCATGTCCGTGTGTGCCAGCTATGCGGGTGAGTTGCTACCAGGCTTTTATGACGATTGGCTTTCGGCCAGTCGCGAGAGCGTCAACATCGCCTTTGAAAAGGTATGCCAGGCCTTGTTGACCCGGTTGATGGCGGAGGGCCGCTGGCGCGAGGTCATCACCTGGGCGGCCCATTGGATCGCAAAATCCATTGCGCCAGAAGCAGCATACCGGGCGCTCATGACAGCCCATGCTGAACTAGACGACGCCATCAGCCTGACCACCGCTTACCGCGCTTATGTCGATGATCTGCGCGAGCAGTTCAGCACCCAGCCGTCGCCCGAGGTTGTAGCGCTATATCACCAACTCCGTCACACACTTGAGGCCAAGGTCTCCCGGACCAACCCCGAACGCTGGGCCGATGCACCGGAAGCGCGGCGCTGTTTGGGGCGCGAGTTCGAGCTAAGCATGCTGCGGCGTTGGCTGGCAGACAGTGGCACACGGGCTATCCTTATCCTTGGTCTGGGCGGTATCGGCAAGACGACACTGGCAACGACCGCTGCCAGAGAGGCGCTGCCCTACTACGAGCGCGTCGTTTGGCGCTCGCTGCGCAATGCCCCTACCCCACGGTCGCTGGTCGAGGATTTGCTGCATGAGATCTCGTCTGGCGCACCGGCATACTCGGACAAGCCAGCGCCAGATAAATCTGTACCGCCAGTGACACAGCCGGTGTCGGCTGAACTGACCGAGACAGCCGAGACAGCCGAGACGGCCGAGACGGCCGAGACGGCCGAACCATTCGATCAGCGGCTCATGACGCTCCTGGACGTGCTGCGCAAATCGCGTGTGCTCGTGATACTCGACAACTACGAGTCCGTGCTGGCCAGCGGCGCGAGCACCGGTGTATATCGCCCAGGTTTCACCGACTTTGCTCAGTTGTTAAAGGCCCTGACCGAAAGTGGGCATGACAGTTGCATCATCATCACCAGCCGTGAGCGTCCATCTGAACTAGCTGCCAGTGACTCTGATGCAGTTCGCAGTTTGCGCCTGGAGGGTATTGACAGCGAGGCCAACCGCGACATCGTGCAATCGAAGGACTTGAAGGGCACGGCCCGCGAATGGGAGTTGCTCAATCAGGCCTATGGCGGCAATCCGCTTGCGTTCAAGATCGTGGCCGAAGGGATCCGCGAAATGTTTAACGGCGATATCGCGCGTTACTTGAGCACCCGCCCGTCGGTATTTGGTAACGTGCGCAAGCTGTTTGACGAACAGTTTGAACGGCTTACACCGCTCGAACGCGATGTCCTGGTGTGGCTAGCCATCGAACGTGAGAGCACGACGATAGAGCGTCTGCAGGAAGATGTGCTGCCCGCCGTTCCCCAAAGTCAAATCCTTGATGCCGCACAATCGTTGCGTGAGCGGTCGTTGATCGAGACGACCTCGACCGGTTTTACCCTGCAAAACGTGGTGATGGAGTATGCGACCGAGCGCCTCATTGAGCGGGCTGTGGCCGAATTGCGGACGCTTCAGCCGGATGTGCTGCGTTCGCATGCGCTCATCAAAGCCAGCGCCACCGACTTTGTGCGCGACACGCAGGTGCGGCTTATCTTGCAGCCGGTGGCCGATCAGATCGAGGCGCGCTTGCCGGAACCACACTTGTCAGCCCAACTGTCAGCACTGTTAGACGGTGAACGGGCCTCAGGGGTCACGTCGTCGTATCTGGCTGGGAATATCCTAAACCTGGTGGCATTACGCGCCGACGTCAGCGGCCTGTGCTTCACCAACTTGAACGTGCGCCAAGCTTACTTGCGCGCCGCGCATATACGCGACTGCGATTTCAGCGGCGCGCGCTTTTGGCGCTGTGCATTTGCCGAACAGTTTGTCAGCTTGAATGCCTGCGCCATCAGCCCCGACGACCGCAGTCTGGCCATTGCTACTCGGGACGAAGTCCGCATCTGGGATATCGACAGCGCCCGGCCCGTATTGACGCTCCGGGGGCATACCGATTTTGTTTGGAATGTTGCTTTTGATGCTACGGGTGCCCGGGCAGCGACTGCCAGCGCAGACGGCACCGTGCGCATATGGGATCTGGGCGCAGGCGGGACGATCCATACCTTAGACGCGCAGATCGGGAGCGACAGCGTGCACGCTGGGATGTGGGGTGTGACATTTAATAACGAGGGCACGCTCGTCGCAGCTGGCGATGAAGCAGGCGGCGTATGGATATGGGATGCCACGACCGGACAACGGTTGCACTATTGGCTGGGTCACGCGGGCGCGGTGTATTCGCTTGTTTTCGATCTGCCCTCAACCATGGTGATCACGGCGGGCGGCGACGGCACCGTGCGCATGTGGCATCTGGAGAGCCGCCAATGCGTGCGTGAGCTTCACCACCCGCAAGGCGAAGTGCGCGATATTGTGCTCGCGCGTGACGGCACACTGGCAAGCGCTGGGGACGATGGCATCGTGCGGTTGTGGCAGACAAACCTGGACAAAGTGGATGTCGCCTTTGAGCTGAACGAGGCTATGGGCACGACGATCCCCTCGCTTGCTTTCAGTCTCGATGGCGATGTGCTCACATGTGCGTGTCACGATGGGACCGTGCGGGTATGGGATGTGCGTCAGAAGCGGCTTAGGTTGGTGATCCGGGCTCATGCGCAGGAGGCGCGTTCCGTCAGCTTGACCCGCGATGGCACACGCATCGTCAGCCTTGGCTATGATGGCGCGGTGCGGCTGTGGGACGCCCGTAATGGACGGGCGTTGTGGACGGTACGCGGCTACAACCAGGAGGTGCGGTCGGTCGCGTTTGCCCCCGACGGCAAGTGGCTCGTCAGCGCCAGCGCCGATTACGCCGTGCGCGTCTGGGATACAGCCAAGGGGACGCTCAGACGCACGATCACGGGTCATCGCCGCTGGGTGGAGTCGGTCGCCGTCAGCCCCGACGGGGCATATATCGCCAGCGGCAGCTATGACCGGACGCTACGGCTGTGGAACGCGAAGACCGGGCGTCCAGTTGGCAATCCAGTCCAGCACGATCGCTGGATATGGACCGTAACGGTCAGCCCCGACGGACAGTGGGTAGCCACTGGTGGCGCAGACGGGCCGATCCGGCTGTATGCGGCCGACGCGATTCATGGGGTGAGCGCTCTCAAGCGCCGTCTGGCTGGACACGAGCGCGGCGTATGGCGGGTGCAGTTTAGCGCCGACAGCGCGCTCCTGGCCAGCGCTAGCGAGGATGGCACGGCGCGGATATGGCAAGTGACGCTCGGAGCGTGTGTTCAGGTGCTGCATTGCGGCGCGGCAGTCAATAGTGTCGCCTTTACGGCCGATGACAACTTGGTGACGGCCAGCGATGATGGCAAGGTGCGGTTGTGGCGGACAGATGATGGAAAGCTGCTTGACACGCTTCAACATAAAGCCCTAGAAGTTGCGACCGTAGCGGCCAGCCATGATGGGCGATGGCTGGCGAGTGGGAGCTGCGATGGCGAGGTGCATGTTTGGGACCTGGTCCAGCGCAAACTGCGGTGCACACTATCAGGGCATACTGGGCCGATTTGGTCTATCGTCTTCCACCCCAACATCCCTGTCTTGGCGAGCGGCAGCCTTGACGGGAGCATCCGGTTGTGGGATGTTGAAGCGGGCGAATGCACCCGCGTGCTACACGCCGATCGCATCTATGAGCACATGGACATTACGGGTGCAACCGGGTTGACCGAGGCTGAACGGGCGACGATTCTGGGGTTGCAGGCGGAATAGCCGAATAGCCGGTCATGGACAGTCACCCGCGCTTTTGCTACAGCGATCATGGTCATGGTCACCTGCGACAATCTTTATGTAATCCAGGCCCGTGTGGCAAATCACCCACACAGCAGGTTATCTCGGATACGTTGACTTATTGACACCGAATTTCGCACCCAAATGCGTTTATTGGTGTAAGTAATACAGACACACGAAAGTATGGTTCCACCGTGGCCACGCTTCGAGGGAGAGCGTGAGGGGCCAAGTCGCTCGGACAGGGGGCATGTCTTCATCAAGACATGTTGTCGCGCCAGCGAGAAGCGAGCGTGCTTTTGCACGGGGGCGTGTCACAGGCGCAAATCAGGCGGAGGGCATCCGGCTGGCAAAGTGCCAGGTCTCAGTAAGCATGCCCATCAGTCAATGAGCTGGGGGTCTCATCTAATTAAGATTTATTTAGGTCCTGATATCGTCACCTGCGTGCCGTTGATCGGGTCTGGGGGGAGCGCTGGCGCGATGACAGTTTCGCTCACTTGTAAACGCGCTGCCTGTTGCCAGTGTTCGCAGCGGCGGCGGTTGGCCTGGGTTGCTGACAGCCGAGTTGAGGCGTAACACGTTCCGTAAACGGCACGGATGATACTGGTGTTGGGTTTAGATCCCAAGATGCTTTCGAGTTGGAGGTTTAGCGCTTTCGAAGATTGATCGGGTGAGATAGAGTCATAGAGTCTTAGCGTTCAATGTAGACAGTCCATTTTAGTTAGGGGGAAAAAATGCGACAGCCAATTTCACAGGACGGTAAGTTGATTGCTTTCATGGGCCTGCCATGTGCCGGCAAGTCAAGCGTTGCCAAGGCACTCGGGTCGCTGTGCAACCTACCAGTATTTCTGGAACCAGAAGAGGATCAGTGGACGGATGCGGTTCGCTTGCGTGACATGTCCGGTTACCTGACGACGATCACGTGGTTCCGTTCGGTGCGTGTGCCGAAGCTTTATCAGGCCGACAAAAATCGCAAGATGGGTCAATCATCCATCGTTGACTCATATTACGACAAGCTGTTGGCCTACTACCTGGGGAAGCCGGGCATAGAGTGGTTGATGCAACCCGAAGACCCGTACTTCCAGGTGATGCAAGATCTGGCCGAGCTTGACCTACAGCGTCTGCCGGACGCGGACTGCGTCGTCGCACTCGAAGTCAACCAAGCCGATTGGCAAACGCTTCTGGCAAAGCGCAACCGCAACTTTGACCGGAGCGCCAACCTGGCGGACACCCATGTGACGCAGGCCTACTTTATCGACGCAGCCATTGCTTTCGCAGCGCGGACGGGCGCGACACTCATCCACCACAAGCAGACGGTGTCGTCACCCGAGACCGCGGCGCAGGCAATCCTGGCCCAGCTTATCCAGGAGAAGGTTGTCACCGGCATGACCGACATGCCTGCTACGCTTAACGGGTCCAGGGCGTATATGACGCCTGACCCACTCTTGACAGTTTGCTAGCCGTGCGCGCTGCTTGCGCCGGCCTCTCGATGGGTGGCATCAGCCAGCAGCCGACACCCTGTCCTGGCTGATGCCACCGATTTTCTTGCCTGACGGATCGCTTGGGTTGAGTGCGTGTTGACGCTGCACCCATCGGCGTGACGTCGCAAAATGTGGCAGACGTATCCCACAGACCAATCGCTCTGAGCGGTGTCTGATCGATCAAACCGATGAATATCCTCATGCGCTGTTATGACCGGTTGCGAGCCAAAGAGCCACTCAGCACAAACGATTGCGAAGCGCTCGTGGGCTTAGATCTTCACACCTTTCAGCTCGCGTCGCTGGCGTGCATGCTGCTTTACAAACCTCGCATCGAGCCATGCGAGGCGACGTTGTTTGGCTGGATCGTCAGCCGCCATCCGCCCATCAAGGCGCTTGTCACAACCATCTTTGCCGGACATGAATTGCTCCAGACGTCCGGCAGCGCCGCTCAGCCGCTTGCAGGGGGCGACGAGCGGCTTGTGCCTATCCTGCGCCACACCAAACTGCGCTCGCCGATTGGACAGGCCAACCTCAAGAGGCTGATCGACAGCTTTGTGCACAAGACCGTCTCACTCGACTTCATGGCGGTGTGGCTGGTCACGGTGCTCAGCGAGGGCCTCTCAGCGCAAGACTTGCATCATCTTATTTCTGCCATGCTCGCCTCGGGCGACATCTTTGACCTGCGTGACACACCCGAACTCCATGGTCGGCGGTTGATTCGCCGTTACCCAACCGGGGCGCTATCGGAGAAGGTCGCGCTCATTCAGCCCGCGTTGATCTCGGCGCTAGCTCAGGATCATCCAATCGCCACACCGTTTTTCGTCGCCCGGTCGCTTGGGTTTACAGGTGGGACGTGGGACAAGCTCAGCGTCTTGCCTGGATTTTCATTCCCGCCGATCGGGCCGGATATGCTAGCGGTGCTCCAGCGCTGCCACGCCGCGTATGCCGTCGCCCGCGACACATGCGCCCCGGCTGACCGGATGATGTATGAGTTGCGGCACCTGACCGGCACGATCGAATCACTCGACTTGCTCGTCTCTAGCATCGCGAGCAAGCAATTGGCGATCCCAGCCCACCGCGTGTTGCTGGACATCCGCTATGGGCCGGGTGCGTTTGTGTGCAGCCAGACGGAGGCGCACACCTTTCAGGACCTGCTGGTCAATGCCATCACCTCCGGTGGCGTGCCCTGTAACGCGATGCTGACCCCCACCCCACAGCCGTCCGGGAATGCCGTTGGCAACTCGCTCGAGGTCGCTGAAGCGCTGGCCATCATGCGCAGCGACGTTGACGATCCCCTATGGGACCGCCGGGCATTCGTTGAACAACAGGAGTTGGTTGTCCAGTTCAGCGTGGAACTTTTGCGGCGTGAGTTTCCCGGCACAAGCGCAGACTATTGGCGCGCCGAGTGTGAGCGGTCTTTCGCGACCGGCAAGGTGCTATCGGCTTTCCAGACCATCCTCATTGCGCACGGCGTCAGCCCAGACGACGCCAATCACATCGTAAACGATCCGCACCATCTATTTGCGTCGTCGGCCCGTGCCGATGTGTCTGCAAACGCAAACGGTGTGATAGCGTCTATAGACCAACGCGCGCTCGGGTACGTCGTCAACTTCCGCTTGAACAATCAGGGTAGCGGCACAGGCGTCGTGCTGCGCAAGCGCCTAGGGGATAGGGTTCAGGCCGGTGACACCCTCGCGACGCTCTTTACGCCCAAGTCCATGGCCGCGTCCGAGGCCGCTGAACTGAGCGAGGTCGTTTTGGGCTGTTTTAGTCTTTAACTGCTTGTGGCTGCGTCCGATACACTTCCGATGGCATCGCACTCACGGGTCGGGCGCCACGCGATCCGGTTGGCGCGAAGTCGGACCCCATGTGTGCCAGCGCTACCGAGCCAGTCCGGTACGCCAAATGGCAAATCAAAGCGCGGGATTGGGGCCATTACATCCGGGGTGAAACCATGACCGTAGTAGGCAGGGTCTGGTTCAATCTCGGGTGCGATCAGCGTGCGCAACTTGCTCAGCGCCGCGTTCCAATTTTGGATGATCTGATACTCGGTGAGCGGGCCAAGCGTCGGGTGCGCCATGTAAATGACTGGTATGCGGCTGGCTTCAAGCCCCGGCCAGTGCTGAATCGCGAGTGTGGCAGCATCACCCATGGCGATCAGTGCCTCTATGCGATTGCTATGCACAATCTTATCCAAGATCGAATTGCGAAAATTCATCAGTTCGGCCTGGAGGGCGATGGATCGGAGCGCCTTATCAAATGAGTGCCGCACACCAAACAAAAACACATTCACCATGATGTAGGCCTGCACGATGCCTGCCTTGCGGAGCAGTCCTTGCACGCGCTGCCCCGACCGACCCACCAACACGCGCTTGACATACAGTTCATCCAGCGATGGGTCTTGACCGATCACCAATACCCGGGCACGGCCATTTAGCCGTCCGCGGTAAAACACCGGCCCAAACGCGCACTGAAAATGGCGCGTGGCGGACTCGGCATAGTCTGCGAGTGGCGCCTGACCGAATAAATCCTCCCATGCACGCGGTGGTCCGGGATCATATGAGACACCGTAGTCATTGGTTGGGTTGCTGCCGTTGTTTGAGGTCGATGTCACGAGAGGGGAAGAATGGTCGCTGGGCCACATGTTCACAGTCTGGCATACAAGCGTTTGTTTATAGTGTCGTTGACCTTTATATTAGCCAGATGACTTTACGCGCGACGCACAACGCACAACTTTATTCACAATCGAAGCGCTCACACACTGAGCACGTTGCAACATCATTACACCAACGGCGATTACAACGCCTTGCGGGCGCGTCATACGCGCGTATCCTCGTTCCGTCCAGCATCGTTTGAACTGGCATGACACACATGTCAAACACACTCATGATTAACCCCATTTGATCCGTTACGGTCTGCGTATCGGACGCTCCGCAGGGCCCTTCTCAATGTGACGTGACGCGACGTGACGCAATGTGACGCCTGTCACACGCATTGAGCCTGTGGGCAAGATTAGCTCTGATCGCTTTGACCGCGATTTGGCGCGCCACAACGCCACATCTAGCCCTATCCACCCGCATGACCGCCATACCGTCATATGCGGACGTATACAGGCTTTGCCAGCACGAGCGTGCGAGCGGTATTTAGCGCAACAAATGCGTAGTCAATCTCGTATGGGTAGGTGTATATCGCAGCGGGTCTGACCATCGCCGCCCGAGCGTGTTCTACGGTGTTAACGGGTGCTGATCATGCCCGCGCGCTACGCCCGTGTCTGATCGTGCTCGTGGCTATTGCGCTGCCGATGCAAGGGTGGGTGCCGGCAATGTAGGTCTTGACGCTGATCTGGCTGACAAACGCTAAGTCAGGCAGCGGACGAACCGGCGCCGGCAATGGCCTGCCCCTGTTTGGCTGTTTGGCTAGGTTGCTTGCCTAGAATCCGGCACGCGTTACGGGCGGCCGCTGCTTGCATTGAATCTGGATGTGAAGCGCTTTGAGCGTATGAGCGGCATCCATCCTACAAGCGAGGGCCTGTGCCATAGCAGCAAATACCCGCGCCGCGCGCCGCTGGCAGGATCGCGTCATCGCACGTCATCGCCTACCCAGTTCTCTTGACACCGCCACCGC
>Ga0075021_10001087_pt1 | contig 13909 bp, 14 predicted proteins | sample ColStrG_CSR_2012_FD_72749 | JGI IMG/M metagenome (GOLD analysis project Ga0075021, IMG submission 72749) | Freshwater sediment microbial communities in response to fracking from Pennsylvania, USA - Cold Stream Run_MetaG_CSR_2012 | ecosystem: Environmental > Aquatic > Freshwater > Creek >...
GTACGGATGTTGGGCGAGGCACGAACCCAGTATGAATCGCCTTTCCCAGAATGTCCAGCTATTTGTTGGACACTACACTAGACCAAGTCAAAACCGTCCATATCCGGCATGTGCGCATCAGTGAGGATCAGGGGAAAGGGATGGTTGGATGACTCGATGCAAGCTAGGGCGTTTTCCACACTCGCGGCCGAAACCGGCGTCATACCCCAACCCGTTAGCCGGTCCTGCAACAAGCGGCGGTTGGTGGCGTTGTCATCTACCACGAGAACCTCTACCCCGGTCAAACCGGCGCAGTCCTGCGGGGACGTGCGCTCGGCGCGTTCAGGCGCCTTTCCAAGCCGCAAGGTGAAGGAAAAAAGTGCTGCCGCAGCCGGGCTCGCTCTCTACCCAGATTCGCCCGCCCATCATCTCCACTAGCCGTTTTGAAATCGTCAAGCCCAGGCCCGTTCCACCGTAACGGCGAGTGGTTGATCCGTCGGCCTGGGAAAACGGCTGAAAAATCAGTTGCTGTTTGGCTAAGGGAATTCCAATGCCCGTGTCACGAATTGCGAACCGCAAGGCCACCCCGGATGCGTCTTCCGGCGTGGCGCTGGGCTGCAAATCCACCTTGATTTCGACTTCCCCTTGGCTGGTGAACTTAAGAGCATTGCCTGCCAAGTTGAGCAGGATTTGGCGGATTCGCAGGCCATCGCCCACCACGTACTCCGGAACTTTGGGTCCGATGTCGCAGATGAGTTTGATGCCCTTCGGATCGGCGCGAAAGGCCAGCATTTTGACGGTTTCCTCAACGCTCTGATGCAAGCCGAACTCAACCGGGTCCAGGTCGAGCATGCCCGCCTCGACTTTTGAGAAATCCAGGATGTCGTCAATCACCGTTAGCAGCGAGTCTGCGGAACGTTTGACCATGTTCAGATACTCGCGCTGCGGGTTACTGAGTTCGGTATCGAGCGCAAGTTCAGTCATTCCCAACACGCCGTTCATGGGCGTACGGATTTCGTGACTCATGTTGGCAAGGAATTCGCTCTTGGCTCTGTTGGCCGCTTCGGCGGCGGTCTTGGCCCGCTCCAATTCCGCGGTACGCGCTAGTACCTTTAGTTCCAGGGAGTTGCTCAGCGCTTCGATGGAGGCTTGGCGTTCAGCAGTTTCGCGCATTTCCTGCACGCCGCGGAGGCATGATTTCACCAGGATGATATCCTCAAAGATCACCCAGCCCGCGTGCTCGATCCAGCGCCACGGGCTCGCTGTGAGAACCCCAAACACCGACTGCGGGAAGAATAGGACGCGCCAATCGCGGTAAAACGCCAGGAACGCCAGAGAACCGAAAATATGAAAATGAGTTTCGATTCGGCCGCCGGTTAAGTGAATCAGCAAAGCCGACATCAGCGTTTGGCCCACCGCGATTGTGTAGCGGGTGGAAGGGCGAGCGGGTCTTGCCAACGCCAGAAACACCGGGAAGGCGGTGATGACGCCGCCCAGAAATACCGCCAACCAAACATGCAGATGAACGTAGCTGGTGGTTCCGACCCAAGTGCGCGGCGAAATCCAAAGAGCTGCCCCTACCCCCGCCGCCCACTGAACAAGCATGAGGATGGCGAACAGCTTGTCGGTCTTAGCGTAGATCCAGTCTTGGTGCTGCTTGGTTAGCTCGGCAGCGCGTCCTGCGACGCCCGGGACCAACACTGGTTGGGAGAGAGACGCGCTCATAGTCTCCCCAGTGGGAGCGCGATCAGGAGATCGCGAGCGGACGAGGACGTCCGCTCTACTCGCTCGTCCACCAGACTGCAGCCGAACACCAGGGTCGTTTTGGGCGGGCCGGTACTGGTCAGAATGAGCGACACAACGGCGTCGAAGCCATCGTTCTCACCCTAATGACCGCGCGAGGGCGTTATGCCGCCTCGAAACAAGAGACGGTCCCGCGCGTCGTACAGCAAAGACTGCCCCGACGTTAAGGCTCCAAATCGTTCGGCTTCCACGCTATTTTTGTCTGCTGCGGCGCGAACGCCTGGAATCGCCGCGGCATCACGCCACAGGCCGCTTTGGACCCAGTCTCGAGTTGCCGAAGATGGCGCCAGGAAGAGAACGTCAGCATCCACACGATTTTGGCAGCGCGCCATGACCAACGCCAGTTCGTGAATGGTCGCACCGGAACAGGGACATTGCGGATGAACAAAGACAAGGAGCCGGGGACGGTATTTTAGCGGTTTGATTGTGGTTTCAGCAGGCCAACCGCGCTCAGGTGAGACGCGGCCGGGGGCGTTGGCATATTCCAGCAACACTGTCATTCCAGCGCCAATCCCTAGCATCCACACAAGGGCTAAGGCGACTACACCCAGATCTCTCCTCGGAAGATTCATACATCAACTAAGGCCTACCGCACACCGCGGAGCGAGGCCCTTGCCCCACTGTGTCCCCAAAGGACTCATCGGCTGACTGGTCTCATCCGATATGGTTCATATGATCGGCAACATCACACCGGCGCAAGAAAGCGCAAGTCTTGTCCAATACCCATCGCAACGCGCCGGCTTCGTCAAAGACCGCGCCGCCCGCCGGAGACAGCGTGCAAATCAGTAAGGCCGCCACTTCGGCATCCATCGGCGAAATCATCAAAGGCGCGGCGGACGGCGACGTTGCGGACGTGGCGAAACTCACGCTGATTGGATGACCGGTGAAAATCCTTATCGCGGATGACGACAAATTTTCCCGCGACGTTCTATCGGCCACGCTGAGAGAGTGGTGCTTCGACGTGGTGGAAGCGCGGGATGGCGTGGAAGCTTGCGAGGTGTTTGAGCGCGGAAACGTTCCGTCGATGGCAATCCTCGATTGGTTGATTCCCAAGATGGATGGCCTGGAAGTTGTGCGGCGGTTGCGGGCACAGGCGCAGCCAATTCCCACGTACATCGTCATGTTGACAGGCAAGGATAGCGAAACCGGCATGGTGCAGGCGCTCGAAGCGGGGGCTGACGACTATATCGCCAAACCGTTTAAGCCCGCCGAACTGTGGGCCAGGGTGAACGTGGGCGCGCGCCTCGCCGGCTTGCAATTGACACTCGACAAACGCGTGCTGGAACTAGAGGGCGCTTTGGCAGCGCGCAAACGGGTGGAAGAGGCACTACGCCAGAACGAGGAGCGTTTCCGGCTGGTCTTTTCGACCATTCCCGAGCCACTGTGGGAGTTCGACACCGAAAGCTTGCAGATTCTGGAGGCGAACGAGGCGGCAGTCACTCAATACGAATTTAGCCGCGAGGAGTTTCTCGCGATGAAGGTCACCGATATTTGGGAAGGGTGTGCCCCGCCACTGAACTTAGAAGTTTCCGGTAGGGTGAAGCTGGAAGGCGTGGAATCCCGGCATAAGACCAAAAGTGGCAAGATCATCGATGTGCAAGTGCGCTGGGGGAGGCTCAATTTCACGGATAGCAGCGCAGCGCTGGCGAGCGCTCACGATATAACGGAAAAGAAACGCCTGGAGCTGGAACTGAGACATTCGCAAAAGCTGGAGGCAGTGGGAACGCTGGCCGCCGGGATTGCGCACGAGATCAACACCCCCATTCAATTCGTCGGCGACAACACGCACTTTCTGAACCAGTCGTTCACCGCGCTGATGAAGCTTCATGAAAAATATCAGGCCATTTGCGGGGGTGCGCTGAGCCCGTCGTCGTCGGAATTTCAGAGCGAGTTGCGGCAGGCCGAGGAGGAAGCGGATCTTGCATACCTTTTCGAGGAGGTGCCGAAGGCGCTGAGTCAGACACTGGATGGCGTGGGGCAGGTAGCCAGAATCGTCAGGGCGATGAAGGAATTTGCCCATCCCGGCACTGAAAGCAAGACGGCTTCCGATATTAACAAGTCGCTTGAAAACGTGCTGGTCGTGGCTAGAAACGAATTCAAGCAGGTGGCCGACGTTGAAACCGACTTTGGAGATCTGCCGCCGGTGGTTTGTCAGATCAGTGAATTAAATCAGGTTTTCCTAAACCTGCTAGTGAATGCGGCACACGCGATTGCGGATACAGTCAAAGCAACCGGCCGCCGCGGAGCCATCAAAGTCCAGACGAGATGCAAGGGCGACAACGTGATTGTCTCGATTGAAGACAGCGGGGGAGGCATTCCGCCGGCGCTTCACAATCGGATATTCGACCCATTCTTTACGACCAAAGAAGTGGGCTGCGGTACGGGACAAGGCTTGGCCATTTCGCGCGCGGTGGTGGTGGACAAGCACCATGGCTCAATCACGTTCGAAACGGAAGTGGGCCGGGGAACGACGTTTTATGTACAACTTCCCGTGGATGGCGTGAAGCGGCTCGCGAACTGAGCTTATAGCGCCGCGTTCTTGACGCCCATCAGCCTTCGCACGCTTCCGGCGAGTTCATCCATGGCGCACGGTTTGGCCAGATAGTGGTGCGCTACGCCCATCGAACAAACGACATCTTCCATTTCGGATTGGCCGGAGAGTGCGAAACGCAAAAGATAAGGATGCAGTTCCAGAACGGCATTCAGGAGGCAAAGCCATCCATGCCGGGCATTCGCATGTCGGTGACGAGCACATCAAAGTGCCGAGCCGCAAGGGAATCGAGAGCGGCCTCCGCGCCCGGGGCAAACTCCGAGTCAAACTCCTTGCGCAACGGGCGTAAGGTGCGTTTCAGGCCGTCTAAGATGTTGATCTCGTCGTCAACAAACAGAATCCGAATCATAGGGGTTTTTATCGACATTGATAGCTCCGGGGTTTAAGAAAACAGACCCAGAGTGAACCGGGCGAGTGCAGAAGCACTGGCCACCTGCCGATACTTCTTTAGGATGCGATATATGGGCTCCCGCAAGCTCGATACCAGTCAACAGTATGGCTAGCAAGGTTCTGTTCGTAGACGACGACGCGAACATCCTCAGCGGCCTGCAACGCAGTCTTCGCAACCGTTTTGAGGTGGTGACGGCGGCCAGCGCCGACCTCGCTTTGCGAATCTTGCAAAAAGACGCTGCTTTCGCTGTGATTGTCTCCGACTTCAGAATGCCCGCCATGAACGGCGCGGAATTCCTGTCGCAAACTTCGGCCAAGTGGCCAAACTGCGTGCGAATTCTGCTGACAGGCGAGGCCGATGCCAAAGCGATGGCGGCAGCGGTCAATCAAGGCCACATTTTCCGCTTTCTGACAAAGCCCTGCCCGGTTTTCACAATTGAGAAGACTTTGGACGAAGCAGTGAAGCATCACGAACTGATTCGAGGGGAAAAGCTGGTGCTCGAAAAAACTCTGCGCGGCAGCATGGAGGTTCTGACGGAGATTTTCAATCTAGTGCAACCGATGGCATTCCGCCGTTCCAATCGCGTTTCCCGGGTTGCCAACCAGTTGCTGTCCGCTCTCAACCCGCCGGACCGCTGGGAGTTTGAAATCGCCGCTATGCTCTGTTACATAGGCTGCATCACCATTCCCCTGGAAATCTTGAACAAGGTGGGCAAACAGATCGTCCTGTCGAGCAAAGAACGCGCGGTGTATGAGTCGCACCCCGAAGCGGGCCGCCGGCTCTTGGAAAAGATTCCACGCTTGGAACTGGTGGCGCAGATCATTGCCCGGCAGGCGAAGGCGGGCGGAACGATCCCGGCCTGGACGCCAATCGCGGAAATCGACAGGCTGACGCTGGGATCGAATATCCTGAAGCTGGCGATCGAATTAGAGGACGGCCTTTCGCGTGGACTTGCCAAAGACGTGCTGCTTCTCGAACTGCGCTCGAACGGCCATCACCCGGCGCTGCTGAAAGCGGTCGAAGACATGGAATTCGCCGAATCCGTCAAGGATTGCCGGACGATTCCGTCGCATGGCTTGGCTCGCGGCATGATTCTCGACGCGGACGTCATCGGCGAGAACGGCCTTCTCTTGATGGCCAGGGGACAGTGGTTGTCCGCCACTCTCATCGAATATCTCCAGCGGCGCCTGGAATATTCCGGTTTGGAAGAGCAGGTTCGGGTTCGCGTTCCCGCCGAACAACTCGCGGCCGTAGACAAGCTTTTCGGCGGCGCCTGAAAAGGTCGCGATGTAATCAAGGTCAAGGCACCGCGACCACGATGGGAGCAGCGGGTTAGCACGCTCGTTGGTTTCGCAGCGCTTCAATGCGCGGCAGTCGGCTCTTGGGGCTGTCTAAACTGAACGTGCGCGCGTCACCCAATTGGGTTCGGACGTATTCCTCCGTGTGCGCCACCGCACTCTTGAGTGCCGAGTCTTTCTTGCCGAAGGCCGTGTAGGCGATAGATTCGGTTGTGGGATCGTATTCCCACAGGCCGGCAATGCGGCCGCGTTCGAGAATCGCCGGGCTGGGAAGTTCCATCAGAGTTGCGCTGGCGCGCGAAGACGCGGGCGCGAGCAACGGATGATTGACGTGTTTGGGATCGATCAGGCTGGTAAGATCGCGCCGCAGCAACAAAAAGGAATCAATGCTGGTGACAAGGTGATAACACGCATCTTTCGGCAGCCTGAAGGCTTCGAAGGCGGCGCGGTCGGCGGGCAAGAGAAAGCGGTCGTCGACTTTCGAAAGCGGCTCAAGCTTAAGCGGTTCGACCGCCATCCTGGCCGCATTGACGCCAATGCCCGCGAATGCCTGAAAATCGGCGATGCGCGCCGGGCCGATCCAACGGAAAAAACGCTTGGCGAGTTCAATAACTGCTTGTTCGGGAGTGAGATCGAAGTTGACTAACGGGTTAGGGCGCCAGAGAGTGTATTTGTAGCGCTGCTGATCGAGGCGGTCGTTGGTGGGGACGCGGCGGATGTCGCCAGTCGTTTGCAGCAGCCCGAGCGCGACAGGGAGGGTGGAGGTGAGACCTTTCTTCTTACCTTCCGGACCAAGGCTGCGCACGGCTTTACCGGCCGCTTCGCGAATGCCATCGGGATCGAGCGGCGATTTTTCCAGCGCCGCGAGCACCGCCTGGCAGAGCTTGTCGATCTCTTTGCGGGAGACACCGAGCTTTTCGGCGACGCGCATTTCGCCGCCGCCCGAGTTTTGCGCGAGACGCAGAGCGAGCGGGAAATCGCCAGCCGGGACAACATAGGTGCAGCCGCTCGCGCTGGGGAGTTCGTGAATTTCCAGGTTGGCGGCGGCCATGTCGGCGGTTTCGCGTGAGATGGCGGCGCGAGAGAACAGGGTGAGATAGGGCCCGCAGCCGCCCACTGAACGCGCCCAACCAGCTTGACTGAGAACGGCCGCGGGTGACGCCGTCAGAGGTATTGGACCGAGACCTTGACGATGTGACCACCAGGCCCGTAGTTTTTCGATTTGGGTGATTACGGAGGACATGGCATTCCTTTGTTGTAACTTATTTTCGAGTCGCTATCGGGATAGGCGAACATAATCCTGGCCCCGGAAAGCATCTTCACTTGTTTCGGCCCGGCAGATGTGTTGACTGTCCGCACGGTAACGCCGGAGGCGAGCGGATCAACCTGGACAATCTGAACCCCGTCGGAAGAATGGCACTCCGTGTATGACTCAAGACCGGCTTTCCGCGCTACGTCCTGTGCAACATCGCCACTTGCACAACTCGAGCACAGAATCTGCAAACCGCAAAGCAGAGTGAAGCAGATCGTTTTTGATGCCTCGGCGGGACTCACTGACAACACCCCGTTATATAACAAAGAGCATGCTTTCCCCAAAAATCGCCGCGCTCGGTCGCTTACGCTTCCGGCTGGGTTTCATCATTCTCGCCGCCGCCACTCTTTCGGCAGCAGCCGAAACGCCTAAAGAAACCATACTCCTCTGGCCCGACGGCGCGCCCGGCGCCCAAGGCACGGCTGACGAAGACAAACCTTCCCTTGCGCTCTATCCGGCGACGGGCGTGGGCAAGATTGCCACGGGAGTGATCGTTTGCCCTGGCGGCGGGTATGCGCATCTGGCGATGGATCACGAAGGTGTGCAAATCGCCGCGTGGCTCAACAACCTGGGCATCAGCGCCTTCGTTCTCAAATACCGGCTTGGCCCGAAGTATCATCACCCGATTGAACTGTGGGACGCGCAGCGCGCGCTTCGTTATGTCCGGTCGCGCGCCGGCGATTTCGGAATACGGCCGGATCGCATCGGCATTTGGGGGTTCTCGGCTGGGGGCCATCTCGCATCGAGCGTCGGCACGCATTTTGCCAACCCCGACAGCCAGGCCGGTCCGATTGACGGGCAAAGCGCCCGGCCCGATTTTTTAATTCTGTCTTACCCGGTGATCAGCATGCTGGATCCTTACGCGCACCTGGGTTCCCGCCGCAATCTGCTGGGCGATAAGCCCGACCCCGCTTTGGCCCAACTCATGTCGAACGAACTGCAAGTCACCAGCCAGACCCCGCCCACATTCTTGTTTCACACCACTGAAGATCAGGTTGTTCCTGTGGAAAACAGCATCAATTTTTACCTTGCCTTAAAAAAGGCGGGGGTTCCGGCGGAGATGCATATCTACCTTAAAGGCCGCCATGGCGTTGGTCTTGCCGCTGCTGACCCTATCCTAAGCACTTGGCCTGAGCACCTTTCCGCGTGGCTTAAGGTACAGGGTTTTCGTTAGATCCCCGATATTACACAAGTCTTACAGAACAAACGAACAATTCCTGGTAGCTTGGGCACATAGGATCTTAACGGATAACAAAACGTGACGACAACAGACGCGATTTTTCACAAATCAGAGCGGTTGAACTGGCCCACAACCATCGCCATGGTGCTGTTTCACGCCGGCGCGCTGGCGGGGCTTTATTTCTTCACTTGGAAGATTTTCTTGATCACGGCTGCGCTGTATTGGGCGACCACCGGCCTGGGTATCAGCCTTGGATACCATCGGCTTCATACACACCGCTCTTTCAAAGTGCCCGCTTGGCTTGACTACACGTTCGCGGTTTGCGGCTCGCTGACTTTGGAAGGCGGTCCCATTTCGTGGGTGGCCACGCATCGCATTCATCATCAAAAATCGGACCAGTTAGGCGACCCGCATTCGCCGCGCGACGGGGCTTGGTGGTCGCATGTAGGCTGGCTGCTGTTCGGCGAATCGAATCACAACAATACCGCCGCTATGTCGAAATACGCGCCCGACTTGGCAAAGGACCGCTTCTACGTCTGGCTCAACAATTATCACTGGGTTCCGCTAGTGGGGATGGGTGTTGTGCTGTTGGCGCTAGGCGGCGTACCGTTGTTCCTGTGGGGCATTGCGATCCGCGTGGTTTTCGGTTTGCATGCCACTTGGCTCGTCAATTCGGCCACGCACATGTGGGGTAGCCGGCGTTTCAATACGCGCGACGATTCACGCAACAACTGGTGGGTAGCGCTGATTACCTTCGGCGAAGGCTGGCACAACAATCATCATGCGCATCCCACTTCGGCCCGGCACGGACTGGCCTGGTATGAATTCGATCCGTCGTGGTTGTTGCTGCGAGTGCTCGGCACGTTCGGTATCGCCAAATCGATTCAAGTTGCGAAGATCGACCGCGAGATGCCAGTGCAAAAAGCTGCCTAGGGCGACAACACCTGCGCCCGCTCACTGAGCCCCTTGAGGGCGGCGTCGTTTACCGCGCCATGCGCGCGCCAGCGAATTTCCCCGTCCTTATCCAATAGGAAAACGTAGGCTTCATCCGCCGCCGAGAAGGCCGCTGCCTTTTTCAACTCGGCTTCGCCTTTTACGACGACCAGAAAGTGGTCTTGCTTGGCGGCCGGCGTGGATCCTTTCATCGCGTGGGCAATCATGCCGCGCACAAAACGCGGCGCGTCTTCGAGAACCGCAACTTGATAGACGTCGAGCTTCTCGCCGAGTTGCTTTCGTGCGCGCGCCTCCCATTCCTTCACCTCGGTCTGCGAGCTCTTGCTGAAGCCGACGATGACAACGGATAGATGCCGTTTGATGGAGTCGGGCAGCACAACCTGCTCGCCAGCCAGGCTTGTACTGGCGGTTTTCGGCAGTTGCTCGCTCCAAGCCGCGGCGAGGGAAAAAACAAGGCAAGTACAAGGGAGCAGGCAACGGCGCGAGATTGGCATCCTTCTCCAGGGTACACACGCCAGCCGGTCAGCGGCTACTTGTTATTGGATTTGTTGTTCCGCTCCGCGCCGGCCGTCGCTGCCGCCGCCGGGCTCAGTTGCACGGTATCTTCCGGCGGCTTAAGCTTCGGCTGCGCCGCTTGCGGGCGTTGCGCGCTTGTTCCAATAGCCTGGATTTGGGAGTTCGACGGGATCGGACTGATTGAACCAGCCATGCGGTAAATTCTCCTGACAACCCCATCGACGAATTTCCGGATTCATCGAGGGAATATTTGAATTTTATTTAGGCGCCACATGTCCTACGCCTCTCAACTCAATCTCTACCGTCTTATTCACCTTGAATAGAAAGTTGCTAGGGTCCTTCATGCCCCAGTCCACGTAGGGCACAACAAATTTCCCTTTGCAGGTCACTTGGGTTCCCACTACGCTCACTTCCAGGGGAATACTCACCTCGTGAATCCCTCCATGAATCAGAAACCGGCCCAGCAGACGAATTGTGGCGCCGTTCTTAACCGGTAGCGGCCCATCCAGCCTTGTAACCTTCAAGCGGACATCCGGAAATTTATCCGTTTCCAGCACTTCCTTCCGCATGCGCTTATCGCGCGCGCTGTTGCCGCTCTCGCCGCTGGCGGCATCAACCACCAGTTCTCCCGACGCGTCGCCATTCGATTGGTCGATATTCACATGACCTTGTTTCAATTGGAAAGTGCCGTGTACGGTATGCACGTTGCCCACCAAGGTCCAGTTGATCTGGCCGGCCGCCGCGTCGAAATCCACCGCCATCTGTTGGCCAAACGCCGCGAACGGCAACAACATCGCGGCAACCAACGAACCCCAGGCTTTCTGTGTCAAAAAAAGATCGCTCCTTTACCCCGCCAGGAAATCCAAGCCGAAACTGAACAACTGGCGCGGATGCCAAACCGGTACAGTTGCGCCTATATGAAACTTAAGCAGCGTTTCGAAGAACCGCGGCCACCGGGCCAGACTCCCCAAGGCGTGGCGCCGCAAGCCGTTATGCAATTCCAAACTGAGCATGAGAGACGCCATCAGGTGAGGCCGCGCGCTGATTTCTCGATGGCGTGCGGCATAGAGCCGCAAATCACCCGCGCTCAGCGCCGCCGCCAGGGCGTCGGCTTGTTTGAACGCCAGGCACATGCCTTCGCCCGTGACCGCATCCACCGAACCCGAGGCATCGCCCAGCAGCGCCAAGCCGTCTTTGTAGACGCGCTTCAAGCGGCGCGAAATCGACATCGCGCCTATCTCATGCGAGGCGCGTTGCGCACCCGCCAAGCGCCGCTTCAACGGCGGAAAATCGTCGAGCGCCTCTTCCAACCGCAACTTGGAATGGCGCGAAATAAACGCGACGCAAACCTCGTCCTCCGCCACCGGCGTGATGTACGCTTGGCCGCGCGGACCCCAATGCAACTCAACGTATTCAGACCATGGCGCCAGACGGTAGTGCGTTCTGAATCCATAGCGCCGCCGCTCACTCTTGACCTCGTGCAGGTTCGCGCTGCTGCGAATCAACGACTTCTGGCCGTCGGCGCCCACCACAAAACGTGCCGGCAGTTGTTCGCCTTGTATCGACAAGCCGCGCTCGCATAATCGCAAGTTCTTTGCGCCCCAAATCAAGCGGACATGAGCGGCCTGCGCATGCTTGACTAAAAGTTCGTGCAGATAGGTGCGCCGAACGCCCACACCGGCGGCGCCGGCGGGAAAATCGCCGGTAACTGTGGAGTGCTCGTCACTAAAGCGAATACCCTTGAATGGGAAGCCCGCGCACGCGTCGATTTCCACACCCAAGCGCTTCAGAGCCGCCACGCTGTCGGGCATAAGACCTTCACCGCACGCCTTATCTATGGGAGGCACGGCGCAATCCACCACAGTGACAGTGAACCCTTGTTTGCGCAAGGCAAGCGCCGCCGCCAGCCCCGCCGGGCCGCCCCCTGCTATGCAAACATCGCTGATCGCCTCAGACATTCACGGCCCGGCGGGCCAAGCCCAGCGCCTCGCTCCAGAAAACTGTTGGCGTGTGCGCCAATTCCACCACCGCGCGCATCGCCGCAACGCATTGATCGACTTGCGAGCGCGTCACAATCAACGGCGGCGCCACTTTCAGCACCGTAAAATTATTGCCGCAAATTTGCGTTAAGACGCCGTGATCGCGAAAGAGCCGCATAACCAACACTTGCCCGAACATCGCGGGATGAATTGCCATAAACGCTTCATAGGAGGCGCGTAGCGCGAGTTTGCGCGGCGCTTTGAACGCGATGCCGCAAAACAACCCCGCCCCGCGGATTTCATCCACCATATCGAACCCAGCCAGTTGCTCGCGCAATTGTCCGCGTAAGTACTCGCCCATCTCATTCGTCCGCTGGCCGGCGTTTTCTTTTTCCAGTGTGTCTAGCACCGCCAAGCCGGCGCGCATCGCCAAGCCGTTCTCCGAATAAGTGGACGTGTGAATCAACGATCGCTTCAGCGAGCCATACACCGCATCATAAATGGGATCGGTCATCAAAACCGCGCCGCTCGGAATCAATCCGCCGCTTAGAGCTTTGGCCAGAACCACCATGTCGGCATTCACGCCAAAGTGCTGGCCCGCCAGGAATTTGCCGGTCCGGTAAAAGCCCGTCTGCACTTCATCGAAAACCAAGAGCGTGCCGTAGCGCGTGCATAGTTCGCGGGCCCTCGAAAGATAAGTGGCGGACGGAACGCGAATGCCGCCTTCGCCTTGCATGGGTTCGATCACGAACGCCGCCAATTTCCTGGTTTTGAGCTTTTCGGCGAGCGCCACTTCGTCGCCAAACGGAATCGGCTCGCAATCGCTGAGCATCGGCCCAAACCCTTTTTTCCAAAACGGATCGCCCATGAGCGATAGGGCGCCGCACGTGAGGCCGTGAAATGCGCCTTGGGTATAGACCAGGCCGGCGCGTCGAGTGTAGGCGCGCGCAAACTTAATGGCCGATTCAACGCCCTCGCTGCCCGAACTGCAGAAGAAGGCTTTCTTAAGGTCGCCGCCCGACAAATGGCAAAGGCGCTCGGCCAATTCCCCCGCGCGCTCGGGTACGTGGCTTTGCAACATGGCCGGACCCATCCGGTCTAGTTCGTCTTTGATCGCCGCGATAATTGCCGGATGATTGTGCCCCAAGTTATGCACGCAATATCCAGAGAGGCAGTCGAGCACCGTCGCGCCCGTCGCTGTAAACAATTCAGCGCCACTGCAACGTTCATAGCGAACGTTCATCTGCAGCAATTTCAATAAACGCACCCAGTGCGGATTAACTGAGTTTACATACTGTTCTTCAAAATTCGCGGTGTCGCGATCGGACACACACCCCTGTAACTCTGGCGCCGCTAAAACCATTAAGCCCCTTGTTTTTAACCGTAGATAAGAGCCGCCTCAAACCCGAAACCGGCATCTACTTATGCGGTTAGACGCTTTTGACCACCGGGTAAGTTGCAGGCGAGTTTGTAAAAGCTATGGCGCTGCCGCTTCTTTCTTTAGGCCGTCCCAGCGCTTCAGCAATTGGTCCATCGCCCTTACCTGCATCGTCACTGCCGCCTTCTGTTGCGATGTCGGCTCGACGTCGGCGTCCTGCAATGCGGTCAGCAGCGTTTCAAGCCCCGTGGTTGCGCTCGTCAGCGTGGGCGGCCCGTTCACCGGCAGCCGGCCGCCACCGCCATAGCGCGTTCCCTTGCTCCCTTCCAGCTCCGCCAATTTTTCGTCTATGCCTTTGGCCTGCTCATTTGCTTTCTCCCGCAATTGCGTGCGCAGGGCTTGCAAATCGGCCAATGCTTTCGAGCCGCGCTGCAACTGGTCATAGAGCTGCTTCGATAGTGCAAACTGCTCCGTCAGGCCCGCCAGTGGCGTCTTCACGCGCGGATCCATTTTCACCATGAGGGGCTGCTCGTAGCTTTTGCCGTTCACCGTCAACCTCAGCAAATAT
>Ga0075021_10001088_pt1 | contig 13903 bp, 9 predicted proteins | sample ColStrG_CSR_2012_FD_72749 | JGI IMG/M metagenome (GOLD analysis project Ga0075021, IMG submission 72749) | Freshwater sediment microbial communities in response to fracking from Pennsylvania, USA - Cold Stream Run_MetaG_CSR_2012 | ecosystem: Environmental > Aquatic > Freshwater > Creek >...
ATGCCACCGCACTGTCGCGCCAATATGAGGCCAGGATTGTGGTAGCACACGCGCTCAGCCCGGAACCCCACCTCAGTGTGCCGGTGGATCCGCTGCCCCTTGAAGGCGATCCGGTCTGGCTGCAAGCGGACACGAAACTTGCGGAATACGTTCTCCTCAACTGTCGGGGGGTGAGGCCCGCCAAGGTGCTGTTGGAACGCGGGGATTTCTGGAATGTGATCTCCGGCATCATTCAGAAGAACGAGATCGACCTTGTGGTCACAGGTACGCGTGGACGGCAGGGACTGAAAAGGCTGGTGTTGGGATCGGCGGCAGAGAAAATCTATCGCAGAGCCACTTGCCCCGTGCTGACCATCGGCCCCCAGGTACCTGCACTCCGTGGCAGCAATTGGAAGCTCAAGACCATTCTGTTCCCCACCGACGGCTCGGAGGTTTCCCGCAAAGCGCTTCCCTACGCGTTGTCTCTGGCCGAAGAGAATCAGGCCAACCTGATTTTCCTGCAGCTGATGCCTCTGGTTCCTTACCAGTATCAGGAATCCGAGGAAGCCAGCGCCCGGGAGTCGTTGCGGATGCTGGTGCCGGAGGAAGCCGCAGCCTGGTGCAAACCGGAGTACGTGGCGCGCTTCGAGTTCCCGGTGGAAGGCATCCTGCGCCTGGCCCAGGAACGAGACGTCGATGTGATCGTGATGGGAGTCACGAAATCGCGCGAGACCGTCTTACAGGAACATCTGCCCTGGCCCATCGCTTCCCGGGTGGTTGCTCAAGCCCACTGTCCGGTACTGACCGTGCGCGGATAAGACCGGTGGCGAACCGCGAGTTTAGTTGCCTGGGCGGGGGCTTCCCTGCTTGAACCTGCGTGCGATGACGCCCTGCCTAACCCGGCCATTTCCAGTTTCGAATCTCTTCTTTATCGATGCCTTCGGCATGGGCGTAATCGATGCTGTCGATGATCTGTCCTTTCAGCCATTCCTTGACATGAGCACCGATACTGCGCAGCCGCGGAACGCGGTCAATGACATCGATAGCCAGGTCAAAGCGATCGACCTGGTTGAGGATGGCCAGCTCAAGCGGAGTGTTGATATTGCCCTTTTCCTTGTATCCCCGCACATGAATGTTGTCATGATTCCTGCGCCGATAGCTCAGCTTGTGGATGAGCGAGCTGTATGAGTGGAAGTTGAAAATCACAGGTTTGTCGACGGTGAAGAGCGAGTCAAAATCGCGGTCGGAAAGCCCATGTGGATGTTCGGTCTCCGGCATAAGGCGGAAGAGATCGACCACGTTGACGAACCGAATCTTCAGGTCGGCGAAGTGCGCCTTCAGGATTTCGACCGCCGCCAGCGACTCCATGGTTGCGATGTCGCCGGCACAGGCCATTACCACGGCGGGTTCCTGGTAATCGTCGGTGGAAGCCCAGTCCCAGATACCAATTCCCTTGGTACAGTGTTTCAGCGCGTCTTCCATGCTCAGGTATTGAAGATGATCCTGCTTGTCCGCGACGATGACGTTGACGTAGTCGCGTGAGCGCAGGCAATGATCCGCCACGCTGAGCAGGCAGTTGGCGTCAGGCGGCAAATAGATGCGGACCACGTCCGCGCTCTTGTTCGTGACCACATCGAGGAATCCAGGATCCTGATGGGTAAAGCCGTTGTGATCCTGCCGCCACACCAGAGAGGTGATCAAGAGGTTGATGGACGGTACCGGCGCGCGCCAGTCCAGTTCCTTCTTTGACTTCTCCAGCCACTTGGCGTGCTGGTTGAACATCGAATCGATCACGTGCACGAAGGCCTCGTACGTAGAGAAGAAGCCGTGGCGACCAGTCAGAACGTAACCTTCGAACCAGCCTTCGAGGGTGTGTTCGCTGAGCATCTCCATGACCCGCCCGGACGGGTCGAGCTCGCCTCCGTCGGCGTCTTCCGGCTTGTATTCAGCCAGCCAGGTCTTCTTCGAAGCGGCGTAGATTGCGGTCAGTCGATTTGAGGCGGTTTCGTCCGGACCGAAGACCCGGAAGGTGCTCATGTTACGGCGCATCACCTCGGCCAGATAGTGAGCCAGAACGTCGGTCGGCGGAGCATAGAGCGCACCCGGTGACTTCACCTGGACAGCATAGTTGCGGAAATCCGGCAGATCGAGCTCCTTGCGAAGCAGCCCACCGTTCGCATGCGGATTGGCCGAGATACGGCTCGTGCCGGAGGGCGCCAGTTCCTGTAGCTCTGGAACCAGGGTCCCATTGGAGTCGAACAGCTCTTCGGGCTTGTAGCTGCGCAGCCAGTTTTCGACGATCTTGAGACTGTCGCTATTCGTAGCTGGATCAAGCACCGGCACCTGATGGGCGCGCCAAAAGTTTTCCACTTTGTGTCCTTCGACCTGTTTCGGTCCGGTCCATCCTTTGGGAGAACGAAGCACGATCATGGGCCAACGCGGACGGGTGGTGTCGCCGACGGAGCGTGCGTGTTCCTGGAGCGAGCGAATTTCGTTGATGCACAGCTCCAAAGAGGACGCCATGGTCTGATGCATCCGGGTTGGGTCGTCGCCTTCGACGAAGTAGGGTCTGTAGCCGTATCCGGTCAACAGCGCCTCCAATTCGTTATGCGGAATGCGCGCCAGGATTGTGGGATTCGCGATCTTGTAGCCGTTGAGATGGAGCACCGGCAGGACGGCTCCATCGCGAATCGGATTCAGGAACTTGTTGGAGTGCCACGAAGTCGCAAGCGGGCCAGTCTCGGCCTCGCCGTCCCCGACCATCACGGTGACGATCAGATCGGGATTGTCGAATGCTGCTCCATACGCGTGTGAGATGGAGTAACCAAGCTCCCCGCCTTCGTGGATTGAACCGGGCGTCTCCGGTGTGCAGTGCGAACCTATCCCGCCGGGAAACGAAAACTGCTGAAAAAATTTAAGCATGCCCGCTTCGTCACGGCTCTTGTCCGGATAGATCTCGGAGTAATGCCCTTCCAGATAGCAATTGGCCAGCGTGGCCGGTGCGCCGTGACCTGGACCAGAAATATAGATGATGTTCAAGTCGTATTTCTTAATGAGACGGTTCAGATGGACCCAAAGGAAAGATTGGCCAGGATCTGAGCCCCAATGACCAAGCAGTCGATTCTTGATGTGCTCGCGCTTCAGCGGCTCGCGCAGCAGGGGATTGGCCCGAAGGTAAATCATCCCCGCCGACAGGTAATTGCACGCCCGCCAATAGGCATCGATCTTTCTCAGCTGTTCGGGAGAAAGAGGTGTCGAAACTTCAGGTCTGCTCGCCATTGGGTTCTCCGGATCAACAGTGTGCCCACGCCGCTTCGGGCAGGCGCTCCTACTCGTACAGACTAAACGCTTCCCTCCCGGAAGAAAAACGTTCGTTGGCTTTCTGACCTATGTCCGGGAGTGCCGGGGATTGAATGGTCTGCCCGAAGGTCTCTAGAAAGGCTTTCGTGATGATTTCTGCAGGATTCGAGACAACTTTGATTGTCCGTGGATCAGGATAATCAGACTTCGTAACACCACCAAACTTGCGTGAGGCTAATCACAGACTGGGGTGACAGAGGGCACGGCGCTCATGCAAGAAAGGCGTGATGCTAAGCCGTAGAAATTCCGAGGAGGTCCCCTATGAAGGCACTGGAAGTATCAAGTCACGCCGTCATTTCCCTGAAGAATATCCTTTTCGCCACGGATTTTTCCGAGGCCTCCCAGGCGGCTCTGCCCTATGCCGCAGCCATCAGCCACCGCTATGGCAGCCAATTGCATGTGGTCCACGTGGTGTCGCCAGCCAGTTACTTGATCCCGTACGCGCCTGACGTCCCGTCGACCATCGAGACCATGCACGACGCCGCGCGTGCCGACGCCCGTCAGCGGATGGAGGCTCTGGCTTCACAACTGACGCCTGCTCCCTACCGTACTTACATTCGTGAAGGAGAAGTGTGGGAGGGTATCTCCGAAATTATTCGGGCCCACGAAATCGACCTGCTGGTGGTCGGAACCCACGGGCGCACTGGCGTGGAGAAGCTGGTACTGGGGTCCAGGGCAGAAGAGATTTTGCGTCAGGCCCCGTGTCCCGTGCTCACGGTTGGCTCGAAAGTATCCGGCCGAGCCAAGCTGCCGGGAGTCGGGGGCGAAGGAAAGCACCTCACCCCGGTTGACATTTCGCTTCGGCAGATCGTGTACGCCACCGATTTCAGCCCGGAATCCCTCGCCGCCGCTCCCTTCGCAACCTCCCTGGCGCAGGAATTCCAGGCCAGGCTGACCCTGCTACATGTGATCGAGAAGATCGGGGACCTGGACCCCACGTCGAGGCCCATCGACCACGCTCTGCAAAGATTGGAGAGTTTGGTGCCGGCGGAAGCCGGCCTGTGGTGCTCAACCAAACCCTCGGTCCAATATGGCCCGCCGGCTGAACGCATACTGCAGGCAGCTCTGGACTGCAAAGCCGATGTCATCGTCCTCGGAGTGCGGGCTGCGGCTGGCCACCTGGGCGCCGCCACTCATCTGCCCTGGGCAACCGCGCACAAGGTGATTGCCCACGCCCATTGCCCGGTACTTACCATCCCATTCACGGCAGCTCTCCAGGCGAAAAAGCAAGGAAATCGATTCTACGAATTTGAGGGCATGATCCCATGAAGAGCTCACTGATCCGGAACGGGGAAAAAAACAGGAACGAAGGTCTCACCCAGGTCGAACTCGCAGCTGAAATCCGGCTTCGCGCTTATAAGCTTTACGAGCAGCGCGGCAGAATAGATGGGCATGCGCAAGAGGACTGGGCTCAGGCGGAAGCAGAGGTTTTCGAGTCAGAGCAGAGACCCGTTGCTGCTTGAACGAGCTGCTCTTGGACAGGAAATACCAGGTCAGCCCTGTGGCCGTGAGGTGTGACGAAGATCACAGGCGAGAGTGATAGCGCTCACCGAGGGTCCAGGTGAACTTTTGCGACCCTACTACCAGCACCGAGGTGATCTATGGCGCAAGACAAAGGCGACGTGCTCGAGCTACTCAAATTCGAGCTTAAGTTCCTGGAAGATGGAGGCTACGGGCGCTCTCCGCATGCCCCTCGGCGCGAACCTCAGATATTGCAGGATTCGCCCAGCTGTCTGAACTTCGGCGAGCCGGATAAGCCACATCCCTGCAGCGAATGTTGGATGATCGATTTCGTTCCCGAAGGGCAGAAGAACCGGAACGCCCCGTGCCATTTTATTCCGTTGACGGCAAAGGGTGAGACTCTCGATGACTTCTATCGGCGAGGCAACCAGCTCGAGATGGAGGAAGCTCTCGACAAATGGTTGCGAGCGGAGATCAGCCGGATTGAACATGAGCGCGAGCGGCTTTAGGGTCGTGACCGCGAAAATTTAAAGCATTTTCCGGGTTTGCCGATGGAGGGTAAGGGACGAGGGAACACCTCTCGGGCAAGACCCGGGGAGACCCCAAAGAGTACTGTGCGAAAAAGAGTAGCGGGGCGAAAAGGTGGTCAATTTTGACCAGTTTGGGGAAATTCCCTTAACGTATTGTGCCCGAAGAAGGTGGAGCCTGCCCGCAAGACAACAATCTCTGTAATCCCTGTTAGTCCCAGGGCGAAACAGCAAGCGATTCACCCTTTATGCGTGTGGAGAGAGATCGATGACGCAGCCACAGATGCCCAAGCAGATGGTGGCGGTACGGCGGATCCTGTTTGTTTGTGCGCTCGCAGGCGCCCTGGCGATGACCGTGTTGCGAACTGCCGCGCAGGAAAATAGCAAGCCCGTTGCCGCAGAACCTTCCTCCGCCGCTGCCCAGCCTGCAGCCAAAGCAGAGGGCGACTACGTTGGCTCCGAAGTGTGCGTGACCTGCCACGCCGACCAGCAGAAGAGTTTCGTTCATACCATCATGGGCAACGCCATGGCGCACCCACGGACTGAGTTGGATAAGCTGGGTTGCGAAGCTTGCCACGGACCGGGCAAGGCCCACGTGGACGCAGGGGGCGGCAAGGACACGATTCCGGTCCGCTTCACTAAGGATTCCACCACCCCGGTCGAGGAGCGAAATGCGGCTTGCCTGTCCTGCCACACCAAGGGGAATCAAATGTTTTGGCGGGGCAGCCCCCACGAGTCGCGGGCCATGGCTTGCGTGGACTGTCATCAGGTGCATTACGGCAGCCCTGCCGAACGGTATGCCGAGTTGGCTTCCGTCGACTCGCGCTACGGCGCGCCCCTGACCGAACACGTAGGCACCAAGAAGCCGCAACCGGAATTGTGCCTGCAATGCCACCAGATGCGGCGGGCGCAGTTGCAGCGCTCCTCGCACATGCCCTACCGCGAGGGCAAGGTCACCTGCACCAGTTGCCACAACCCGCATGGAAGTCCGAACCCGAGCCAACTGATTCAAAGTTCGATCAACGAGAACTGCATCAGTTGCCACACTGAACGTCGCGGCCCATTTCTGTGGGAGCATCCTCCGGTCATGGAAAACTGCGCCAACTGCCATGAGCCGCATGGCAGCAGCAATCCGCAACTGCTGAAGGTCCGGATGCCACGGGTTTGCGACTCCTGCCACGATTCGAGCCGCCATCCGACCCAGCCACAGCCCCTCGGATCTATCAAGAACTTCAACCGGGGTTGCACCAATTGCCACTCTTCGATCCACGGATCAAACCACCCCTCGGGGAATGCTTTTTTGCGTTAGGAGAGAGCGATGAAAACCGCTGGAACGAAATGCCTGTCGCTGATGCTCACCCTCCTGATGACGCCGGTTGCTTTGTTCAGCCAGGACCAGTCCCCTGCCGTGGCCGGGGTAGTCGAGTTGGGCAGCCGCTGGAGCTGGGGTGACGTGTACGGCCGTCCTGATCTGCCGTTTGACCCCGCGTTGAAAACGTCGAAATACAACGAATACCGCGATGTGCGCGACGGATTCTTCGTCCCCAGGGTCCGCTTGAGCATGGATGACATCGCCGGGTCGAAGTACTTCCTGGACGTGCAATCAAATAATGCGATCTATCTCGACCAAAGCTACCTCGCGACTTTCGGCAAGTGGAACCGGTTCAAGGTGCAGTTCCGCTATGACGAGATTCCGCACACTTACACCAACACCGCACGCACCCTTTATTCCGAAACCGGGGGCAAGAGCACGACGTGGGGAGTTCTCACCATCCCTTTGCTCACCCGGAACACCCTGCAGGGTCTGGCTGCGTCTACTTCGCTCCCGAGCACCATCCAGACCCAATTAGTCCCGAGCATGAACTTCATCGTTCCTGCCATCGAGCGCCGCGCAGGGACGGTCCTGTTCGCCTATGACCTCACTCCGGACTGGGACCTGCTGGCTGCTTACTCGCGCGAACATGAGACCGGCACTCGCCCTCTCGGTCTGATCTTCAACTCCAGTCCCAGTGCTTCCCTGACCGGGGGCTTCGGGGCGGAAGTGCCGGAGCCAATCGACTACTTCAACAATACGGTGAGAGTCCGAGCTGAGTACGTCCGGAAAAAATTGGCACTACAGATCGGGTATACCGGTTCGTTCTTTCAAAATGATAGAAGTGCGCTGGTTTTCGACAATCCGTTCCGCACTACCGATTGCGTCGCGCCCAACGGTTGCACATCCGCGACCCAAGGACCGGCCACGGGCCTGGTCGACCTCTACCCAGACAACCATGCTCACTACATTAATTTCGCCGGTTCGTTCCTGCTGATGAAGCATCTGCGCCTCCTGGTCAGCATCAACGCCGGCTGGCTGCGGCAGAATGATGCTTTTGTGCCTTACACGACCAATGCCATACTGCTGGCGGGCACCGGCCCTCTGCCGGCTTCGAGTCTGCGCGGAGAAAAACAGACCCTGGCGATGAATTACAAATTGATCCAGAGCCTGGGCAAGAAGTTCGAGATCAAAGCAGGTTACCGGCAATACGATTACAACAACGACACTCCAGTGCTCAGTTTCACCCCCGTAGAGGGCGATATGGGGGCCGCAAACCTTGCCAGCCCGGTCGAAAACACCCCGTTTGGATACAACAGGAAGAACGTCGAGGTGACCGGTAACTGGTACTACGCCAAGAAGAGTTCGGTGAAAGTGGGCTACGAAGGCGAGATCATGGACCGGTCGCACCGCGACGTCGAGCATTCGACCGAAAATGGATTCGTGGCCGCGATCGACTCGGCGCCTCGCAAAGACCTGTCGTTTCGGGTGTCCTACCGCTACTCGGCCCGCAATCCGGAACAGTACCAGGACGACCAAGCGCTGGCCACCGGGGGCGGGATTACCAACGACCAGATTTTCAGCCGGCGCTTTGACGAGTCCACCAGAACCCGTAACCGCGGCGACGCCGAGATTCAGTACAGCCCAACCGACCGGCTGACTCTCTCCGGGTTCGGCGGGACATTGCAGGATGATTTCAACCACCGCGGAGGGGTCAACAGCCCCACGCCACTGAACTTTATTGCGGGCACTACCTATCCTTACTACTTGTATGGAGTACTGAAAGATCTTTCATACAATGCCGGGTTCGACAGCGATTTCGCGCTGAGCAACGCAATTACCCTCTTTGCCGAGTACTCCTACGAGCGCTACTACAAAGCCATGGCCTCCAGATACCGGGCGCCTGGCGGAGCTACCCCATTGCCGCTGGACTGCAGCAATAGCGCCCATGGCTGCGATAGCGCCAACAACGACTGGGGAAGCACAGCTCGCGACTTCGTGCACATCTTCGCCGTCGGCTGGGATACGGACTTCAACAAGAAAGCAGATCTCAACACCTATTACTCGCTGTCGGCGGCGAAAGGCAATGTCGGCAGCCGGCCGTTCGGCGATCCTACCCTCCTTACTGGCCCCGACAAATTCTTGCTGACCGGCACCAACGCGGCCGTGGATTACCCAGAGACGGTAAGCCGGAACCACCAGCTCGTGGCCGTTTTCCGGTACAAGCTGACTAAAAACCTGACCTCCAAGGTCGAGTATCGCTACCAGCAATTCGATTCCAAGGACTATCAGACCAGTGCCATGACCCCGTACATGGGTTGCGTGAGCCCACTGCCGCCGGGGGCGCCGGTACCCGGATGCACCAGTCCCCTGCTGGGCACACCCAGTCCGTTTTATCCGTATTTCCTGGTGGGCGACACCAGTGCCGCCAGATATTTATTTCTGGGAGCCGACCAGCCGTCGTACCGGGCGCATTATCTGGCGGCGACGGTCGAGTACCATTTTTGAAGCGCCGGGCCGAATTGGTGCAGACGTTTCCGCAGTCTGATTCTTTGACGGGACAGTTCCAACTCGGGTCATTAAAGAGCTGGACACATTCAGGAGGAAGATGAAAATGGCAAGCGCAAGAATCAATCTGCTTTGGACAGTGGTGTTGACAATCCTGGCTGCCAGCCTGGCTCTTTGGAGTACAGCCGCCGTGGCTGACGATGGCGCCGCCAACTACAAGGCCAAGTGCGCCATGTGTCACGGCGCTGACGGCAAGGGAGATACGCCGGTCGGAAAAAAGATGGGGATACGGGATCTCACCTCAGGCGATGTGCAAAAGATGAGCGATGAGGAGCTGATCACCATCACTACCAAAGGCAAAAACAAAATGCCTTCCTACGAGAACAAATTGAGCGCCGCTCAGATCAAGGATCTCGTCACCTACATCCGTCAGCTTGCCAAAGGTAAGTGAACCGGAGTGCAATGATGCGCGCCGGGGCCGGGGTTTGGTACTCGGCCTTGGTCTTGTTGTGCGTCGCCAGCGCCGCTGCTGCTCAGAAGCCTACGAACGAAGACTGTCTCTCCTGCCACAGCGATGCCAGCCTCACCCATGACGTCAACGGCAAGCCTGCGAGTCTGTATGTCGATCCGGAGAAATTCAAGAACTCGATGCACGGGGGCGTGTTTTCCTGCGTGGATTGCCACAGTGACGTCAAGACTTCTCCCCACGAGACCCTGCCAGCCAAAGTCTCCTGCGCGACTTGCCACAGTGAACAGCAGGCCGCTTACGACGGGAGTCTCCACGCCACGTCGACCCAGGGCAGCAAGCGGCCCGCGGCAACATGTACCGATTGTCACGGGGGCCCCCACGACCTTCTGCCGTCGAGCGATCCCAAGTCACGGACCAATCACGCGAATATTCCCGCCACTTGTGGCACGTGCCACGACCAGAAGTTTGTGATGGCAGCCGCCGGTGGCACCATCCAGCCCTTTGTTTCCTACCAGCAGAGTGTGCATGGCCAAGCCGTGGCCCAAGGTGTGGAAAAGGCAGCCGTCTGTACCGATTGCCACGGCGCGCACAGTATTATGACGGCGGCCGACCCCAAGTCGCCGATCTTCAAGTTCAACGTGCCCCATACCTGCGGGAAGTGCCATGGCCCGGTCGAAAGGGAGTTCGAACAGAGCATTCACGGCCAGGCCATCGCGCGGGGAGACTGGCAGGCGCCGATTTGCACCGATTGCCACGGCATCCATTCCATCAAGTCGCATAAAGACCCTAATTCGCAGGTGTCGACGCAGAATCTGGCGTGCGCGCATTGCCACGAAGGCGTGCAACTTACCCGGGAATTCGGATTTGAGGGGAACCGGGTGTCAACCTACCTGGCCAGCTACCACGGTTTGGCCTCGCGGAGAGGCTCGACGCTGGTGGCCAATTGCGCCAGTTGCCATGGCGTGCACAACATTTTGCCCTCCAGCGATCCGCGCTCCAGCGTCAACCCGGCGAACCTGGTCAGGACCTGCGGCCAGTGTCATCGCGGCGTAACCGAACAATTTGTCGCCGCGAAAGTGCACGTGAACGCGCCGCTCTCGAGCGACACCGGCAGCATTGTAGTCCGCTGGGTGCGGCGGTTCTATGTGACGCTCATTGTGGTCCTGATCAGTGGTATGGTGACGCACAACTTTATTGTCTGGAGGTTCAAGGCCATCGCCCGCCGCAGAAAACAGGGCGGGCGGATTGTCACCCGGATGAATCGGGGGCAGCGCATCCAGCACGCCGTCCTGTTTGGCAGCTTTACCGTGCTGGTGTTCACCGGTTTCGCCTTGAAGTTTCCTGACTCCTGGTTCAAGTATCTGGTGCTGGGAATGAACGAAAACCTGCGCAGCATCGTTCATCGCATCGCGGGCGTCGTGCTGATCGCGACCGCCTTCTATCATCTTGCATATCTTGGGTTCTACCGCGACGGCCGCCGCCTGCTGCGAGACATTCGGCCTGCGGCCGGCGATGCCGCCGAGTTCTGGAACAATCTCCGCTATTATCTCGGCTTGACCCCGCATAGGCCTCCGTCAGGGCGTTTTACCTACGCGGAAAAGGTGGAATACTGGGCGCTGGTGTGGGGCACTCTCATCATGGCGGTCACCGGAGTCATGCTCTGGGCCGCGATCACGGTAGGCAGTCTGGGTCGACGCTGGTGGCTGGATGTGGCCACGGCTATCCATTTCTACGAGGCCGTCCTGGCGAGTCTGGCCATCGTCGTGTGGCACTTCTATCAAGTCTTCTTCGACCCGGACGCCTATCCCATGAACTGGGCGTGGTGGGACGGGAAGGTACCTCTCGAGCATTACCAGGCGGAACATCCGCTGGATTTGGAAGCGGTGCTGGAGTCCGGCTACGCTCCGGTAGAAGCCATGCCAGCGGCCGAAACGACGGCTCCCGAGGAAACTGACGATACTGCCGAAGACCAGCCACCGGAGAAGAACAATGGCAGCTGAAAACGTCCACTCCAAGAAGGAAACGATCACCCTATGGTTTAGCCGGCTGCTGCGCAATCCCATCAGTATGGCCGGCGTGGCGTTGGCCATTGTGAGCGCGGCCAACATTTTTCTGTTCTCCCTGATCGACTTCATCGCCGAACGCCCCAGCCCCTATATCGGAATTCTGGCTTACATGGTGGCGCCCGGGTTCTTGATTTGCGGGCTTGTGCTGATCGCGATTGGCGCGTGGCGGGAGCGGCACCGCCAATATTCGGAACAGGCTGGGGAGGCACCGCTACATCCGCGCATCGACTTCAACGATCCTGCCCAGCGGGGCGCGGCGATCTCCTTCGGGGTATTTCTGGTGGTTTTTGTCATGATGAGCTCGGTGGGCAGCTACAAGGCTTACGAATACACCGACTCGGTCCAATTTTGCGGCCAGACTTGCCACACGGTTATGCACCCGGAATTTACCGCTTACCAGCTTTCGCCACATGCCCGGGTTGCATGCGTGGACTGTCATGTGGGTTCGGGAGCGTCCTGGTATGTGAAATCCAAGTTGTCGGGGGCGCGACAGGTGTTCGCCGCTGCGTTTAACACCTTCCCCCGGCCAATTCCGACTCCGGTGCACGATCTCCGCCCGGCACAGGACACCTGCGAACAGTGCCACTGGCCGAAAAAGTTCTACGGAGCGCAACTTAAGGTTTTCACTCACTACGCCAGCGACGAGAAAAATACGCCCCGCCAGATCCGAATGCTGATTAAGACGGGCGGAGGCGATCCGGCCACAGGCGCGCCCGAGGGCATCCACTGGCACATGAACATCGCCAACGAGATAGACTATGTCGCGGCGGATGAAAAACGGCAGGTCATTGCTTACATCCACGTGAAAGACGGACAGGGACGCGTGACCGAATATTACGCGCAGGACTCTACTTTAAACAAAGACCAGATCGCCAAGGCTCCCCGGCGCCGTATGGACTGCATCGACTGCCACAACCGTCCAAGCCACATTTATGTTCCGCCGGATCAAGCTGTGGACCAGGCATTATTGGCGCGCAAGATGGATGTATCCCTTCCCTACATCAAGCAGCAGGCGGTCGCAGCGCTTACCGGCAAGTACGACACCACCGAAGCGGCGGTGCAGGGGATTGCGCAGCAGATTCATGGATTCTACGAAACCAAGTACCCCGGGCTGGCCAACGTCAAGCAGTTGGAAATTCGCAATGCTATCGATGAAGTCCAGCAAATCTTCCGTCGGACAACCTTTCCGGAGATGAAGTTGAACTGGCAGACCCATGCCAACAATCTCGGCCATTTTTACTTCAACGGCTGTTTCCGTTGCCACGACGGCCAACATGTGAGCGCGGAGGGAAAAGTGGTCAGAAAGGATTGCGATATCTGTCACACGCTCACGGGACAGGAAGAGGGCGGAATCAGTATGGCGGCGGTGCCCAAACTGAGCTTCCAACATCCAGTGGACCTTGGAGACCTGACTCAGGTGAATTGCAGCGATTGCCATACCGGAGGTGCGGCACCGTAGACCCCTCGCGGTTCCGCGCGGCTCCACCCTGGGAGTTTTGGAATCGTCCGTAACTCATCACATTCCGGCCTGAGAAGAACAACTATGGCGACGCCAGCAAAACCTGATTCAAAGACCAGCCTTGACGCTTTGTTTCTACCGGACTCCGTGGCGGTAATTGGAGCCACCGAGCGCCCCGGCACAGTTGGACGAACCGTCGTGGAGAACCTGCTCCATCCTTCATTTCAGGGAAAGGTTTACGCCGTCAATTCGCGGCACTCCGAGATTTGCGGGCTCAAGGCATATCCGAATATCCGCGACATCCCTGGAAAAGTGGACTTGGCAGTTGTGGCGACCCCGGCACCCACAGTTCCGGGCATTATCGGCGAATGCGTCGATGCCGGTGCCAAGTCGGCAGTTGTTATCTCTGCGGGATTCAAGGAGAGAGGAGCGGAAGGCGTCGAACTGGAACGGCAGATTCAGGAACAGCTGCGGCGCGGCGCCATGCGCCTGATTGGTCCCAATTGCCTAGGGATCATGAATCCGACTATTGGCCTGAACGCCACCTTCGCCAAGGACGCACCCCGGCCCGGCAACGTTGCCTTCCTGAGCCAGAGCGGAGCGCTGCTGACCGCCATTCTCGACTGGGGTCAGCTGGAGCAGGTGGGGTTCAGCGCGATCGTCTCGACCGGCTCGATGCTGGATGTGGGTTGGGGCGACCTGATTTATCACTTCGGCGATGATCCGCACACGCACAGCATTCTGCTCTACATGGAGTCGGTC
>Ga0075021_10001092_pt1 | contig 13881 bp, 14 predicted proteins | sample ColStrG_CSR_2012_FD_72749 | JGI IMG/M metagenome (GOLD analysis project Ga0075021, IMG submission 72749) | Freshwater sediment microbial communities in response to fracking from Pennsylvania, USA - Cold Stream Run_MetaG_CSR_2012 | ecosystem: Environmental > Aquatic > Freshwater > Creek >...
CTGATGAACTTCTTGAGCGTCGGCACCACGTCTTTCGAGTGAGCGTAGCTGAGGAAGCGGGTGATCGTGACCTTGTCGACCGCCAGCGCTTCGGCGTCAATCTGCGCCCGCCGGTTCTCGGCTTCCCTCTTCAGCGTTTCGATGGTCGCGATCCGCAGGATGTTCCCTTCCAGCTGCCGCGACAGATCGTTGTTCTTGAGAACGATATCCAGCGCCTGGTCCCACGGCACGTCGTCGAGCACGATGGTCAGTGTGCCCTTAACGTTGGGATCGAGCACCACGTTCAGTCCGCTGATCTCGTGGATAAGGCGGAAGAAATCCTTCAGATCCACGTCTTTCAGGTTCACCGAGATCGGCTCACCCGTGTACTTGGAACCGCTCGCCGCCGGCGCCTGACCCATTTGGGCCTTCTGTTCGGCAGCCAGATTTACGGCCGGCTGAATAGTCGGCGCGCTGCCGCTGGCGGCATCCTGCTTCATGGTGGCATGAGTGCTCACCGCCACCAGTTCGGCCGCTGTCTTGTCCGCAAATCGGTCCGCAGCTGCCTGGGCCTTCACGGCGGGCTCGACCGGCTGGTTCGCTGGGCCGCTCTTCGCCGTGAACTTGGGCTCGACGAACGCAACACTGGTCGCCAGCGTCTCGGATTTCTCCTTCGCCACTGGAGCCGATACCTGCACCAGTTTCGGTGCGACGACCGGCTTCGCCACCGGGGCAGCCAGACGCTTGGCCACCACCGCATCCTGGATCTTCAGAATAAAGTTGCCGTCCTGGCCAGCCACCAATTCGTGCGAACGGGCAGCCTCCAGGTCGACTACGATGCGCGTGCTGGGCGGCACTTGGCCGTTCATGCCCACGCGTATGCCTTTCACGCCGTCGCTACCCACGCCGATGTGACTCAGCCCCATGGCCATCACGGTGTTGGGCAGGTCGACGACGATGCGCGCTGGCGAGTCGAGCGTCGTCACTTTGGGCGCCACTGCGCCCTTCGCTTTCAACTCGACACGCAGGCCGTCCTGGCCGCGCGTGACCTCGAGCCGTTCCAGAGCGGCCGCCGCGGCCATCCCTTTACCCGGCATGTCAGCCGCCGCCGCGATCAGCACGAACGCCAGCAGCCCAACAATGAGACCCAACAGTTGCTTTCGCATTTCCCTATCTCCCCATGCGAGGCCGTTTCGCCTCCATGTGTCTCGTCGAACTCAGTTTTGCCGCCGGTCTAGACCGCCGGAGTCGTAATCTTCTTCACCACTTCGCGCGTGAATGTCTTGCCCAGCCGGTCCTGCAGCGTTTCCTGGAACACGATCGAATCGCCCGTGATCTTGACCACGTATCCGTCGAACACCGGGTCGTTCTCGCGCAGGAAATACGCCTTATTCAGACTGTTCGTTACCACCGCGATGAAGCCGTTTTCGGAGCGAACCACGCCCCGAAGATTGATCGCGGCGATTTCCAGGCACTTCTTGCCCGTGCTGCAGCCCGAACCGGAGGCGCCCTGCGACACTACCGGGCTCACAAAAGGATCGCGCTTTCCATTCATCGCCCACTTCCCGACCGGTTTGTCGGCGCTCTTCGCGGCCTCCACAGCGTCGCTGCTCGCGGCCGGGGGCTGGCTGACGGGCGCACTTGCCTTCGAAACCGCCGCCACCGGTTGCGCAGCCGTCAATACCGGTTTCTTGCCGCGCGCCAGCTTGCCCGCGCTCGCGGTACCAGGTTTCGCGCTCTGCGCGCTCTTCGCAGCAACCGATACGGTTTTCACCGCGCTCGGGGCCGGAACTCCTTTGGACTGGACCGGAGCAGCACTCGGTTTCGCCGCCGCAGGCGCACCCTTTGTGCTTGGCGCGGCGTGTGCGGTGATCCCCAGAGCTTCATTCGATGCTGCCGCGGCGTTGTTACGCACGCCTTCCATCACGGCCTTCGTGTTCTGGATGATCTGTGGATTCTGAGCCGAGGCCAGGCCCACCGCCAGCACGCCAACGAGAATCATGATCGCCCGCTTCATCATCTCCCCCTATCGCTTCGCCGGAGTGCCCGGCTTTCCGGCCCCGGCCGGATCCAAATCATGACTGAAATAGGTCGTCGTCACGCACGTCGCCACCACGCTCTCGTTCGCGGCGTACTGGTAGGTATGCTTCGGGTGCGCATCGCCCGGCTTCCGGCTGGAAGCCACCAGCAGATTGGAAACATTCACGATCCGCTCCAGTTTGGCCACCCGGTCGAAGAACTCCAGCATCGAACGGTACGCACCGTCGAACTCCACCTCGAACGGAACTTCGGTGTAGAAGTCGCGGTTAGCGTACGGACGCGCCGTGTAGCGTCTCACTTCCACGCCTGCCTTGCGCGCCTCCGAACTCACCATCCGCATGAAGTTGTCGACTTCCTTCTCGTCCGGCACAATCTTCCGCTCGATCTCGAGCTGCTGCTTCAGGCTCGTCAGCTGGCGCTCGATGTCGGCCAGTTTCGGCCGGTACGCTTCCAGCTCTGCGTTCTCGCGAACCTTCGCCTGTAGCTTGACCTGCGCCGCCGCGTTGGCTTCCCGCTGCGTCTTGAAAATGGTGTAGTAAAGGCCGCCGGTCACAACCGCTCCGGCCAGCACCAGAATCCCCAGTAGCTTGAAACCCGAAAGTTCGCCCAGATTCATATCCGTTCCACCTTTACGACTTCGCCTTTTCGCAGGTCAGCGTAAACTGAAACGCCTGCATGTCTTTTACGGTGTCGTCCTGTGAGGTCTCTTTGATCTCGATGTTGCGGAAATATCCCGTTTTCTGCAGGTTGGAAATCAGGTTGGCCACTGCGTCGCTGCTCAGCGCCATGCCATCGATCGCCACGTTGTTGCCCTGATCCGCCAGACTGTTCAGCCACACCGCCTCGGTGTTGTTGACCGTCTCCCCCACCATGGCCAGCAGATCGACCGGCCCGGTCTGGTTGTGCCGCAGCTGATCGATCACATCCACGCGCCGCTTGTAGGCGTCGGCCTGCTTCTGCCGCTCCATGTAGCGCGCTTTGATGTCAGCGAGCTCGCGGTTTTTCTGTTCCGCGACCCGCATCTGCAAGTCGATCGCCTTCTTTTCGTGATCGAGACGGTACCAGTAGACGCCGTTGACTGCGCCAACGATCGCCAGCACGGCCACCACTTGCAGCATCGGCGACGCGACGCTGCCTAGGTCCACGCTCGGCATGCTGACGGCAGCGCTCTTCTTGCCGCCTTTCGGTTTCGGAGATCCCAGCAGATTGATTCGGATCATAGCTTTTCAAAACTCCTCAGGGCCAATCCCACGGCCACTGCCAACTGCCCGGCGTTCTGTTCCACCAGTTGCGCCCCGGCCCCATCTACCGGCGGCAGCACTTTTTGGAAAGGATTGAATAACTCGACCGGCATCGAGAATTCCTGCCGCAAAGCTTCTACCAGTCCCGGAACCTTGGCCGAACCACCCGCCAGGTAAATCTTCTCGATGTGCTCCCCCGCCGCGCTGGCGCGGAAGAAATCGAACGTCTTCTGAATTTCCAGCACAATGATTTCGGTGACCTGTTGCAGGATCGGCGTCTTCGCGTCGTCGTGCACCGTGCCCACCTTGCGACCCAGCTTCAGTGACTCGGCGTCGTCGAAGCTCAGGTCCAGTTCCTTCTGCAGCGAGTCGGTGTATTGGTGTCCGCCCACCGAAACGTCGCGCGGAAATAGTGGCGTCGTGCCCTTGACGATGTTGATGTTCATCACGCTCGCGCCCAGGTTGAGCAGGGCGACCACCTGTCCCGGCGCGGGCTCGTAGTTGTACTCGTAGCAATTCTGCAAAGCCAGCGCATCGATATCCACAATAGCGGGAGTCTTGCCCGCCATCGAGAGTACGTTGGTGTAGTTCAAAATCTTGTCCTTCTTGACAGCCACCAGCAAAACGTCCATCTGCGGGCTGGTCGCGTCGTCGGAGAGAATCTGGTAGTCCAGATTCACATCGGCCAGGTCGAACGGGATGTGCTGCGCGGCTTCCTTCTGAATCGTATCGGCCAGTTCCTGGTCGCTCATCGAGGGCAACGAAATCTTCTTCACAATCACGGAGTGTCCGCTGACGGCGGTCGCCACCGCCTTCGACTTGATCTCGGTCTCGGTGAACAGCTTCGCAATGGCGCTCGAAACCGTACCCGAATCGACGATCATCGAGTCGACCACGATATCCGGCGCGATTGGCTCCAGCCCCAGATGCGCCACTTCAATGCCGGCGCGCGTCTTCTTCAGCTCGACGGCCTTGATGCTCGAGGAACCCACATCCAGACCCACTATCGTCTTCGCTCCGAATCCCAACATGTGCCCGCCTTCTGTCTCGCCAGCATCCCGCCGGCGGTTTTTTCGTAGCGCCGGCAACCGCCGGCCCATGCGTCTACACTTGTCCAGCGGCCTTCATCGCCGCCTTCGCTTTTTTCTTCCCACGCGGTTCCTGCTCCATCGATTTCTCTTCCATCCACTGGTCCAGCTTCGATTTCTTGAAGCGCCAGCGGTTGCCCAGCTTGAACGCGGGAATACTTTGCTCGTTGACGTACTTGTACAAAGTGTCCGGACTCACTCCCAGGTACTGGGACGCTTGCCGAATGTTCATCACTTCACGCGAGTCGGCCATAGGTCTCTTCCCCTCCCCAGAACTCTGTTCTCAGCACGCCTGTCTTTCCCGGCCATGCTGAGGAAATTGGGAGAACCAGTTCCTCGATTCAACTGCGTTCGAGTGAGTTTTGGTGTGCTGAGCATAACTCAACCGGAACCGCGGGCCCGCTTGCGTCAATCTCCTGGTTTTGCTGGGTTTTGTGGGGGTTTTCTGGAACGGGGGAAAATCAGAATCGCAGATCGATTCCATTTGTTGTAGGTCGATGTATCGCGACTACTATATCTAGTGGTTTGTACGCAAGCGGTGCCCCAGTCATCCCGATTGGCGTAACTAAGGTACTAGAGACGGTACGGAAGTACTTGAACGGGCGCGCAACTCTCAGAAAATACGGCCCTTCGTCCGCTCCGCCCCCCGTGACGCGCGACGTGTTTTTCACTTGCGCCTCGACGGATTTGCCCGTTCATCGAAGCTGAAATCCAGAAACTGCTGGCCCAGCCGCCTTTGTAGCTCGCTCATGCCGCGCTAGGCGTCCGCCCGGATCTCGTGCGCGATCACCCGCCCTCAGTGAGCCCCGTCACTTCTTGCCCCACCAACTTCCGGTAGCCTGATCTGTTCTCGAAATCGCAGGATCAACGTAAGGTGCACACTCATGAAACTACTAGTCATCGGTGCCGGCATGATGGGTTCGGCAGCCGCCTACGATATGGCCCGTCAGGGCCATGTTGACGCCGTCACTCTCGCCGACAACGACTTCAAGCGCGCCAAGGATGTCGCCACCCGCGTCAACCGAATCGCCGGCGACAGAAAAATTCGCGCCGTGGCGCTCGACGCATCGAAGGAAAAAGAAGCCGCCCGCCTCATGAAAGGCCACGACGGCGCGCTCTCGGCGGTTCCCTACTTCCTGAACCTTGGCCTGGCCAGGGCCGCCATCAGCGCCGGATGCCATTTCGCCGACCTCGGGGGCAATAACACGGTCGTTCGCCAGGAACTTGCGCTCGCCAAGCAAGCCGAGAAACGAGGCATTGGCATCGCTCCCGATTGCGGCCTCTCACCGGGCATGGCTTCCATTCTCGGCGGTGAGTTAGTTCGCCGCCTCGGCGGAGGCGCTGACGCCCTCAAGCTGTACGTCGGCGGCCTGCCCGAAAGGCCGATGCCCCCATTCCACTATCAGCTCGTGTTCTCCGTCGAAGGACTCATCAACGAATACGTGGAGCCTGCCCGCATTCTACGCAAAGGCAAGCTGACCACCATCGAGGCCCTGACCGAGCCTGAAGAATTTCACATGGACGGATTCGCGCCGCTCGTCGCCTTTCAAACCTCCGGCGGAACCTCCACCTTGCCCGAGACCTTCGAAGGCAAGGTCGGCGAGTGTTTTGAGAAAACTCTCCGCTATCCCGGGCACTACGATCTGCTCTGCGAATTGAAAGAACTCGGCCTGTTTTCCAGCGAAAAAATGCGGGTTGGCAACGTGGAAGTCGCTCCCCGCGCGGTCATGTCCAAAGTGTTTGAGGGAAAGTTCGCCGGCAAGGGCCCTGACGTCTGTATCATGCGTCTCGAAGCCCACGAATCCGTCAAAGCACCCGGAGTCCGCGGCCTGCTCGGCGGAAGACTCAAGGGCCGGGTCGCCACCTTCACCATGGTCGACCACTACGATCCGAAAAGCGACATGAGCGCCATGATGCGCACCACCGCCTTCCCCGCCTCTATCGTCCTTCAGATGATGTGCCTGGGCGCGGTCAGCAAGCGCGGCGCGGTCTTGCAAGAAAGAGACGTTCCCGCCGAATCCTTTCTGGAAGAAATCGAACGCAGGGGAATCAAAATCACTTATCGGCTGGAATAAAGGAGCAGTCGGAAGTTCCCAAGCAGCCGCTGAGATCCCTTTGGTACCGGGTTGGTGGAGGGCATCCGTTACTCTGCCGACACGTTTGCGCGTGTCCACTCTTCGATCGCTGCGCGCAATTCCTTCAGCCTGCCTTCGAAGAAATGATCTCCCGCGTCGACACGGACGAGCGTCTTCGGGTCGGCAAAACCTTGCACAAGCGCTTCCAGCTTCCCAGCCGGACCAAACTGGTCGCGCGACCCGCTAACAAAAAGCTTGGGCTTTGAACACACCCGCAGAAATTGAAAATCATAGACGCGGTCTTCCACTGCGACTACCGGCAATCCGAGTGCGATGAGCGCGTGGACACGGACATCAGCATAAGCGGCGCGCAGTCCGACCGCCGCGCCAAACGAAAACCCCGCGAACACAACCGGCAGAGTGAATTCCCGCTCAGTCCAGTCCAGCGCCGCGCGGACGTCGTCGACTTCGCCGATACCGTTGGAGTGCTCCCCCTCGCTCAGCCCAGTGCCACGGAAGTTAAATCGCAGCACGGGAAATCCGAACGACTGGAGCGCCTTCATCGCATGAAAAACGACTTTGTTGTGCAGCGTCCCGCCATAAGCCGGATGCGGATGACACACCACGGCCGTATGCGTCGCGTTGGGTGATCCGGCATTCAAGAGCGCCTCCAGCCGCCCGGCGGGGCCGGGCAGGAACAGAGAACGGATGGTCGAGTTTTCCAAGAGCACGAATGCAAGAGTACCGGTTCAGAACGGCGACCCGCCAGTTTCCTTTTTCCTCCAGGGCGACTAGCGACCAGTAACCAGCGACTGTTACGCTTGTGCTGCATGGACCTGTTCGCTCTGACCCGCCGCTTGGTGGATATCGCGTCCGTCACACCGAACGAGGAAGCGGTGGGTGATTTCCTGTGCGCTGAGCTCCTGCGGCGCGGATTCGAAGCAAACAAAACACCCGTCGAAGGTGCGCGCGCAAATGTGCTGGCAACGTGGCCAGATCATACGCGGCCTGACATCGTTTTTTCCACCCACATGGACACCGTGCCCCCGTTCATCGCATCGTCGGAGGACGATGCTTGCATTTATGGGCGAGGTGCGTGCGACGCGAAAGGGATCATTGCCGCGCAGATCGCGGCAGCGGAAAGACTGCGTACTGCGGGCGTGTTCGTTGGGCTGCTGTTTCTGGTGGGTGAGGAATGCGACTCGATCGGGGCTAAGAAGGCGAACGAGCATCCAATCGGCGCCCGCTACTTGATCAACGGTGAGCCGACCGACAATCGGCTTGCGCTCGCCAGCAAAGGCTCCTTACACGTCGAGCTGACGGCGCGTGGAAAGATGGCCCACTCGGCGTATCCGGAACTGGGCGAATCGGCGATCGACAAACTGGTGGAGGCTCTGCACCGCTTGCACACGATGAAACTTCCCGAGAGCGCCGATGTTGGGCCGTGCACGAAGAACATAGGCACGATTGAAGGCGGGCGGGCACGCAACGTCATTTCCGACTTCGCCAAGGCCGACGTTTTCTATCGCCTGGTGGGCCCGTCGGACGAACTGCGGCGCCAGATTAACGACGCGGTCGACGAACTCGTAGAGGTCCAGGTCACTCGCGAAGCACCATTTATGCGATTGAGGACAATGGAGGGCATGCCGACCATGGTCGCCGCCTTCACCACCGATATTCCGTCACTCGGGAACTGGGGCGAACCGCTGCTGCTCGGGCCCGGGTCCATCCACGTCGCCCATACGGAGGACGAATACGTGACCAAGAAACATCTGCTGGAAGCGGTGGAGTTGTATTGCTGGGTTGCCAAGCGGCTGTGCGAACCGGGCTAGGAGGCGCGCGATTTCTTGATCAGTTGCAGGCGGGCACGATTTTGCTCTCGCACCTCGCTGATCGACACTACGGAGCGGCCCAGGGCGGCAAGGCGGCCTAGCTCCTTCTGGATTTCCTGGAGCCGTTCATGCCTCTGACCGTGAGCAACCTGGTCGGCCGTGCGATTCCCTCGTCTTTGCCTATACTGCTGATTCTGCTCATGGATTTGAGCAATCTCAGCTCGCAGGCTCACGATCTTTTTCTGTAGGACTCCCAGATGATCCATAAAGTCAGCATATACCAATTCCGCCGCGGCGGAGCAAACAATGACTCGAGCCGGAGCTGATTATGAACTGGCTACCACCGGCACTACCGGCTTCACCTTCGCAGCCCGAAGCTGTTCAGAGCTAAAGGTGGACCCGCAAGTACTGCAACGCCATCCCGTCATGGGAGTGCGGGCGGCATTCGCCACGTTCATCCGGGACGGATTGAAAGACAAAGCCAACTCACCGCCACACTGCAAACACAAATGCTTGGGCAAACGCCCTCTTTTCTGGGGGGGTCGACAAAGCCCCACCCGCGACCAAGAGCCGCGGGTGGGGTACCTGATATTAGTTTACAGGACCTGCACGTTCTCAGCCTGCAGGCCTTTCGGCCCCTTGACCACGTCGAACTGCACGGCCTGACCTTCGGCGAGGCTGCGAAAGCCACTCGACTGCACGGCGGAGAAGTGGACAAACACGTCCTCTCCACTGGGACGGCTCAGAAAACCATATCCCTTCGCGTCGTTAAACCACTTCACGGTTCCTTGTTCCATTGAAATTTACCTTGTTCCTTGTGAATTTCCTGCTGAGAAGATTAGCTTGCTACAGTGAGGTGGCGACGCAGAGAGTGTCCGCAGGTCCAGCCCAAAATGGGGCAAATCAAACTTAGCCTGATACTGATGAGATGCCGGAGGGAGAGGAAAAGGTTCTTTTATTTCCGTTCGTGCCGTTTCCCCCACTGATTTTTGCAAAACAGGACTTTCCTTTGACGATAGACTTATGATGGGTAATCGTACCGGGCAGATTCTCCAAGAGCCTTGTGGACTCTGAATATCTGCTCGTTGGCTAAGGCCATGAACTTTTTGTAGGCTTGTTTCGTATATTTGTGATGCGTTTTTGGGTCGTTCTCATCTTCGCGGGCGTTCTGCTGACGGACTGCGTTTTCGCGCAGAGTCCAGATTCAATCTCGCCTTCCACCTCACCCCCCACAATGACTTCAACCTCGCCACCGACTTCAGCGACAGCGCCAGTCTCGCGACCGGCAGACCTAACGCCGGACGCTTCCGGTGCAGTTCCTTTGGAACAAATCCGCACGCTCTTGCAACTCGCCGAAGAAAAAGATCTGGAGAACAACAAGCGGCAACGGGACTACACCTACATCGAGCGGCAAGAGGAACACAAGCTCGGCGGCAACGGCGACGTCAAGAAGACCGAGATTCGAACCTCGGAAATTCTGGAAATATATGGTGAGGGGGTCGAACGGCTGATTGCCAAGGATGACCAGCCGTTATCGGCGGAGGAGGCGAAGAAAGAAGACGACAAGATTCAGAAGATCATCGACAAGCGCAAGAACGAGTCGCAGGAGGAGCGCCGCAAGCGGCTGGAAAAAGAAGAAAAAGCCCGCGAAGAAGACCGCCAATTCGTGCTGGAGGTGGTGGACGCTTTCAACTTCCGGCTGGTCGGCTCCGAAGTTTTGGATGGACGCGACACTTGGGTGCTGGAGGGAGAGCCTCGGCCCGGCTACGAACCCAAACACCGCGAGGCCAAGATGCTGAGCAAATTCAAAGGCCGGGTGTGGATCGATCGGGCGGACGCGCAGTGGGTGAAGCTCGACCTTGCCGCGATCGATACGATTTCATTTGGCCTGGTTCTGGCCCGGATTCACAAAGGGGCGCACGTTCTGGTCGAAATGACCCGGGTGAACGATGAGGTCTGGCTGCCCAAGCATGTGCAGTTTCGCCTGGACGCTCGAGTGGCGCTGCTCAAGAACTACCGGGAAAACATCGAGCAGACGTTCCGAGACTACAAAAAATTCCGGACCGAGACGAAAATAACGGTGGTCGGAGAGCAGTAGGTAGTTGCTGACTCCTCGGCACCCAGCCATCGACTATCTTTATAATCCCGTCCATGCCCGACCCCACTTCGGAGCGCGCGCGGCGATTTCAGAGCATGCGCAACGCCGCCCGCGACATCTTCACCTTTGCGCTGAAGGCCGCCTCCATTGAAAGCGCCTTTGCCCGCCACGTGCAATGCGATCGCAGCGTCCTGAGAATTTGCGAAGACCTGTACGACCTCGACTCCTATCAGAGGGTTTTTGTGGTGGCCATTGGCAAAGCGGCCCACCCCATGGCCGAAGCGCTCGTCGCTCGGGTTAGCAGCCGCCTCGAAGGCATCGTTGCGTCGTCCGTCGAGCCCGCCAGCCAGGTGCACGGCTTTCGCTATTTCCGCGGAGGCCATCCCACGCCCACTGCCGAATCCATTCACGCCGCCGAAGCGATCCTGAAAGCCCTGAACTCTCTGAACGCCGCGTCGCTCGTGATCTTTCTGCTCTCCGGCGGAGGCTCTTCTATCGTGGAAAAGACGGTTGACCCCGACATTTCGCTGCCCGATCTAGCCGCCGCCTATCGCGCGCTCGTACACTCCGGAGCGCCCATTGCCGAAATCAACGCCATCCGCAAGCACCTCTCCGCCGTGAAAGGCGGACGCCTGGCGCAGGCCGCTGATCCCGCGCAGCAGGTTTCCATCCTTGTCTCCGACGTGCCGGACTCCACGCCCGACGCCCTCGCCTCCGGCCCCACCATGCCCGACTCCACTTCCGTTTACGACTGCGACCGCATCGCTGCCAGGTATGGATTGATCGAGCAGTTCCCGTCTTCCGTTGCCGATCTCTTCCGCCGGCACACGCTCGACGAAACGCCCAAATCCGACGACCCTGCTTTCGTACGTGCCCGCTGGTGGACCGTGCTCTCGAACCAAGTCGCCGTTGAACAAGCCGCTGCCGCCGCCACCCGCGCCGGGTTTGCCGTGGAAATCGACAACTCCTGCGACGACTGGGATTACGAAAAAGCCGTCGGCTACTTGCTCGGTCGCCTGCGTGATTTGCGCCGCACCGTGTCGCGCGTGTGTCTCATCTCTGGCGGCGAACTCACCGTAACTGTGCGCAACGGCGGCGTCGGGGGGCGCAATCAGCAGTTCGCCCTCGCCTGCGCCGAGCCGATATCGGGAGACGACATAACTGTTCTTAGCGCCGGCACCGACGGTATCGACGGCAACAGTCCAGCCGCCGGCGCCGTGGTCGATGGCAGCACGGTTGTGCGCGCCGGGGGTTTACAACCAGTCCGCGAGGCTCTCTCGACCTTCAACACGCATCCGCCCTTCGCCTCTTTGGACGATGCAGTGTTGACGGGGCCGACCGGCAACAACCTGCGGGATTTGCGCATCCTGCTTGCCTATTAGGCCCCTTCGCGACACGGCCAGTAAATGTTTGTAAACCAGCCGGCCTTCGGCAGCACCAATCCCGCCGCCTGCATCCAATCATTCACACCCAATATTTAGCGGGAGGTTTCTCTTGAATCGGACCTTACGCGTCGCCAGAGTTCTGTCGTTTGCCTGCGTGGCCTTCCTAACGTTCTCCGGCGCCGCCCGTGCCCAGAAAATCGATTTCGCGTTCGGTGTCAGCACAGTGGATGCACCGGGGGCGAGCGCGGCGAGCGGAAATCACCAGCCTGCTTCGCTCAACGGGGGTACCTATCCCGGCTTTAGCGGCGACGTGCTCTTCTTCCGCAACCTCGGCGTGGGCGGCGAGATCTACTGGAAGGCTACCCGCCGCAACTACGGCGGCGACCCCACCCTTCCGTTTCGTCCAGTCTTCTTCGACTTCAACGCCGTATACTCGCCCAAACTCGCGAGCCACACGCACCTGGAGCTTCTCGGCGGCATCGGTGCGCTGGACACGCGCTTTTACTGTTCCACGTGCAACAACGGCGTTACCAACTACGCGACCGACAAGCACTTCATGGCCGACTTCGGCGCCGGCCTCAAGTTCTATCCCAAAGGCGGCTTTTTCATCCGCCCCGAGGCGAAACTCTACCTCGTCAACAACAACATCTACTTCAGCTCCCCGCGCATCACGCGCTACGGGCTCTCCGTCGGCTATACGTTTTAGTGCATAGAGAGTCCGCGCGAAGAAGGTCGGGGCAGAGACGGGCGCGGCCTTAGACCGCCCCTTTTATTGGAGCCCAACTGGCGAGTGGCTTGTTCTGCCCGTCCCGCATTATCATAGGCTCTATGAATCTCGGCTTTTCAGAGATGGTGTTCCTGTTCATCCTGGCGCTACTCATTTTCGGCCCCAGGAAGCTGCCCGAAATCGGCCGCCAGATTGGGCGCTTCATGAATGAGTTCAAGCGCGCCTCGAACGAATTCCGTTCCCAGATCGAATCGGAAATCAACGCCCTCGACGTCGACGTTAGGCCACAGATCCTTCCGCCTCTGCAGGCGCCTCTGAATTCGCTCGCCAGCCGCATCTTCAATCCGTCCTCGGCTGAAAGACTGGAGGCCGCCGCACCCGCGCCTGCCGCCGAACCTGCATCCGCGCCCGAGCCGTCTCCCGCCCCGAAAGTAGCGCCGGATGCCTGAAGCAACCGCGTCTTCTCCCGCGAACGATTCTCCGAAAGAAGACATGCCCACCATGGGTTTTCTCGATCACCTCGAGGAGCTCCGGCGCAGGATCATTTACTCCATCGTCGCCGTGGCCGCGGGCTGCCTCCTTTGCTGGACCTACGTCGTGCGCCTCGTCGATCTGATGCAGCGGCCGATCGTGGACGCGTTGCGCGCGAACCACCTGCCGGAAAAGCTGGTGTATCTCAATCCGGTTGACCCATTCAATCTGTACCTAAAGGTTGCCGGGGTCGCTGGGCTCTTCGTCGCCTCGCCCTTCGTACTCTATCAAGTATGGTTGTTCATCGCGCCGGGCCTATACCGCAATGAGAAGCGCTATGTCATGCCCTTCATGGTCTCCACGGTGGGCCTGTTTCTGGCGGGCGGATATTTCGGCTACAAACTGGTCTATCCCCAGGCGCTCAATTTCCTGATCGACTTCAGCAAGCAGTTCACGCCGATGATCACGATCGAGGAGTACTCGCAGTTGTTTTTGACCATCATCGTGGGCATGGGCGTAATTTTTGAGATGCCGATCCTGGTATTCTTCTTAGCCCTGATGGGCATCGTGAGCGCGGGCTGGATGTGGCGCAACCTGCGCTACTCAATCCTGGTCATCTTTATCATCGCTGCCATCCTGACTCCGACCACCGACATTCTGAACATGTGCATCTTCGCCGCGCCCATGGTTGCGCTCTACATTGTGAGCATTGCCATCGCCTGGCTCGTGCATCCCAAACAGCGTAAGAAACGCGCCGAGAAGGAAGACTCCTAACCGCCAAAAGCCCGGATCATTGGGAAGAGCATGAAACTGCGCACAAACAAAAGGGGGACAGTTCGGCCTTTCCCATGGGTCCCCCTGCATCCGCGATGGTTAAGAATTTGTTTGCTGGCGCTGACTATCGCCCTGGCGAACTCCGTCGCTTGCACCAAGGGAACCTCCGCC
>Ga0075021_10001093_pt1 | contig 13881 bp, 14 predicted proteins | sample ColStrG_CSR_2012_FD_72749 | JGI IMG/M metagenome (GOLD analysis project Ga0075021, IMG submission 72749) | Freshwater sediment microbial communities in response to fracking from Pennsylvania, USA - Cold Stream Run_MetaG_CSR_2012 | ecosystem: Environmental > Aquatic > Freshwater > Creek >...
TCGGCGTTCCATGGGACGAGCGCGATTTCCTGCTGCATTTTGTGGAAGGCCGGCTCGCTCAGGCAAATCCCTCGCACGTTGTAGTTCAGGCGAAGTTCTTCCACGCCCGACTCGGGATTCTCGTTGTTTCCAATCTGAACCGAGTACACCTGGAAGACGCCGGCATCGGGCGCGATCTTCTTGCGCACGCGTTTGTTGCAGGACGAGAGGCGGTCGCTGTCGTTAATGGCGTCTGAGATCATGATGCGGTGCTCGCCGTCCATCAGGTAGAGCGGGGCCGAATCCTGATAGGCGATGCCGAGGCCGACTTCCATCTGCGGCAGTCCGGCACGCTCCAGCAGTTCGTTGTAGCCGCGCAGCAGGCTCAGAATTTCACTGGACAGAACACACGCCCGGCTGACGCCGAGCATGGCTTCGCCTTCCCGTTCCAGCAGCGCGAGGATGATGGCGTCGCCTTCGAGGAAAACCTTGGTGGCGCCGTATTTCGCGAGCAGTTTGTTTACCGGCTCATAGAAATTCATGCTGAAGTACGAGGCGGCGTTCATGCCTTTTGCCATCAGTGAGCGGGTCAGGCGGGAGGAGTCGCGCACATCGGCTTTGATGATCACGTGGTGCAGAACGCGCTCTTCGGCCGGACGCTGGTCCTCGGGCGGCAGGAATTCGTAAAGCATGCCGTTCAGGGTGGAGAGTTCGCGAACTTTGTCGTCAGTGACCAGGTTGATGCTGTCGAAGCCTGCGCTGACCGCTTCCAGGCCGCGCAGGTCGCGGTGATAGCACATCAGGTCGCGCAGAAGGCGTGCCGCAAACCGGCTGCGGTCCGCGCCGCGGCAGGACCCCACGCGGCCCACGGCGGCAAAGAACCGGTCGGGATACAGGCGGTGTTCGGCAATGATTTTTTCGACACGCGCCGATTCCTCTCGGACCAGCAAGGCGTTCTTCAGCTGGTGCGGATTGACGCGCGGGGCGTATTCGGCCAGCAGTGGGACGGCTTCATACGACGCGATGACCAAGGGCAATAGGCCCTCGTCCTGAAGCATACGCGTCCAAAGATCGAGCCGGTTCTTCCGGTCGCGGTCTTCCGCGGTGGCCTCTTCGTCGGTCCCGGTGCCGACCAGAGCCGCTGCGTTCTCAGGAACGTTCAGCGCCAGCTCCATGTGGTCTTCGGCGACGGTTTCCGCATAGCCCAGGCGCTTCAGAAACTCCAGAGCCAGCCGGCGAAGGTTCGCAAAACGGTCCGGATCTTTGTCGAAGTTGCCGAACATGTAGTAATTTTCGGCGCAGAGATAATCGTCGCGGCCATCCTCGGTGAACATCAGGGGATTGAGGAACAGGCGATAGGTGTCGGAAGGCACGTCGCCGATCAGCGATCGGCGGGTGCGCGCCAGCGTTTCTTTCTCAATTTCGCGGAGAATCCGAAACAGCTCCTGCGCGGTTTTGCGGAGGATGATTTTCTTGCGCACCTGGAACGAAGACACCAGTTCCTGGGTCTCCAGCATTTTCGCCTGCCGCACGCCTTCCAACGACTTGGTCTTCATGCGGCATTGTTCCAGGATGCGGGCGAACTGCATCTGTAGTTCGGTGCGAATGAACTTGAGCACGGCCAGCCGCCCAATCACATCGACGGACGGATTGTCATCGGCCTTGGCTCGATTCAGGATCGCCAGGTGCAGCGAAACCAGCAGCGACTTCAGATCGGCGGGAGCGCCTTTGCGCAGCCGGGCGGCGCCTTCAGCGGCGGGACGAAGGAACGGGCTCCTCGGAGCCGTCGGCACGTCCATGTCGAGCAGCGGTTCCACTTCGCCAAAGCGGCAGATGTAGCGCGCCAGATGTAGGCGCAAGTCCTCGGTGACGCGCGGACTGAGAAACACATCGTAGCGAAGATTGTCGACCCCAAGTTGCAGACCGCTGAAGGAAAGAACGAACCCGTAGAAGTGGAGTTCGGGCCGGCTCAGAGGCTCAGAACTGCGCAGCCGAAAAATCGGGAGCTTGGGCATCGACACCGGTTCCAGATGACAGCTTCGTGGGCGAGCAGGATGAGGGGCGAGATTCGCGCGCGCACCCCGAATTTCAGCCCGCAACTTGCTGAAACTGCGATACTAAGCAGCAGATTAGCACGGTCGCGGAGCGGACCAAAGTTACCCTAGTGCAGGGGCGAGGCGAGAGGCTGCGGTTGGATCGGAAAGTAAACACGACTTCCGAATTGATTTTGGAAGACTCTGTGCGCGACCTGGAGTCCCCCTACCGAGGCGTGCTCTTTGGAGTCTTCTCCGCCCTAACGAGACTGAGTTCCCGCTGGTCTCACAAACCCCTGCCCACTGGCCACTGCCCGCTGGCCACTGCTATAAAAGAAGTTCATGTCCGCCGCCCGCCGAGAACTGTTAGAAATGCTAGCCACAAAATCATTTCGTCTGGGAGACTTCCAGCTCTCCTCCGGCGGCACCAGCGATTACTACGTCGACTGCCGCACCACGACGCTCGATGCCCGAGGCGCGCAACTGACCGGCGAAGTCTTTCTCGAAGAAATTCGCGAACAGGGCTGGGCGCCCGAAGCCATTGGTGGCCTGACCATGGGCGCTGATCCGATCGTTGTCAGCGTCGCCGTAGCCAGCGGCAAAATCCATGGTTTCCTCGTGCGCAAAGCCGAGAAGCAGCACGGCACCGGCCAGCGCATCGAAGGCTTCCGCGAGAAAGGCGCTGCGGTCGTCATCGTCGACGATGTCTGCACGACCGGTTCTTCCACCGTGCAAGCCATCGAAGCCGCGCGCGACTTCGGTTTCGAAGTCGTAGGCGCAATGTGCCTGGTGGAACGGCAGGAAGCGCACGGCCGTCCCAACGTAGAAAAAGCCGCCGCGCCCGCGCCGTTTATCGCGATCTTCACCGCGAACGAAGTAAGAAAGCAGCACCTACAGATCAGTGGATAGCAGCTTGTTGCCGAGAGCCTAAAGCCGAAAGCCCAGAGCCTAAAATGATTCAAACTCTCGAATGGACCTCCCACGGCGTACGCTTCATCGACCAGACCAAGCTGCCCACCGAAGAAGTGTACGCAACCTGCACCACCCATCAGCAGGTGGCTGACGTCATCCGCAACATGGTTGTGCGCGGCGCACCCGCCATCGGTGTCGCCGCCGCCATGGGCATTGCGCTAGGGGTGAAAAATTCCAAAGCCGAAACCGGCGCCGACCTTAAGAAAGACTTCGACCAGATCTGCGAGACAATCCGCCACACGCGCCCCACCGCCGTCAATCTTTTTTGGGCGATCCGCCGCATGCAGGACAAGTTTGAAACTCTGCGCATCCGTCCCATCCCGCAGATCAAGCAGGCACTGATCGAAGAGTCGCAGCGCATGCACGCCGAAGACATTGCCGCCAACCAGGCCATGGGCCGCCACGGCGCAACCCTCATGCCCGCGAGCGGCGGAGTGCTCACCCACTGCAACGCCGGAGCGCTAGCCACTGCCGGCTACGGCACAGCCCTGGGCGTCATCCGCGCGGCCGTGGAACAAGGCAAGAAGATTCACGTCTACGCCGACGAAACACGTCCCTTCCTGCAAGGCTCGCGCCTCACCGCGTGGGAACTGATGAAAGACGGCATTCCAACCACAGTCATCTCCGACAATATGGCCGGCGCCATGATGAAGCAAGGCAAGATCGGAGCCGTCGTCGTCGGCGCCGACCGCATCGCCGCCAACGGAGACGTCGCCAATAAGATCGGTACCTACACCGTCGCAGTCCTGGCGAAAGAACACGGCATCCCGTTCTACGTTGCCGCGCCCATCTCGACTGTTGATCTCGATACTCCCGATGGCAGCAAGATTCCCATCGAGCAGCGCAACGCCAGAGAAGTCACCCACATCGCCGGCAAACAGATGGTCCCCGACGGCGTCGGCGTAGAAAATCCAGCCTTCGACGTAACCCCGGCAAAATACGTAGCGGCCATCATCACCGAGCGCGGCGTGGCGAAGGCTCCATACGAGAAGTCGCTGCGCCAGCTAGCCGAGAAAGCCGGGTAGAGACGCGGACGCGCCGCGTCTCCCTCGAATCAATCAAACCACAAAGGACACGAAGTCACACGAAGGCTTGAATTCAGGGGTTCCTTCGTGTGCCTCCGTGTCCTTTGTGGTTAGCTAAGGACACCACCCGACGCCTCGCCTGTTGAACTTTTCTCCCTCCGCATGCGTAAATAAGATCAGGGAGGTCTCCGATGCTCGCGTTCCTGCTCTGGTGCCTTCTGTTCGTCCTGTGCTGGCCCCTGGCCCTGTTGGCCCTGATCCTCTATCCGATCGTGTGGCTGCTCTTGCTGCCCTTCCGGATTGTCGGCATCGCGGTCCACGGCGTGCTAGCTCTGATCAGCGCAGTCATTTTGTTTCCGGCTCGTTTGCTGAGCGCACCGTTTAAATTCCACCGCGTCGTTTAGCGGCCTTTGAGAAACTGCAGTGCGGGGTTCCACCACTGCTCGCTTGGATTCCTGTACAGATCGTTGTGCTTGAATCCGTGGAGCACCACCATCTGTTTCGGTTCCGGAGCGGCGCGGAAATTCTTCTGTCCCATGGCAATCGGGTTGACCGTGTCAGTGTCGCTGTGGATGACGAGCAAGGGAACGTGATCGTGCGTGATGTTCTTGGCGTTGTCCCACACGTCCGGCATCATGTAAGTAAAGATCTTGGGAGTTCCGGCGTGCGCTCCCGCGTCGCGCAGGGAAGTAAAGGCGTTGGCCACCACGGCGCAAGCCGGCGGGGGTTGCAAGCGGGGGAGAGCCTCCAGCATCGGACCGTTTCCCATCGAATGTCCTAGAACGCATAGCCGCGTGCCCTGCGCGAAGCGCGCGGCAGACCACACATAGGCCGTCACGGCATCCTGATTCAGGTTCTTGACCGTCCCCGGTCTCGAGCTGTCTCCATGCCCTGAGTAGTCGAACACGACCGACGAGACGCAGTGATCATAGAGAAAGCGCTGCGCTTTCACCCATTCGGAGATCGTCTCCTGGACTCCGTGAAAGATCAGGACCGCTACTTTGGGTTCGCACGCAGCCGGTGCCTGGACGAGATATCCATCGAGCATGCGGTTGAGGCTGGGAATCTTGACCCGTTCGTAGGCGATCCCCACGCTGTCCGGAGTTTCGGGGCCATTGGGGCCGGTGGTGAGAAACTTGGGCTCGAAGTGGTGGAGAAGAATCGACTGGCACGAACTCGAGCTTAGCAAAGCGACAGCGAAGGCGATGCCTGCCATCCGTATGCGCCAAGTTCTCACGATAGAGCCACCCGAATAGTGCGGTACGGCTTCGCCGGACTAATGATTCCAGAGATAGTAGCGCACTTTGAGTAAATGTTTTGTCAAACTTACTCAGCGATGAAAGGCTGACAACCGGCGAACGCCGACCTGTTTAACCTTGCATTGTCTTCAGCTGGGGGCTGAGGAGCAGGCTGGGTTCGGTGGCGCGCTGGACGTCTTCTACCGTCAGCCCGGGAGCGATCTCTTCCAGCACCAGACCTTCGGGGGTGACTCGGATGTAGGCCATCTCGGTGGCGATCGTGTCCACGACCTTCACGCCGGTGAGCGGGAGCGTGCATTTCTTCAGGATCTTGGGCTGGCCGTCTTTGGTGGCGTGTTCCATGGCGATGATCACGCGGCGCGCGCCAGCGACCAGGTCCATCGCGCCGCCCATGCCTTTGACCATTTTGCCGGGGATCATCCAGTTGGCGAGATTGCCCTGTTCGTCGACTTCCATCGCGCCAAGCACGCTCAGATCGACGTGGCCGCCGCGAATCATGGCGAAGGAATCGGCGCTGGAAAAGTAGGCGGTGCCGGGCAGTTCGCTGACAGTTTCCTTGCCGGCATTGATCAGGTCGGCATCTTCGGTGCCTTCGACGGGATACGGGCCGATGCCAAGCATGCCGTTCTCGCTTTGAAGAATAACGTCCATGCCAGCGGGAACGTAGTTGGCAATGAGGGTGGGCAGGCCGATGCCGAGGTTGACGTAAAAGCCGTCGCGCAGTTCGCAGGCGATGCGCTTGACGATGCGCTCGCGTTTGTCGAGGTCTTTCGAGGATTTGGTTTCAGTCGGCATCGTTGAGGTCTCAGGTCTTAGCTGTCAGGTCTCAGAAAAAGATCAGTCGGACTAACTACTAACCACCGGCAACCGCTTTGCGTACCGTCCTCTTCTCGATTCGCTTCTCGAACACCTCGCCCTGGAAAATTCGTTTCACGAATACGCTGGGAGTATGAACCATGTCGGGATCTAGTTCTCCGGGTTCGACCAAGTGTTCGACCTCGGCGATGGTGATCTTCGCCGCGGCGGCCATCATGGGATTGAAGTTACGCGCCGTCTTGCGATAGACGAGGTTGCCCCACTTGTCGCCCTTCCAGGCCTTGACGAACGCGAAGTCGGCCTTGAGCGCACGCTCCATGATGTAGGCGCGTCCGTCGAAATCTCGCGCTTCCTTGCCGTCGGCGACAACGGTTCCTACACCCGTCGGCGTAAAAAACGCCGGAATGCCCGCGCCCGCAGCGCGAATCCGCTCGGAGAAGGTTCCTTGGGGAACCAGGTCGAGTTCCACGGTGCCGTTGAGCACCATCTGCTCGAGGAGTTTGTTTTCGCCGACGTAGGTACCGATGTGCCGTTTGATCTGGCCATTGGCGAGCAGCATCCCCACGCCGAAGCCATCGACGCCCGCATTGTTGCTGATGGTGGTGAGGTTCTTGACGCCCTTGCGGGCGAGGGCGCGGATCAGGTTCTCCGGCATCCCGCAGAGGCCGAACCCGCCGACCATGATGGTGGCCCCGTCGAATACGTCGTAGATTGCCTCATCGGCGCTGACGACGACCTTGTGCATAGCAGGAGAATTCTAAAGGATAGCGTGAGAATCCACCACGGAGGCACGCGGGGATTGCAGAAGTCAGAAGTCAGATTGCAAAAGTAACCCCTGCCGCCTGACCGCTTCTGCAATCTGACTTCTTACTTCCGACTTGTCTTGCCTCCGCTCTTTGGTGGCGATGTCTTCCTCAACAGGTGGGCTTGTTCGAATTCCTGGGCTAATTCGCGGGTGTCGAGGTTTTCGCGGATGTGGGCGAGTCGCTGCTCGAGTTTGTGGAGCGCGTCGGCAAGGTTGTCCTTGTTGGTGATGGCCACATCGCGCCACATGGAGTACGGACTGCTGGAGATGCGGGTGAGTTCGCGCAAGGCTTTGCCGCCGATGTCGAGCACGGGCGCGTCCACTCCGAATTCTTCGACTAACGCAGCGGCGAGGGCGGTCGAGATCATCTGCGGCAGGTGGCTGATCCAAGCGCAAAAGCGGTCGTGGTCAATGGGATCGAGGACGGCTACGCGCGCGCCTAATGTTTCTGCGCAGTGGACAAATTCCCCACAGAGTCCGGCGTATACGTTCTGGCCGGGAAGGGGTGTGAACAGCCAGGCGGCAGATTCGAACAGATCGGCGTCGGCGAACTCGACGCCAGCGTGTTCTTTGCCGGCCATGGGATGTCCGGCGAGGAAGCGCTGGCTGGCGTTTCGTCCGAAGGACTTAACGGCGCGCTGAACAATTTCCGCCTTCGTGCTGCCGACGTCGGTCACCAGAGTTTTTGGGGTCAGCGCCGGGCCGAGGCGGTCGACGAGATCGAGGATCGGGATGACGGGTGTTGCCAGCACGACTAGATCGCTGCCGCGCACGGCATCGGATGGGTTTTGGGTGCCGGAGTCTATGGCGCCGCAGGTCTGCGCACGCTCCAGAACGGGAGCGCGGTCGCAGCCGATGATGCGTCCGGCGAGATGGCGCTTCTTGAGGGCGAGGCCGAGCGAGCCGCCGATGAGTCCGTTGCCGATGATGGTGACTTGCTTGAAGGCCATGGGTTTTGCTGGAGACTTGAGTTTGTCATCCCGAGCGGAGCGAGGGATCTGCAGCTCGCGGCGAACTACAGATCGCTCGCTCCGCTCGGGATGACAATTCTTAGCAGCGAAAGCAGTTTACGCGATCTCCCGCCCGACCGCAGGAGCAATCATGCGGAGCTCGTCCATGAGCTTAGCGAACTGTTCGGGGTAGAGCGACTGCGCACCATCGGAGAGCGCCTTGTCGGGCTGGTGATGGACTTCGATCAGCAAAGCGTCGGCTCCGGCGGCGACTGACGCGCGCGCCATGGGCGCAACTTTGTCGCGGCGTCCGGTGCCGTGGGATGGGTCGGCGGTCATCGGAAGATGCGAAAGTTTGTGGACGATTGGGATGGCCGAGATGTCCATGGTATTGCGGGTGTAAGTCTCGAAGGTGCGGATGCCGCGCTCGCACAGAATAATTTGGTAGTTGCCGCCCGACAGCAGGTATTCGGCGGAAAGCAGGAGTTCCTCGATAGTGGCGGCGATGCCACGCTTGAGGAGCACGGGCTTGCGCGCTTTGCCGAGTTCGCGCAGCAGATTGAAGTTCTGCATGTTGCGCGCACCGACCTGGAATATGTCGATATAGGGAAGCATCAGTGGGATCTGGGAGATTTCCATGACTTCGCTGATGACGAGCAGGTGGAAGCGGTCTCCCGCTTCGCGCAGCAGTTTCAGGCCTTCTTCGCCCATGCCCTGGAAGGAATAGGGTGACGAGCGCGGCTTGAAGGCTCCGCCACGGAGCACGCGGGCGCCCGCTTTCGCGATCAATTCGGAAACAGCGAAAAGCTGCTCGCGGGATTCAACCGAGCAGGGTCCGGCCATGACGACGATGTTCTTGCCGCCGATCTCGACGCCATTGGCGAACTTTACGATGGTGCCCTCGGGACGAAAGCTGCGTCCGGCCAATTTGTAGGGCGAAGTAATGCGGTGGACTTGTTGCACGCCCGGCAGCATTTCGACTTCGCGGATGTCGAATTCTGGATGTGCGCCGACGCCGCCGAGCACGGTCTGGCGCGCTCCGGTGGAACGGTGGACCTCAAAGCCCATCTGGACCAGTTGATCAATCACGTGCTGGATCTGATCTTCACTGGCGGAATCTTGCATGGCGACAATCATGAGTAGGCTCGTTTTGCGAAATCGAGCAGCGGGGCTGAACTACAGATCCCTCGCTTCGCTCGGGATGACAATTCAGGAAAGCTTTTCAACAAATTTCTTAGTCCTTTAATTGCGAATCGATCTCCGTGTCGCCCACACTGCGCCCAAGGTCGGGAGCGATTTCGTGCTTTTGAATGCTGCGCATTACGTCCAAAATCCGTTCGTAGATCTGCGCGAGATCGCGTTCGGCAAGAGGGCCCTTGCTGCTTTGCTGTACGTTGGCGATGACCTCGCGCTCGCGGTCCGGTTCATAGATGGGCAGGTTGGTGCTGCGTTTCAGGCGGCCGATTTCGATCACCGCGGCCGCGCGCTCGTCGAGCAGCGCCGCCAGTTTGCGGTCAAGGTCGTCGATTTTCTTGCGCCAGTCGGAAATGTCCATAGAAGCTTTTAGCTGTTAGCTCTTGGCTCTTAGCTCACACTCGAAACTCAGATGCCTGCACCATCCAAACCCAGATGCAGCTAAGAACTTGTCCGCCCAAAATCTAAGAGCTAGGAGCTAAGAGCTAAAAGCTGTTTTATGAATTCTGCCACAGCCGCGGCCTCTCGTCCGGGATTTTGTTCGATCAACTGCACGATTGCGCTGCCAACAACCGCCCCCTCGGCGAACTTGCCAACCGATTTGAACTGATCAGGCGTTGAGATTCCGAAGCCGACTGCTACCGGCAGCTTGGTAAAGCGGCGGACGCGCTTGACGAGGCCGCTGGCGTCGTCGGGCATCTGCTGGCGCGCACCGGTCACGCCTGTGCGGGAAATGGCGTAGATGAACCCCTTGGAAACCTGGGCGATCTTCTTCAGGCGCTGATCGGTCGAGGTGGGCGCGGCCAGGAAAATGGTGGCGAGGTCGCTCTTGCGCGCCTCGCGCAGATACTCTTCCGACTCCTCGACAGGCAGATCGGTGGTCAGTACACCATCAATTCCGGCATGGCGTGCCACTTTGCAGAACTTCGCGAGGCCCATGCGCAGGATGGGATTGAGATAAGAAAAGACGACTAAGCCGACGGACTGCGAATGCTCGCGGATTTCGGCGGCGAGTTTCAGCACCTGCTCGAGCGTAGTACCGTGTTTTAGTGCACGCTCACTGGCGCGCTGGATTACCGGGCCATCGGCGAGCGGATCGCTGAATGGAACGCCGAGTTCGATGATGCTCGCGCCCGCATTGATCGCCGCGAGCGCCACCTGGCGCGTGGTGGCGAGGTCGGGGTCGCCGCAGGTTACGTAGGCGACGAGGAAGGGCTTTTGTTCGAAATGAAAAGGCATCTGAGGTTTAAGGGCACTCACTTCCGTAGGTGATATCCACGTCCTGCCAGCCATACTGGTTTTGCGAGCTTTGTTTCGGCTTCGGGTATCCGAGATTGAGTCGCTTTTGCAAAAGCAGCGAAATCCCTATGCCGAGCACCGCGACTGCTCCGACTACAATGAGGAGAGCCTTCTTCATTGGGCCAGGTCTCAGAGAGCAAGATTATCCTTCAATATCCCCACGTCTTTGTCGCCACGCCCGGAAATATTGACGATCACAACTTCCGACTTCTTCATCTTCGGCGCGCGCTTGATGACTTCGGCGACAGCATGAGCGGATTCGAGCGCGGGAATGATGCCCTCGGTCCGCGCCAGCAAGGTTGTCGCCTCCAGCGCTTCCGCGTCGGAAGCGGGAACGTATTCGGCGCGGCCCGTGTCGTGAAGCCGGGCGTGCTCGGGGCCGATCGATGGGTAGTCCAAGCCGGCCGAGACGGAGTGCGTGGCTGCAATCTGGCCGGACTTGTCCTGCAGCACGTAGGAGTATGTTCCTTGCAGGACTCCAGGAGATCCGCCGCGAAAACGGGCTGCATGCTCGCCGAGCGCTTCGCCGCGGCCTCCGGCCTCGACTCCAATGAGTTCGACTTTCTTGTCCTTGATGAAATCGTAAAAGATGCCAATGGAGTTCGATCCACCACCCACGCAGGCGATGATCGCTTTCGGCAACTTGCCCTCAGCTTTGAGAATCTGCCGACGCGCTTCGCGTCCGATGACGCGGTGAAAGTCGCGCACCATGGTGGGATACGGGTGTGCGCCGAGCACGCTGCCGAGTAGATAGTGCGTGGTGCGGACGTTGGTGACCCAGTCGCGCATGGCCTCGTTGATGGCGTCCTTGAGCGTGCGTGAGCCCGAATCCACGCCCCGCACTTCCGCGCCTAGCAGCCGCATGCGAAACACGTTGAGTTCCTGCCGTCGCATATCTTCCGTGCCCATATACACGACGCATTCGAAGCCAAGGAGCGCGCAGACGGTGGCGGTGGCGACGCCGTGCTGGCCTGCGCCGGTTTCGGCGATCACACGGTGCTTGGCCATGCGTTCGACGAGCAGGCCTTGCCCAAGGCAGTTGTTGATCTTGTGCGCGCCGGTGTGGAGCAGGTCTTCGCGTTTCAGATAGATTTTTGCGCCGCCGAGTTTGGCGGTAAGACGGCGCGCGAAAAACAGCGGCGTGGGGCGTCCGGCATAGGTCTTGAGCAACAGATCCAGTCGATCCTGAAACTTGCGATCGCGTTTTGCCTTCTCGTATTCGCGCTCCAATTCGTCGAGCGCGGTCATCAGCGTTTCCGGGACATAGCGGCCGCCGTAGACGCCGAAACGTCCCGCGGTGACACTGGCCGGTTTTGCAGCAACGGGAGTGCGGGTTTTCATGATCGGAGTTGCGGTCGCCATGTCTCAGTTCGCCTCTTCCATAGCCCGCACAGCCTGAACAAAGGCGCGGACTTTTTTCGGGTCTTTCCTGCCCGGTTCGCGCTCCACGCCCGAGGCGACGTCCACGCCCCAAGGGCGCAGGATGTGCATGGCCTCCTGAACGTTGGACGGCTGCAACCCGCCAGCGACGATGAGTTTGCTGATGCTGTTGATCACGCCGGCCCAAGGCTGGACGCGCTCCCAGTCAAACGTCTGACCGGTGCCGCCGCGCTGCTGGGCGTTGGACGAATCCAGCAGGATGCCGGAGACCACGCCGGGACGGAAGCCGTGCGTTTCGAGGAACAGGTCTCCGTTTTCGGCCACGTGGATCTTCTGAACGCGTTTTCCCTTGTAGGCCTCGTCGGGTTCGACCAGGCCCACGGCGACCGGGTCCCAGCCGACGCTTTGTTCGGCTGGAATATCGAAGATCTGTGCGGGGCAGGAGCGAAAAATCGTCGGGCGGTTAGATCCGTTCGAGAGTTGTTGGAACAGGGAGCGGCTGAATTCCTTGTTTTCGTCGCCGTGCAGTTGCACCGCAGTGAGACCGGCGTGTTTGACGATGTCGCTGACTGCGTCTACAGTTTCGTTGACGAACACTCCGACCTTATCCACCTGGGGTGGCACTTGGGCAATGATGGACTGCGCCGTCTCCGCGGTGACGCAGCGCGGGCTCTTAGGGTAGAAGACGAAGCCCAGCGCGTTGGCGCCCGATTCCACCGCGGCGTGCGCGTCTTCCTTATTGGTAATCCCGCAGATCTTAACCCACGTCATAAGAAAAGTTGCTAGTGGCTGGTTGCTAGTCGCGACTCAAGAAATCGACTCAGCGGAAGGATTCGTTTCTCGCGCCGCTGAAGTCGTCAGACACGTCCGACCTCTGCCTTTGCTTCCTCCAGCAAATTCATCAGCGCCGTCCCGGGGCGCTCTGCTTTCATGAGTGATTCTCCAATCAAGAATGCTTCGTAACCCGCGCTTCTCAAGCGCGCCAAGTCCGCGCCGGAGTGGATTCCGCTCTCTGCGACGCGAAAACATCGGGGCGGTATTTTCTCCGCCAGGCGGAGCGCTGTTTCCAGAGTGACTTCGAAGGTGCGCAGATCGCGGCTGTTGACGCCGATCAGCTCGCCGCCCGCGTCAAGCGCGCGGCTGAGTTCGTGTTCATCATGCGCTTCAAACAATACGTCGAGCTGGTACGAACTGGCGGACTGGGCGAGGGACAGCAGTTCCTTCTGCGTGAGCGCAGCGACAATGAGCAAGATGGCGTCGGCGCAGTTCGCTCTCGCCTCCACAACCTGAAATTCGTCGACGATGAAGTCTTTGCGCAGGCAGGGGAGACTAGTGCTGGATGATGCCTGGCGTAGGCAGCCGAGTGACCCCTGGAAGAACTGCTCGTCGGTCAAAATCGAGAGGGCGGCAGCACCCGCTTGTTCAAGATCACAAGCCAGCGACGCGGGGCTGAAATCGGCGCGGATTAAGCCTTTGGAGGGCGAAGCTTTCTTTAGTTCGGCGATGATCGCGATCCCGTCCCTGGAAACGTGGCGGAGCCGGTTCAGGAATCCCCGGGGAGTGTGTTTCGCGGCCGCGCGTTCCAGCGAACCGATGTCGGCCGCGCGCCGGTGTGCGGAAACACGCTGGCGGGCGGCGGCCACGATTGAATCGAGGGAGGCGGGCATGACGAGACAATCATTATACGGAAGAGGTTGAGGTTCGGGGCCCTATCGGATCGCTTTACCGGTGCTAAGGTTTTTATGCCTTGATGCAATATTTCCGATTGACGTGGCCGTCACTTTGGCGAGAAGCGACTGCCTTCCAATTGACCCAGTATCGAGTGATGGCCCTCATTGACCCGGCTCCCGCAAGGTGCTATAAACTCTTGCTTTGCGCCGGGAGTGTGGAGCTGATCTCACGGCTGAATGCAAGCGGCACAAAGATTCCGACGCGGCCAAATCGGCACTCCTTCATTTATGTCATGCGGTGGAAGCGTGTTCGGAGAAATCACACGTGGTGATCCCTGAATAGGCGAATGAATCTGGAGGAATCTATGCGTACATGGATGGCAACCCTTGTGTCCGTGGGATGCCGGTTTGCGAAAAGTTCCGCGAGCCTCGCAACCCTGCTGCTTCTGACCGCAACCTGCGCTCTTGCCCAACCTGCTGAGGAAGCGGGCGGCGAAGC
>Ga0075021_10001094_pt1 | contig 13877 bp, 13 predicted proteins | sample ColStrG_CSR_2012_FD_72749 | JGI IMG/M metagenome (GOLD analysis project Ga0075021, IMG submission 72749) | Freshwater sediment microbial communities in response to fracking from Pennsylvania, USA - Cold Stream Run_MetaG_CSR_2012 | ecosystem: Environmental > Aquatic > Freshwater > Creek >...
CGCGGCGACGATCGGTCCCATGCCGACGACGGGCAAAGTCGCGTCGTCGTCGGTCCGGATCACCGGACCCAAGGCGTCTTCGAACGGCTCGATCTCCAGGAGCTCGCGTTGTGCCGCACGTAGCGCCGGGGCGCGCTCGACCAGCACGTAGCGCAGGGCGGCCGCACAGTCGGGTGCCGCCGCCAGCACGTCGGCAGCGAGACGTCCGCGCCCGGCGCCGGCATCGACCACGAGGTACGGATCGGGGGTACCGAGCCGTCGCCACCACTCGTCGATCGCGCGCGCGACGAGCGCGCCGAACAGGGGTCCGACCTCGGGGCTGGTGACGAAGTCACGACCCGCGCGCCCGGCACCGCGAGCGCGGGTGAAGAATCCGGCGTCGCCATAGAGCGCCAGCTCCACATACGCGTCGAACGGGATCGGCCCCTCCCTCCGTATCCGCTCCACGATCTCCGCGCGCGCGCTCGTCATCACCTCACCTCACCCCACCGAACCGGAGTGGGGCCAGATCGTTCAGAACGCGAGCTCGCCGATGCGCGCCACGATCTGCGGGTAGACGCCGACAACCACGGTGAACGTGACGGTGAGGCCGATGGCCAACGTGAGCGCGGCCGGCACCGCCTTGGGCACCGCGGTGGCCTCCGGAGCCGGGTCGTGGAACCACATCTTGCGGACGACCGCGGCGTAGTAGAAGAACGCCACGACCGAGCCGAGCGCGGCGATGACACCGAGCACGATGGCCGACGGCGAGTCGGCATCGAGGACGGCTCGGAACATCACGAACTTGGCGAACCATCCCGCGAACGGCGGGATCCCGGCCAAGGAGAACAGGAAGATGGTCATCGTGACCGCGAGGCCCGGTGACGACTTCCCGAGCCCGGCGTACGACTCGATCTCGCCGCTGCCGGTGCGGCGCGCCACTGCGATCACCACCGCGAACGCGCCGAGATTCATCGCCGCGTAGATGAAGAGGTAGATCAGCACGGCTTCGAACGACACCAGCGCGGCACCGCCGTCGCCCGCCACCGCGAGCGGCACCAGGATGAACCCGCCCTGCGCGATCGACGAGTAGGCGAGCATCCGCACGATGTTCGTCTGGCGCAGCGCGACCAGGTTGCCGTAGATGATCGACGCCGCGGCCAGCACCCAGAGCACCGGCTCCCACGAGTCCTGCGACGGGAAGAAGCCGAAGCGGATGATCGTGAGCAGCGCCACGAAGCCGCCGGCCTTCGACGCGGTCGACAGGAACGCGGTGACCGGAGTGGGCGCGCCCTCATAGGTGTCGGGGGTCCAGAAGTGGAACGGCACCGCGCTGATCTTGAACGCGAAGCCGCCGATGGTCAGGAAGATCGCCACCGCGAGCAGGGTCGACGTGCCGAACCGGTCGATGTGACGGAAGATGTCGCGCAGGAGCGTCGAGCCGCCCGTCTCCCCGAAGACGATCGACATGCCGTAGAGCATGATCGCCGACGACAGCACGCCGATGAGGAAGTACTTGATCGCAGCTTCGTTCGACTTCGAGTCGTGCTTGCGCCATCCGGCGAGGATGAACGTCGGGATCGTGATCGTCTCCAACGCGACGAAGATCGACACCAGATCGCGCGCCGAGGCCATCGCCAACATGCCCAACACCGAGGTGAGCATCAGGAAGTAGTACTCGCCCTGGTAGTAGTCGCCGTCGGAGATGTAGTCGGACGACATCAGCAGGACGAGGTAGGTCACGACGAGGAAGAAGCCCTCGAAGGCGAGCGCGTACGCGTCCACGACGAACGCACCGTGGAAGAGCACACGATCCGTGCCGTCGGCGGCGAGGGTGATCACGGGAATGAGGGCGGCCAGCACCCCGACCGACGCGATGCGCGAGCTCGCGAAGCGTGAACGCTCCGGCCAGACGAGATCCGCGATCAGGACGACGATGATCGTCGCGGTCAGGACGAGCTCGGGCGCGAGCGCGTGGAAGTCGACGTGCGGGTTCACCTAGAGCGCTCTCGACAGCCCGTGGACCAGCTGGGTGACGGGGAGGTCGGTCATCTTGAAGATCAGTTGCGGGTACAGGCCGAGCGCGACGACCAGCAGGAGCAGCGGTGCCCATGCGATCCACTCCGACACGTGGACGTCGTGGATGTGAGCGTGCTCGAACTCCGGCTTCACCTTGCCCATCGCCACGCGTTGGAACATCCACAGCAGGTAGCCGGCGGCGAGGACGGTGCCGACCGCCGCGATCACCATGTAGACGCGGAAGGTGGTGAGGGTGCCGTCGAGCCCGTTGAACAGCCCGAACGGCAGCTTCGGGTCGTAGGCCGACAGGATCGCCGGGAACTCACCCCAGAACCCGGCCAGGCCGGGCAGGCCGAGTGAGGCCATGGCCATGAAGCCGAGCAGCCAACCGAGGTGCGGTGCCTGGGTGAGGATGCCGCCCAGCCGGCTCATCTCGCGCGTCTCGTAGCGCTCCTGGATCGAGCCGGCGAGGAAGAACAGCATGCCGGTGATGAGACCGTGCGCCACCATGCCGAAGATGGCGGCGTTGATACCGAACGTCGTGAGCGTCGCGATACCGAGCATCACGAAACCCATGTGCGCCACCGACGAGAAGGCGATCAGGCGCTTCATGTCCCGTTGCGCGAGGCAGCACAGCGCGCCGTAGATGATGCCGATCACTGCGAGCAGACCGATCCACGGTGCCCACGACTGCGCCGCACTCGGCAGGATCGGCAGCGCGATGCGGATGAAGCCGTAGGTGCCGAGCTTCAGCATGATCGCGGCCAGGAGCACCGAGCCGACCGTCGGCGCCTCGGTGTGGGCGTCGGGCAACCAGGTGTGGAACGGGAACATCGGCACCTTGATCGCGAACCCGAGGAACATCCCGCCGAACACCAGGAGCTGGGTGCTGTGCACGATGCCGGCGCCGTGCAGGTGCGTCAGCGTCACCATGTCGAAGGTGTGCACCTTCGACAGGAAGAACAACGCCAGGAAGCTCAGCAGCATCAGCGCGGAGCCGAACAGCGTGAACAAGAAGAACTTGATCGATGCGTACTCGCGGTTGGGGCCGCCCCAGACGCCGATCATGAAGAACATGGGCAGCAGCACGACCTCGAAGAAGATGAAGAACAGGATGAGGTCCTGCGCGACGAACGTGCCGATCATGCCCGTCTCGAGGAGCAGCATCAGCGCGAGGAACGCCTTCGGGTTGTGCGGCTCGGGGAAGTGGTTCCACGAGTAGATGACGCAGGAGACGGTGATCAGCATCGTCAGGAGCACCATCGGCAGCGAGATGCCGTCGATGCCGACGTGGTAACGGCTGTTGATCACTTCGATCCAACGTTCGTTGGCCTGGAACTGCAGGCGTCCGTCGTCGAGGTTGAAGTTGGCCAGGATCCCGATACCGACCGCGCCGGTCAGCAAGGTGGTCAGCAGAGCGACCACCTTGATCAGGTTCTCCTCGGCCTTCGGGATCAGCAGCACGATCACCATGCCGACGATGGGGATGAAGACCGCCAGCGTCAGGGCCCAGTTGTCGAACCAGTCCATTGGAACGATTCCCCTCGAATCAGGTGTTGGCGAGTAGCAGGAAGAGGCTCAGGAGCCCCACCGCCGCGAACAGCAGCAACGCGTACCGCTGCACACGACCGGATTGGAGATAGCGCAGGAGGCCGCCGCTCTCGCCGGTGATCTCGGCCACTCCGTTGACCGCACCGTCGACGCCCTTCTGGTCGATCTTCTCGTACGTGAACTTCCCGGCGACCACGGCGGCGCGCCCGGCGCCGTTGACGACCGCGTCGATGACGTGCTGGTTCACCCAGTAGGACGCGTTGGCGAGACCACCCTTGATCGAACCGACGATCACGTTTTCGTACAGATCATCGAGGTAGTACTTGTTGACGAGGAACGTGTAGCCCGCGTGCGCGGCCTTGTTGCGCTGGGTGAGCCCCTTCAGCCCGCGCAGCTCCTCGCGGCGGAACCAGAAGAAGGCGGCGATGCCGATGCCCAGCGTGGCGACCGCGAGCGAGATGGCGGCCTTCGAATAGTCGAAGCCGGGGTGCACCACGACCGGGAAGCTGACCCGCGGTTCCACCCACTCCTTGAACTTCTCGAGGTGGAACGGCCAGGCCGACCACGCGAGCACGCCGGCCAGGATCGAGAACACCGACAGCACGATCAGCGGAACGGTGATCGCACGCTCGGACTCGTGCGGGTGACCGTGCCCGCGGTACTCACCGAAGAACGTGAGGTACACGCAGCGCGTCATGTAGGCGGCGGTGAGGAACGCTCCCACCAGCCCGACGACGAGGAACACGTCGTAGTTCGAGCGCCCGGCCGTCACCAGGATCTCGTCCTTCGACCAGAAGCCCGCGAACGGGAAGATGCCGGCCAGTGCGAGCGTGCCGATCATGAACGTCCAGAACGTGATCGGCATGTATTTGCGCAGGCCGCCCATGTCCTTCTTCATGTCGAACGAGTGGTGCGATCCGGAATGGCTGACGGACCCGGCACCGAGGAACAGCAACGCCTTGAAGAAGGCGTGCGTGAAGAGGTGGAACACCGCGGCGACCCAGGCGCCGGCGCCGAGCGCCATCACCATGTACCCGAGCTGCGAGATCGTCGAGTACGCGAGCACCTTCTTGATGTCGTCCTGCACGAAAGCCAGCAATGCGCCGATGATGATCGTGATGCCACCGGTCAGCACCATGAAGTTGACGCCGCCGGCGCCGATCGAGAAGCCGTTGAAGAACACCGGGTACAGGCGCGCACCGAGGTAGACGCCGGCGACCACCATGGTGGCGGCGTGGATGAGCGCCGACACCGGTGTCGGTCCGGCCATGGCGTCGGGTAACCAGGTGTGCAGCGGGAACTGACCGCTCTTGCCGATGATGCCGATGAAGAGACCGACCGATGCGGCCAGCAACATCGAGTGGTCGGCGCGCGGCAGCAGTGCGTACGCGTTGCTCCTACCGATGTCGAAACTGCCCACGGCGAAGTACAGGATGATGATGCCGATCATCAGCCCGATGTCGCCGGTCCGCGTCGTGAGGAAGGCCTTGAGCGCGGCGCGGCTGTTGGCATCCTCCTCCCACCAGTGGCCGATGAGGGCAAACGAGCAGAGCCCGACACCTTCCCAACCGAGGAGCAGCTGGAGCGTGTTGTCGGCGACGACCAGCGTGAGCATCGCGGCGGTGAACAGGCTGAGCATCGCGTAGTAGTGCGTGTAGCGAATGTCGTCGTGCATGTACGCGGTGGAGTAGACGTGCACGAGGAGGGAGATCAGCGTGACGACGAACAGCATCATCACTGCGAGGCCGTCCATGCGGATGCCGACACCGAACTCGATGCCGCCGTTCTGCCACCAGGTGAAGTGGTGGATGACCGGCGTGACAACGGCTTCGCCGTGGCCGCCCTCAGCGCCGAACACGCCGCGGCCGAGGGCGCGCAGCCCGCTCGCCTTGCCGCCGGTCGCGGTCTCGATCCGGTCGATCCACTGGTAGACCGCGACGCACGACAGCACGAACGACGCGCCCAGCGCGAGCAGGCCGATCTCCGACCCCTTGCGCGGGAGGCGCTTCCCGAAGAAGAGGATCAGGAGGAACGACACCGCGGGGATGACGGGGATGATCCAACCGTTGTTCAGCACGTCGAGATCAGCCCTTCAACTGGTCGACTTCGTCGAGATCGACCGTGTGCGAGTTGCGGTAGATCAGCAACACGATGGCGAGACCGATACCGACCTCGGCAGCCGCGACCGTGATGACGAACAGCGCGAACACCTGACCGGCGACGGCCCGGTGGAACGCGGAGTACGCCACGAGGTTGATGTTGACCGCGTTGAGCATGAGCTCGATGCTCATGAGCACCAGCACGGCGTTCTTCCGCGCCAGCACGCCATAGATGCCGGTGCAGAACAGGAACGCGCTGAGGACGAGGAAGTTGTTGAGCGCCACGGGCTCAGTCCCTCCGCGCGATCACGACGGCACCCACCAGGGCAGCCAGCAGCAGCATCGACACCACTTCGAAGGGCACGAGGTAGTCGCGGAAGATGCTCGACGCAATCGTGCTCGAACGACCGATCACCACGAGGTCGTTCTTGAGCTTGATCTCCTTGCCGCCGTAGGCGTCGACGAGGAGCGCGGTGATCACGCCGAAGAGGAACAGGCTCACGACGCCGGCGGCGATCCGCTGGTTGTTGTCCATGGTCCCTTCGGGACGCATCGGCGCGCGGGTGAGCATGATGCCGAAGAGGAACAGGATCACGATGGCGCCGATGTAGATGAGGACCTGCACCCAGGCGACGAACTCCGCGGCGAGCAGGATGTACTGCGCGGCGGCGCCTGCGAGCACCACCACCAGGTAGAGCGCGGCGTGCACGACGTTCTGCGACCGAACGACCCCGATGGCCGCGGCGGCCATCGCGATCGCGAGGATCCAAAAGGCGACGTTCTGAGCGACCACTACTTCTTGACCTCGGCGCCGATCTCGAGCGGCTCGGGCTCCGGCACGCCCTCCATCCACTCCCCGAGCTTGCGCTTGTCGTGCAACAGCTTGGCGATGTTCGACTCCGAGTACTCGTAGTCGGGGCTCCAGAACAGCGCGTCGAACGGACACACCTCCACGCAGATGCCGCAGTACATGCACAGCGCGTAGTCGATGTCGAAACGGTCGAGGACACTCACCGTGCGGTCGCGCCCGCCTTCGCGCCGCGGTGGGCGCTTCTCCTTGTGACCTTCGATGTAGATGCACCAGTCGGGGCAGGAGCGCCCGCACAGCATGCAGACGGTGCAGTTCTCCTCTTTGAGCGCGATGACGCCGCGCGCGCGCGTGGGCGGATCTTCCCGCTCGTGCGGGTACTGCACGGTGACCGCCGGCTTCAGCATCGTCTTGAACGTGATGCCGAGGCCGCCGATCACACCGGGGAGCTTGGGCTTCTTCATCGCAGAGCCATCAGAAGGCCACCTTGAACACGCCGGTGAGCAGGATGTTGACCAGGGCGATCGGGATGAGGAACTTCCAGGCCAGGGCCTGCAGCTGGTCCTCACGCAGGCGCGGGTAGGTGAACCGCACCCAGAACATGAGGAACGACACGGCCATGATCTTCGCGAACAGCACCAGAGGGCCGAGGAAGCGCATCACCCCGAGCGAGATCCCCCACGACGCCGGTAACGCCCATCCGCCGAGGTAGAGCGTGGCCGCGATGGCGCTGAACGCGAAGGCGGTGCCGAACTCGCCGATGAAGAAGAACAGGAACCGGAAGCCGGTGTACTCGACCATGTAGCCGGCAACGAGCTCGCTCTCCGCCACCGGCATGTCGAACGGGGTCTGCGTGAGCTCCGCCTGCGACGCGATGAGGAAGAGGGTGAAGCCGATGAACTGGGTGAGGATGAGCGGGAAGCCGATGCCGCTCCACCCGAAGATCGATCCCGTGCTCTGGAATGCCACGATGCCCTGCAAGCTCATCGTGCCGCACTGGATCACGACACCCACGACGGCCAGCAACAGCGGGAGTTCGTACGCGATGAGCTGCGCGGCCGCGCGCAACGCACCGAGCAAGGAGAACTTGTTGGCGCTCGCCCAGCCCGCCATCAGCACACCGATGACGGAGAGGCTCGACACCGCGAGCGCATAGAACACCCCGACGTTGAGGTCCTTCACGACGATGTCGGGACCGGCCGGGATGACGAGGAACACCAGGAACGTCGAGATCACCACGATCGCCGGCGCGATCGCGAACACACGCCGGTCGGCTTCTCCCGGGATGATGTCTTCCTTCTGGATGAACTTGATGCCATCGCCCACGAGCTGGAACCAGCCGTGGAACCCGCCGGGGTCCATGGGGCCGAGCCGGCTCTGCATGTGGCTCATCATCTTGAGGAGGAACACGTACCCGAGGATCAGCGCGGTGAGCGGCACGATCATCAGGATGAAGATCGTCTTGATCGCGAGCGTCGTGCCCCAGCCGATCTCGAGCGCGAGTGACAGGGAGCCCATCATCGGTCGATGTCCCCGAGGATGAAGTAGAGCGACGCCAGGATGGTGATCACGTCGGGCACGAACACCCCGCGCAGCAGCCACGGCAGGATCGACACGTTGCTGAACGACGCCGAGCGGATCTTCACCCGGAACGGACCCGTCGCCCCCTTCGAGATCACGTAGTAGCCCATCTGGCCCAGCGGGTTCTCGGTCTCGACCCAGGCCTCGCCTTCGGGCACCTTGATGATGCGCGGCACCTTCGCCATGATCGGCCCCGCCGGCATCTGGTCGAGCATCTGCAGCACCATGCGCGCCGACTCACGGGTCTCCTGGAGCCGCACCCAGTAGCGGGCGAACGAGTCGCCGTCGGGGTGGGTCCACACCTTGAAGTCGAGCTCGGGATACACCAGGTACGGCTTGGCATCACGGCGAAGGTCCCAGTCGACGCCCGACGCCCGGAGATTGGAGCCTGACACGCCGTACGCGGCGCCGAGCTCGGGCGGGATGATCCCGATCGACCGGGTACGAGCCTCGAAGATCTCGTTGCCGGCGACGAGGTCTTCGAACACGTCACACGCATCGAAGATGGTCTTCATCGCGGTACGCGTCTCGTTGATCCAACCCCACGGCAGGTCGTCCTTGAGTCCACCGATGCGGTTGAAGTTGGGATGGAACCGGCCGCCGGTTGCCGCTTCGATCAGGTTCAGGATGTGCTCACGATCGCGGAAGCCGTAGAACGCGGGCGTGAGCGCGCCCACCTGGAGGCCCATCTCGCCGAGGAAGAGCACGAACGTGGCGATGCGGCTCAACTCGGTGAGGATGGTGCGGATGTACTGCGCGCGCGGCGGCGCCTTCACGTCCATCAGCTGTTCGGCGGCGTCGATGAACGGCACTTCGTTCGCGAAGCTCGAGAGCCAGTCGATGCGGTTGATCAGGGTCGTGATCTGCGGGTAGGTGCGGAACTCGGCCAGCTTCTCGTAGCCGCGGTGCATGTAGCCGATCACCGGGTCGGCCGCGATCACCCGTTCGCCGTCGAGACGCACCACCAGTCGCAGCGTGCCGTGGGTCGCGGGGTGCTGCGGACCGAGGTTGAGGATCATGTCGCCGGTGTCGAGCTCGACGCCCACCTGCGCGTCGGCGAGATGCCGGAACGCGCGCGGGTCGACGTCGAACCCGGGCAGCGGCGGGTTGGTCGTGCTCACACTTCCGCCTCTGTCGCCGGCGCGTCCGCGTCGTCGCCTTCACCGGGCATCGGCTCCACGTCGACGAGACCGGGCCACGGCTTCACCACGCGCGACAACAGCGGGTAGTCCTTGCGCAACGGGTGACCCTCGAACTCCGACGGAAGGTAGAGGTGTCGCAGCGCGGGGTGGCCGTCGAACACGAAGCCGTACATCTCCCAGCACTCACGCTCGTGCCAATCGGCCCCCGGGAACACCGGCACCCACGACTGCACGAGGAGCGACTCCTCGTCGACGTCGGCCTTCAGGGTGAGACCCCAGTGGCGGCTCGTCGACTGCACGCGGGCGAACACCTGGAAGCGGCCTTCGGAACCCGCGGCGCCGTAGGTGGTCTCGGTCGGCTGCACCGGCGCCGACGTGTCGCTGGCGGCGTCGTCGCCACCCTCCTTCGGCGCCGGCATCCAGTCGATGCCCGCGACGAACGAGAGGAAGTCGCATTCGAGCGCCCGCTTGGCGACCTCGGCGGCGGCGCGCCAGTCGATCCGCCGGATACGCAGGACGGGCATGCCGAACACGGCCGCCCGGTCGAGCACGGCGTCGCCGAGCTCGTGCTCGAAGCGCGCCACCAGGTCGGCGTGCGCGGCGTCGAGTGCGTGCGGATCGGGCGCGACCGATTCGGTCGGCTCCGCCGCGGCCGTGGCTTCCGGAGTGTCGGTCCCGGTGAGGTCACTCAACGACGATCGGCTCCCCGCGCCACCGCTGCTCGAGCTCGTGGTTGCCGATGCCCTCCTGCTGGATCCGCTCCTGGAGCAACACGATGCCCTGGATCAGCGCCTCGGGCCGCGGCGGGCACCCGGGGATGTAGACGTCGACCGGCACGATCTGGTCGATCCCCTTGGTGACGGAGTAGGAGTCCCAGTACGGACCACCACAGTTTGCGCACGATCCCATCGAAATCACGTACTTGGGGTCTGGCATCTGGTCGTAGAGCCGCCGGACCGCGGGCGCCATCTTGTCGGTGACGGTGCCCGACACGCAGATCAGGTCGGCCTGGCGCGGGCTGGCCGGAAACGGGATGACGCCCAGGCGCATGACGTCGTAGCGCGGGCTGGCGAGCGCCGCGCCCATCTCGATCGCACAGCACGCGAGACCCCATTGGAACATCCACAGCGAGTACTTCCGGCTGTAGTTGAGGAGCCAGGTGAGGGGCTTGAGCGCGGGCTTCGAGAGGGTGCCCTTCTCGACTAGGCCCACCGCAGCACCCCCTTGCGCCACGCGTAGACGAGCCCGAGGGTGAGGATGACGATGAACGCCGTCATCTCGACCAGGCCGAACACCCCGAGCGGATCCGGGCCGGTGTCGAGCTTGACCGCCCACGGGAAGATGAACACCGCTTCGACGTCGAACATCACGAACAGCAGCGCATACACGTAGTAGCGCACATTCGACTGTCCGAACCCGAGCACCGGATCCGAACCGGCCTCGTAGGGCATGAGCTTCGCCGCATCGGGGCGATCGGGACGGAGGAGGCGACCGACGCCGAGCATCGCGCCGACCATGAGCAGGGCGGCACCGATGAACACCGCCACCGCGAGATAATTCCGATAGAACTCGGTCACGCGTCGGCCTCCCGCCCCCTCGCTGGAATGAGGCGTCGGTGTGGGGGGTTGGATTGCGGGCGCAGCATAGCCCCAGCATTTCTGCGGTCGGCAAACCGCGCGCCGACCAGAATGGACGCCATGGCAAAGGACAACGACCACCCGGTCGCCGCATCGATCAGCCATCTCCGCCAGCGCCTCGCCCGTGAATCCCGCACCGCGTTCGTGCTCTCCGGCGGCGGGAACCAATCCGTCGCGCAGGTCGGGATGCTGCGCGCGCTGCTCGAGCGCGAGATCGTCCCGGATGTCGTCGTCGGCTGCTCCGCGGGGGCGTTCAACGGCGCGATCGTCGCCGACAGTCCCAACCTCGTCGCCATCGAGCGATTGGAGGCCACCTGGGAATCGCTGCGGGGCGACGAGGTGTTCCCCGGCGGAAAACTCTCCCGAGCGTGGAACCTGCTCACCCGCGACGACCACATCTTCTCGAACCAGGGCCTGCGCGCCATCCTGACGCAGGGCCGGCTCCCCCCGACGTTCGCCGACCTCCGGGTTCCGCTGCGGGTCGTCGCCGCCGACCTCGACACCGGAGAGGAGGTCGTGTTCGCGAGTGGTCCCCTCGAGCCGGCGCTCCTCGCGAGCACCGCACTCCCAGGCCTCTACCCGCCGATCGGCCACGACGGTCGCACCCTGGTCGACGGCGCGGTCGTCGACACCGTGCCCCTCTCGCACGCGTTCGCCGGCCCCGTCGACCGCGTCTACGTGATGAACGTCGCCGGCGACCTCATGGATCGTCCGATCCGCTCGCCGATCGACGTGGCGGTGCGCGCGTTCGCCATCAGCCGCAAGCAGCGCTTCGACCTCGAGGTGAGGAGCGTGCCCGAGAGCGTCGAGCTGGTCGTCCTCCCGGCACCGGTCGACGACCGCGAGCTCTTCGACTTCTCCGGCGGCCGAACCCTGATGGATGCGGCCTACGCCCTCGCCGGACGCGCCCTCGACGACGCCGAGTCGGCGAGACACCGACGCCGCGCCCTGCGGCGCTCGTGGTGGCGCCGTGACGCCGACGTCGGCTGACCGGCGTCGAAGCCGCTCAGAGCAGCGTTGCGGCGTCGCGCGCGAAGTGGATGAACGTGCCGGGGACGATCCCGAGCAGCAGCACCATCACGCCCGCGGCGACGAGCACCAGCACCGCGCCCGCCTCGAGGCGACGCCGCGGGCCGGTCGCGACCTCACCTGACTCGTCGTCGCCCGAGAACACCACGACGGTCATCCGGAGGTAGAAGTAGGCGAGGACGACGGCACTGAGCGCGCCGACGATCGCGAGCCAGTACTCGCGTGCGTCGACGGCCGCGCCGAAGATCTGCAGCTTGGCGACGAACCCACCGGTGAACGGCACGCCGGCCTGGGCCAGCAGGAAGAACGTGAGGAACCCGGCGAGCACCGGCTGGCGTTGGGCGAGGCCGCGGTACTGGTCGAAGCCGTGCTTGGCGTCGTGGGATCGGCGACCGACCAGGGTGACGACCGCGAACGCGCCGATCGTCATGAACGTGTAGGTGAGGAGGAAGAAGAGCGTGGCCTCGAGCCCTCGGTGCGCGGCGAGGCGATTGTCGACGGCCGCCGCGGCGAAACCGATGAGGATGTACCCGGCATTGGCGATCGACGAGTAGGCGAGCGCCCGTTTGAGGTTGGTCTGCACGACTGCGGCGACGGTTCCGACGATGAGCGTGATCGTGGCCAGCGCCATGATGATCGGTCGCCAGTCGGTGCGGTAGAGCGGGAACGCGACCAGGAAGATGCGGAGGAACGCGGCGAAGCCGGCGACCTTGGTGGCCGACGACATGAACGCGGTGATGGGGCTCGGTGCACCCTGGTAGACGTCCGGCGTCCACATGTGGAAGGGCACCGCCGAGATCTTGAAGCCGAGCCCGACGATCAGCAGGGCCATGCCTGCGAGCAGGGTGCCGTTCTCGAACAGCGTGTTGGCCCGCAGGAAGTCGGCGATCCCGGTGAGCGACACCGAACCGGTGGCGCCGTACACGAGGGCGACGCCGTAGAGGAAGACGGCCGAGGCGAACGATCCGAGGACGAAGTACTTGATGCCGGCTTCTTGCGACTGGAGCCGTCGACGGTCGAAGGCCACGAGCACGTAGAGCGGGATGGAAAGCGCTTCGAGCGCCACGAACACGACGATGAGGTTGTTGGCCGTCGTCATCACGACCATGGCTGCGGCCGAGAGCAGCAACATGGCGTAGTACTCAGGTACTTCGAGCCCGGCCGGGCGGAGATAACCGACCGAGAGCAGCAGCACGAGGAACAGCGCGGAGACCACGAGGACGCCGAGGAACACCGCGAACGCGTCGACCCGCACCATCGTGGCCATGGTGACGCTGACCCCGTGGTCGCGGACGTCGTTCCACTGCCACGCCAGCGTGGCGCCGGCGGCGATGGTGCCGGCGAAGGCGACGAGGGTCGTGATCGGCACGACGACCGGGCGCGTGCGCAGCACCGCGCGCAGCAGCACGATCAGGATCCCCGCACCCGCGAGCGCGATCACCGGCGCGATGGCCAGCCAGTCGACGTCGGGCGTCACGATCGAGTCGGGCCGCACCACGGCGAGGAAGGATGCCGCGATCACTTCTTCACGCCCTTCGGCACGGAGCGCGCGTCGGGACCGTGGTTGGCGACGCCCGGCTCGCGGTAGTCGGAATGCCTCTCGACCTGGACGATCAGCGCCTTCACCGAGGGTTCGATGCGGTCGAGCACCGGCTTCGGATAGATGCCGAGGAACAGGCTGAGCGCGAGCAGCGGCACGACGCATGCGAGCTCGCGCAGGTTGATCTCGGGCAGCTTGCGGTTCTCCTCGCTCGGTTCACCCATGAACACGCGCTGGTACGCCCAGAGGAGGTAGACCGCGGCGAGGATCACGCCCGTGGCCCCGATGATCGCATAGGGCTTGTCGACGATGAACGTGCCGATCAGCGACAGGAACTCGCCGATGAACCCGGAGAAGCCGGGGAGGCCGATCGAGGCGAACGCCGCCGCGCAGAACAACCCACCGAGGATCGGCACCGACTTCCACAACCCGCCGAACGACCCGATCTCGAACGTGTGCCTGCGGTCGTAGAGCATGCCGACGAGAAGGAAG
>Ga0075021_10001095_pt1 | contig 13861 bp, 10 predicted proteins | sample ColStrG_CSR_2012_FD_72749 | JGI IMG/M metagenome (GOLD analysis project Ga0075021, IMG submission 72749) | Freshwater sediment microbial communities in response to fracking from Pennsylvania, USA - Cold Stream Run_MetaG_CSR_2012 | ecosystem: Environmental > Aquatic > Freshwater > Creek >...
CTCCTGCCAGCGCGGCGCGGTCATCGGGATCGTCGGCATCGCGAGCACGTCGACGCCCGAGAACACCCGATCGTACTGGGCCACGAAGGTGGGCCGCACGTTCTGGGCCTTGGCGTAGAGGCGCCCGCCGTAGTTGCGCTGGAGGTAGTAGCCCTGCAGGAGGTTCAGCTTGAGGTTCGGCGAGAACTCCCGCGCGTGGCTCTGCTTGAGCCGCCCGAAGATCGAGATGAGCGAGGACGGGTAGTGGGTCTTGGCCCCGGTGCCGCCGAAGTGGGTGTCGTACATCCGCTTGCCGCCCTCGAGGTAGATCGGCAGCAGCGCGGGCAGCGCCTTGGTGTGGAGCGGTACCGAGACCCGCTCCACGCGGGCGCCCGCGCGCTCGAGGGTGCGCACCGCCTCCCTCACCGCCTCGTCCACCGCGCGATCACCGCCCGGCACCCCGAAGCCCTCGTCGAGCAGGCCGATGCGGAGCCCCTTCACCCCGCGCGCGAGCGCGGCGGGATAGGGCGGCAGGGTCGCGGGCACGTCGGCCTGGCGCGGATCGAGGCCGTCGCGCCCGGCCATGACCTGGAGCGACACCGCGATGTCCTCGACGGTGCGGGCCATCGGCCCCACGTAGTCGATCGTCGGCTCGAGGCCGAACACGCCGGAGTGCGGGACCAGGCCGTGGGTCGGCATGAGCCCGACGATGCCGCACCACGCGGCGGGCAGGCGGATCGAGCCGCCCTGATCGCCGCCCAGCGCGATGTCGACCATCCCGCCCGCCACCGCCGCGCCCGAGCCGGACGACGAGCCACCGGTCACGTGCTGGTGGCGATGCGGGTTGAGCGGGCGGCCGTAGTCGCCCACGCCGGAGAGGCCCGGACCGCCCCACGAGAACTCCTCCATCTTGAGCTTGCCGGTGATGGTGGCGCCCGCGTCGAGGAGGCGCGTGACCACGGTGGCGTCGAAGTCCGGCACGTAGCCGTCCATCATGTGCGAGCTGAACGTCATCGGCACCCCGGCGAGCGCGATGTGGTCCTTGAGCGCGACGGTCTTGCCGTGGAGCGGGCCGCTCGTCGCGCCCGGCACCCGGCAGCGCGTGATGAAGGCGCCCAGGGGATCCTCGGCCGCCGAGGGGCGGCGGCCGGGGTCGCGGTCGGTGAAGCGGAGCGGCGGGCGCCGCTCCTCCACCCGCATCTCGTCGAAGGTCTCGAGCGCCGCGATGGTGTCCATCATGCGCGCCTGGATCATGCGCGCCTCCATCGGGGTCAGGTCGAATCCCAGGGCGCGGCCGTACTCCATCACCTCGTCGACGTCGGGTCGCCTCAGCATGGCTTCATCCTCCGATCGGGATAGGGCGTTGCGACTGCATGATGCCATGGACTATAGTGGGCCGGGCCCGCGGTGTGGCGACACCGATCGGGCCAGTGGACTTTCTGGAGAACGATGGTCACCGTGAGCGCTGAAACGTCCGTATCGTCCTCGCTGGACGAGACCTGGACGGCACTCGGCCGGCGGAATACGTACTTCTACTTCCCCGGCATCGCGCCCGCGACCGGCAAGGGCGGCGGCCCACTGGCCCACGCGCTCGACCTGCCGATCGTGGACCGGCAGGAGCAGACCGCCACCCTGTCGGTGGGGCGGGCCGGGCGGAGCGGCCGGCGCGAGCGCCGCTTCACCCTGCGCGGCGCGCTCGTCTCCATCGCGGGATGCTGGCAGCTCGAGCCGGGCGACGCGGGGCTCCGCGTGCGCCTGACCCTCGACTACGAGATCGCCCCCGATCTCAAGACGCTGGCGGTGAACACCCTGCGCAGCCGCAGCCCGCTCCCGATTCGCACCGACGCGGACGCGATCCTGAGCCGGGCGGTCGACGAGTTCTTCGAGACGCGCTTCACCGAGCAGGCCGCCGCCTACTGCGAGCAGGTGCGCGAGCGCCTGAGCGGTCGACCCGCATGATCGTCTACGTGCTCCAGCGCCTGCTCGGCCTGGTGCCGGTGCTCTTCGGCATCACGGTGGTGATCTTCCTCACCATGAAGCTGATCCCGGGCGACGTGGCGCGCGCCCTGCTGGGCCCGATGGCCACCGATCAGTCGCTCGCCCAGCTCCGGCACGCGCTCGGGCTCGACCAGGCGATCCACGTGCAGTACGCGAAGTGGCTCTGGCGGGCGCTGCACGGCGACCTCGGGCTCTCCCCCATCGTGCACAAACCGGTGGTGGACCTGCTGCTCCCCAAGTTCGGCAACACCCTCATCCTGGCCGGCGCCAGCTTCGCGCTGGCGGTGCTGGGCGGGGTCGCGGTCGGAGTGCTCGCGGCCTCGCGGCAGCAGACGGTGGTCGACCGCGCGGCGATGGGCGCCTCGCTGGTGATCGGGAACATGCCGCCCTTCTGGCTGGGCCTCGTGCTGATCGTGTTCTTCGCGATCAACCTGCGCTGGCTGCCGAGCCTCGGCATGTATTCTTCCCGAGGAGCTGGCGGTTTCTCCGACCTGCTCGCCCACCTGATCATGCCCACGATCGCCACCGCGGCGGCGCCCGCCGCCATCATCGCGCGCATGACGCGGGCCTCGGTGCTCGAGATCCTCGGCCAGGACTACATCAAGGTCGCGCGCTCCAAGGGACTCTCCGAGCGCGCGGTGCTGGGCCTGCACGCCCTGCGGGTGGCGTGGCCGCCCATCCTGACCATCTCGGGCCTGCAGCTCGGCTACCTGCTGGGCGGCGCGGTCTTCACCGAGGAGGTCTTCGGCTGGCCGGGGCTCGGGCGCCAGCTCGTCTCCTCGGTGCTCGCGCGCGACGTGCAGGCGGTCCAGGGCGCCGCGCTCTTCATCGCGCTCTCGTTCGTGATGGTGAACCTGGTGGTGGACCTCCTGAACCTCTACCTCGACCCGCGCTCGCGGCCGGCCTGATCGTGGCCACCACCTCGACCGCGCTCACCGTGACCCCGGCCGCGTCGCGCGCCCGGCGCCCCCGCGGCGCGCTCGCGCAGTCCGCGCGGGCGTTCGCGCGGGACCGCCAGGCGATGGTGGGGCTCCTGATCATCGCGATCATCGGGGGGGCCGCCCTCGCCGCGCCGCTCGTCAGCCCGTGGGATCCGCTCACCTCCGCCGCGGTGGAGCGGCTCTCGCCCATCGGCACCCCGGGCCACCTCCTGGGCACCGACGAGCAGGGGCGCGACATCCTGAGCCGCCTCATCTGGGGCGGGCGCGCCTCGCTGCTGGTCGGCATCCTGCCCACCGTGACCGCGGGCCTGATCGCGCTGGGCCTGGGGCTGCTGGCCGGCTATCTCGGCGGCGGGCTCGATCACGTCATCATGCGCGCGCTCGACGTGTTCTTCGCGTTCCCGCTGGTGCTGCTCGCCATCGCGATCGTGGGGGTGATCGGCCCCGGCATGGACAACCAGATGTTCGCCCTCACGGTGGTCCTGGTGCCGTACAGTACCCGGGTGGTGCGCACCGCGACGCTCTCGGTCAAGCCGCTCGAGTTCGTCGAGGCCGCCCGCGCGCTGGGCGCCAGCGGCGGACGCCTCATCGGGCGCCACCTGCTGCCGAACGTGCTGCCGCCGCTCCTGGTCTACACCAGCACCCTGGTGGGCATGATGATCGTGGCCTCGGCCGGGCTGAGCTTCCTGGGCCTGGGCGTGCAGCCCCCCACTCCGGACTGGGGCGTCATGGTGGGCAACGGCCGGCTGGTGCTCTACCGCGCCGCCCACGTGGCCACCATCCCCGGCGTCGTCATCGTCGTCGCCGCGCTCGCGTTCAACTTCGTCGGAGACGGTCTGCGCGAGGCCCTCGACCCTCGCGCGCGCCGGTAGACCCCCCGGGTCGAGCCCAAGGAGAAGGATCATGGACGAAGAGAAGATCAACCTGATGATGCGCATGCTGCCCGACGGCGTGAGCCGGCGGGACTTCCTCCGCACCGCGGCCGCCGGCGCGGCCGGGGCGGCAGGCACGCTCGCCCTGCCCAAGCGCGGGCGGGCGCAGACCCCCAAGAAGGGCGGCACGCTCGTCTACGGCATGGAGGGCCCGTCCGACATCCTGGACCCGCAGGCGACCGGCTGCTGGCTCACCTACCGGGTGACGTTCCAGATGTTCGAGGGGCTGCTCGCCGAGGACCTGACCCGCGCGGACGTCACGATCCCGAGGGTGGTCCCGAAGCTCGCCGAATCCTACACCACCGCCAAGGACGGCCTCTCGCGCACCTTCAAGCTGCGGAAGGGGATCAAGTTCCACGACGGCACCCCGTTCAACGCGGCCGCCGCGGTCTTCTCCTGGGAGCGCATGTACAAGAAGGACGCCCCGCACTTCTACGCCCGGGCCAACAGCTACACCTCCTACGTGGTGGAGTACATCACGGGGGCGGAGGCGGTCGACGAGTACACGCTGAAGCTCACGTTCAGCAAGCCGTACTCGGAGTGGGAGCGCATGACCCTGCAGAGCTGGGGCGAGCCCATGATGGTGAGCCCGACCCAGGTCAAGAAGACGGGCAACGAGAAGTTCGCCGACGCCCCGGTCGGGACCGGGCCCTTCAAGTTCGTGGAGAACGTGCCCGGCGACCGGATCGTGCTCGAGCGCTTCAAGGACTACTGGGGCCCCCAGGCCAACGTGGACAAGCTGGTCTTCCGCCGCCTCGACGACCCCGCCGCGCGGGTGGCCGCGCTGCGCACCGGTGAGGTGGACTTCATCCTGGCCCCCCCGCCCGACGAGGTGGAGGCGCTCCGCAAGGGGAAGTTCCAGGTGCTGCAGTCGAACGCGCCGCACATCTGGTACTGGCACCTCAACATGAAGGACGAGAAGTTCAAGGACGTGCGGGTGCGCAAGGCCCTCCAGATGTCGGTCGACAAGGACCGGATGTGCAAGGAGCTGCTGCGCGGCACCGCGAAGCCGGCGTGGAGCATGATCTCCCCCGCCACCGTGGCCTACGATCCCAAGTACAAGCCGTACTCCTACGACCCCGAGAAGGCCAAGGCGCTGCTCAAGGACGCGGGCCTCGGGTCGGGCTTCGAGACCACGTTCTGGACGTCGACCTCCGGCTCGGGGCAGATGATCCCGGTGGCGATGGCGGAGTGGATCCAGCGCGACCTCGCCAAGGTGGGCATCAAGGTCAAGCTCGAGACCTTCGACTGGATCACCTATCTCTCGAAGATGTTCCAAGGGCTGCGACCGGGCCACGGGGCCTACCAGCTCTCGTGGGGCATGACGAGCAACTTCTGGATCGACATCGTGGCCCGCTCCACGCGCCAGCCCGACAAGGGCGTCAACGTGGGCTGGTACGCGAACCCGAAGGTCGACGGCCTGCTCGACACCGCCCGCGCCGAGCTCGACGAGAAGAAGCGCGCCGCGGTCTACAAGCAGATCGACCGGATCATCATGGAGGAGGACGCCGCGTTCTTCCCCATCTGCAACGACCTCAACCTGGTGGTGCTGAGCCCGAAGGTGAAGGGCTTCGTCAACCCGCCCGAGGAGTGGTTCCAGCTCTGGACCCCGTGGGTGGAGGCGTAGCCCGGCGGCGGGAAAGGGCCCATCTGCTTCGTTGACCCCCTCGGCTGCACGCTCGACGTACAGGGAGTACGCCTCGCGTGCAGCCTTCGGGCGTCGCCTCGCATCTGGACCCTTTCCCACCGCCGGGTGGTTCGCAGCGGCTAAGGGGAGGCGGAGGAGTAGCGGACGGAGTGGGCCGCGTGAGCTTGCCAGTTCTCGCCGTAGCGCGCGGCCAGGGTGGGCGCGTGGATGATCAACAGATTTTCCACGCTCTCGCGGTCCGCCGCGACCGTGAAGCCGAAGCTCCCGGTCAGCACGATCTCCGCGTCGATCACCATCACGTTGCTGTTGGCGGGATGCGCCCGGTCGATCAGCACCACCACGCCGTCCCGCGTGAGCGCGTCGGCGGATGACGGCCGTCCCTTGGCGTGCTTGCGGTCCAGGATGACCTCGACCTTGACGCCCCGGTGCTGGGCGTCCGCGAGCGACTTGGTGATCTGGGGGGAGCCGAGCGAGGACGCCTGCACGAGCACGGTGTGGCCCGCCCGTCCGAGCGCCTCCACCACCGCCTGGGCCGCGCCGCCGCCCGGCGAGAAGTACACCGCCCAGGGGCGGGACTGCTCGGGCTCGTACACCCGCGGGGCCTGGGCCCGGACGCTCGCGGTCCCGAGACCCAGAACGACGGTCAGGACGAGCGCCGGGGCCACCGCGGCGAACCTCATACGGACGATCATCGCACGACTGGCAACCGACACTATCCAGGGCATTTTCTACCCGGTCGGGCTATCTTGAGAGAACCATGGACTCGACCCTGTCGAGACGCGGCTTCCTCGTTTCCGGCCTCGGAGCCGCCGCCGGCGCCCTCCTCGCCCCGCGCCGGTCGGCCGGCGCGGCCTCCGACCGATTCCTCATCGTGAACGCGGACGACCTCGGCCTGTCCGCCGAGATCGACCGCGGCCTCTTCGAGGCCCACGACGCCGGCATCGTGACCAGCGCGAGCCTCCTGGTGGACGGCCCGGACGTGGAGGCCGCGATCCAGCAAGCGCGACAGCGCCCGAAGCTCGGGCTCGGCATCCACGTCTCGTTCGACGAGCGGGGAAAGTTGTTCACCGACATGCAGGATCTCCCCGCGGTCCAGCAGCAGATCGACCGGCAGCTCGCCGCGTTCGTCCGGATGGTGGGCGGCCCGCCGGACCACATCGATTCTCACCACCACATGCACCGCCTCTTCAACGTCGCGCGCCTCTTTCTCGTCGCGGGCCGGCGCTACAACGTCCCGGTGCGCGGCTTCTCGGACGTGGTCTTCATGGGCCGCTTCTACGGCCAGCCCGAGTTCGGCAAGACCGACCTGTCCAAGATCAGCGTGGAGGTCATGGTGGCGATGCTGCGGGCGGTGAAGCCGGGAGTCACCGAGATCTCCTGCCATCCGGGCTACGCGGAGGGGCGTCCCGACGCGATCTACAACCGCGAGCGGGAGGTGGAGCTGCAGACGCTCACCGACGAGCAGGTCAAGAAGACGATCAGCGAGGAAGGGATCCGCCTGATCAGCTACCGCGACTACAACCGGATGTCCCGGGACGCGCGCTAGATCCGCCCGCGTCAGATCCGGATGAAGATGCGCCGCCGGTAGAGGAAGCTCAGCAGCCCCAGCCACACCACCACGTAGGCGGCGGCGTAGGCGAGCGACGCGTTCGCGGGCGCGAGCCACGAGGCGAAGAAGGACTCGTAGAGGTAGGTCTTGAGCACCACCTGGTCCGCCTCCCCCGGTCCCCCGAGCGTGACCCAGTCGAGCACGATCCCGCACAGGGTCGACAGCCAGTAGGCGGTGATCGCGTTGGTCCCGAAGACCAGGAACGGCACCGTCCAGCCGCGGTAGCCCTCGACGTCAACCAGCCAGATGATCGCCGCGAGCACCAGGCAGGCGAGCCCCGCCGAGAGCAGCACGTAGGAGCTGGTCCACAGGCTCTTGTTGATCGGGAAGATGTGGCTCCAGACCCAGCCGAGCAGCAGGGTCATGCCGCCCGCGTAGAACAGCCCGAAGGCCTTCGCGTCCGTGCCGCGAGGGGAGCGGATCCAGTGGCCGGCCAGCACCCCGCACAGCACCGAGCCGACCGCGCCCAGCGTGCTCAGCAATCCTTCCGGATCCCAGGTCCGCGTCTCCTGCCAGACGTGGTTGACGCCGAGCAGGCGGAAGTCGAGCCAGTTCGAGAGGTTCTTCTCGGGCTCGAGCACGCCGCGCCCGAACCCGGGGACCGGCACCAGCGTCATGAGCGTCCAGTATCCGAGCAGCAGCGCCAGGAGGGTGAGGACCTGACCCCTCACCCCGGTGAGCAGGACGACGATCGCGGTGAGCAGGTAGGCGATCGCGATGCGCTGCAGCACGCCCGGGATACGGAGGTGGGGAAGGTTGTAGTGGGGAAACCCCTGCAGCAGCAGGCCCAGCCCGAAGATGATCGCGGCGCGCACGAGCGCCTTGCGAAAGACCGGGGCCCGGCCCGCGCCCGCGTCCCGGAGCCCGCCGAGCGAGAGCGCGGTGGCGACGCCGACGATGAAGAGGAAGAACGGGAACACCAGGTCGGTCGGCGTCCACCCGTTCCACTCCGCGTGCTCGAGCGGTGGGTAGACGTGGCTCCAGGTGCCGGGGTTGTTGACCAGGAGCATGGCCGCGATGGTGAGCCCGCGGAAGACGTCGAGAGACAGCAGCCGCCGCACCGGTCGCGCGGCCTCCGGCTCGACGAGATCGGCCGCGGCCCGCGACCGAAGCACCGTCAAGAGCCCTCGCCCGACCATGCTCCGCATCGTAGCACCGGTCGGAAGGGACCGCGTGTGTCTCGCCGAGCACTCCCGCCTCCGTTGACACGCGGCCGGGGCCCGGTCCATCATCTGGCCCTCGTGACGATCCGCGGGGAGACGATCCTGGAGGTCGGCGTGCTGGCCGCGCTCACCTGGCCGCTGCTCCGGCTGATCACCCACCGCCCCTTCTGGTCCGCATTCCCCCGGGTCGGGATGCGCGCGACCGCGCTGCTGGCCGGCTACGGGCTGCTCCTCGCCACGCTGGCCCTGCGCTACCCCGTCGCCCTGCGCTGGCTCGCGGGGCTGGCCGCCGCGCTCATCGTCTACGAAGCGTGGCGCGCGCGGCCGGGCTACGGGCGGAGCCGCCGCCTGCCCGCGGGCTCGCTGGTGCCCGTGCCTCTGTTCCCGGTGCTCGACGATCGGGCGTACTTGAAGGAAGCCGCGCGGCACGGCCCCGTCTTCAAGACGAGCCAGCTCGGCCTCGGCGGCAGCCCCAACCCCTGCCCGGTCTTCTCCTGGAAGCAGGGCGTCCGCGCCCACCTGGGGCTCGTGCATCCGATGGTGTGCGTGGTCGGCCTCGACCGCGCCACCGAGATCCTGCGCCGCTTCGACGACGTGCTCACCCCGCCGGCGGTGCCGTTCAGCCGCTTCATCCCGGGCGGCTTCTTCCGCTACATGGCGGGCGAGGCGCATCGGCGTTACCGGCAGCTCTTCCGCGTGGCGTTCTCCGGCCGCGTGGTCAAGGAGCGCGAGCTCGACATCGTCGCCGAGGCGAGGCGCGAGCTCTCCCGCATGGCCGAGGAGGGCGGCGCCACGGAAGCGGGCGTCCGACCGGATCCCTACCTCGGCCGCATGGCGGCGACCATCTTCGTGCGCGTCTTCTTCGGCATCGCAGCCGGCACTCCCGCGCTGGCCCGGCTGGAGGCACTCTATCGCGTGCTCGCGGTGCCCCGCGGCGCGCCCGCGCGCGAGGTACGCCCCGCGCTGGCCGAGGCCATGGCGATCGCCCGCGCGGGCGCCACCGCGGCCGGCGCGCCCGCGTCCTTCCTGGGCGAGCTGGCGCGGGCTCGGCCGGATTCGCTCGACGACCCGACGGTGCTGGCCAACCTCGTCTACATGGTTCACACCACCTCCAAGGACGTGGCCGACCTGATGGCGTGGCTCCTCAAGCTGCTGGGTGACCACCCGGCCTGGATGGAGCGGCTCCGCGGGGACGCGGGTCCCGACGCCGACGGCGACGGAGGCCTGGCCGACCGGGTCGTGCAGGAGACACTCCGCCTCGCGCAGAGCGAGTACCTCTACCGGAAGGTCCCGCACGACCTCGAGATCGACGGGCTCGTCGTCCCCCGCGGCTGGCTCCTCCGGCTCTGCGTCCGCGAGAGCCACCGGGATCCGCGGGTGTTCGACCGGCCGGACGCCTTCGACCCCGACCGCTTCCTCGGCCGTACCTACGCCCCGGCCGAGTACGCGCCGTTCGGGGCCTTCGACCGCTCGTGCCTCGGCATCCATCTGACCGTGACGGTGGCGCGCCTCTTCGTCACCACGCTGGCGCGCGAGTTCGACTGGGCGGTGGCGGCCGATGGCCCGCAGGAGTTCCGCGGCTGGCACTGGGCGCCCAGCTCGCGATTCCGCATCCGCGTGACACGGCGGCTCGCGCCCGCGATGGCGGGAAGCGCGCGGGAATGAGGCGGCCCCGGGTCCTCGCGCTCCTCCTCGCGCTGGCCGTCGCGGCCGTGCTCCCCGCGCCGTCGGCGGCCGAGACGCGCGTGTCGTTCGCCCTCGACTGGGTGCTCCAGGGTCCGCAGGCTCCCTTCGTGGCGGCCCGCGGCATGGGTGCGTTCCGACAGGCCGGCCTCGACGTGGCCATCGACCCGGGCCGCGGCTCCCAGAAGACGATCGAGCGCGTGGCCATCGGCACCTACGACCTGGGTTACGGCGACGTGAACTCGATGATCGAGTACAACGCCGGGCACCCGGAGCAGCCGCTGATCGCGATCTACATGGTGCTCAACACCCCGCCGCTCGCGGTGCTCTCGCTCCGGCGCCACGGGGTGAGCCGCCCCGAGGACCTTCGCGGCCTCGCGGTGGGCGCGCCCGCGGGCGACGCGGCCCGGCGGCTCTGGCCCCTCTTCGCGCGGAGCGTGGGCCTTCCGGCCGACGACGTGCGATGGGTCAACGTGGCGCCCCAACTCCGCGAGGCGACGCTGGTGCGCGGCGACGTGAAGGCCATCGTGGGCTTCCACTTCACGAGCTGGCTCGGCCTGACCGAGAGCCTCGGGGTCCCGGAGCGGGACGTGGTGGTCTTCCGCTACGCCGACCACGGCGTCGATCTCTACGGCAACGCGGTGATCGCCCGCGTGGACTGGCTCCGCCGCAACGGCGACACCGCGCGCCGCTTCCTGGCCGGCCTCACCGAGGGCCTGAAGCTCGCCCTGCGCGACCCGCGCGCCGCGGTGGGCTACCTCAAGGCGGCCGAGCCCCTCGTCAACGTGGACACCGAGACGCGCCGGCTCGAGCTGGCGAGGGCGAACATGCTGAACGCCGAGGTCCGCGCCAACGGCCTCGGCGGGGTCGACCGCGCCCGCCTCGAGCGCGCCATCGAGCAGGTGACCGGCGCCTTCGCGCTGCCGTCGCGGCCGCGGGTCGAGCAGGTCTTCACCGAGGCCTACCTGCCGCCCGCCGCCGCCCGCAAGGCCGAGTAGCCGTGCGGAGCCGCCGGGTGCTGCTGCCGCTCGCCGCGCTCGCGGCCGCCCTGGCGGCGTGGGAGGCGATCGTGGCCGCCGCCGCGATCTCGCCGGTGGTGCTGCCGGGCCCGCGCGCGGTGGCGCGCGCCATGCTGGTCACCGCGGGACCGCTCGCCTTCCACGCCTGGCACACGCTCCGGACCACCCTGCTGGGCTTCGGGCTGGCGGTGGCCGCCGGCGTCCTGCTCGGCTTCGCCATCGGCATGTCGGAGACGGTGCGGGACGCGGGCTACCCGCTCCTGGTGGGGTTCAACTCGATCCCGAAGGCCGCGCTGGTCCCGCTCCTCGTCATGTGGTTCGGGGTGGGCACGATCCCGGCGGTGCTCACCGCCTTCGCACTCGCGTTCTTCCCGGTGGCGGTCAACGTCGCCACGAGCCTGGCCACCCTCGAGCCCGACCTGCGGCAGGTGCTGCGCTCGCTCGGCGCCTCGCGCTGGCAGACCTTCGTCAAGGTGGGCGTGCCGCGCGCGATGCCGGTCTTCTTCGCCTCGCTCAAGATCGCGATCTCGTCCGCCTTCGTGGGCTCGGTGATCGCGGAGACCGTCGCCTCCGACGCGGGCATCGGCTACTTGATGGCGGTGGCCGCGTCCGACTTCAACACGAGCCTGGCCTTCGGCGGCCTCGTGGTGCTGTCCGCGATGGGCACCGCGCTCTACGGCATCTTCGTCGCCATCGAGCGGAGGATGACGCGCTGGGCGTATCTCGATTGATGGAGCCGGACGAGGCGGTCGTCGCGCACGTCAACTATCTCTTCTTCCACTCCACCCAGTCCTACATCCACTTCTACCTCCGGCGCTTCCGCCGCACCCGGCCCCTCTGCCTCACGCGCACGCCGGAATCGCCGCTGATCGACCCGACCGTCCCGCCGGCTCTGGCCGGCGACTTCTACCAGTACGGCCAGGCCGCCGCGCGCCATCCCCTCCAGCGCCAGGTCTACGGACTCGGTCTCACGGTCCGCCGGCTCCTGACCCGGATGCCGCCGCGGTTCTCCGACCCGCTGCTACACGCCCTGCACCGACGCGTCGTCCCGCGCCTGCGTCCCGAGGCCGACGGGACCCGCTACCTCGCGTGGGCGGGCGACATCCTCGCGCGCCGGAAGGCGCGGCTCATCCACGCGTACTACGGTCCGGTGGGCTGGCGCATGCTCGCACTCAAGCGCCGCCTGGGCGTGCCGCTGGTGGTGAGCTTCCTCGGCGACGACGTGGCCCCGCGGCTCGGGGACTGGTGGTCGTGGTGGATCGCGTCGGGCGCGGAGCCGCCGGACTGGCCGGCGCGGCTCCGGGAGCTGCTGGCCGGGGGCGATCTCTTCCTCACCGAGGGGCCGGTGCTCCGCCGGCGCCTGATCGACCTGGGCTGCCCGCCCGAGCGCGTGGTGCTCCAGCGCATCGCGATTCCGGTGGCCGAGATGCCGTTCCGGGCGCGCGCCCCTCGCCCGGGCGCGCGCCCGATCATCCTCTTCGCGGGCCGCTTCGCCGAGCAGAAGGGCCTGGTCTACGCCCTCGAGGCGGTGCGCGCGCTCCGCGACGAAGGGCGCCCCTTCGAGTTCCGGATCATCGGCGACGAGACGCTCACCGACGGCACCTACGCGAGCCGCATCTACGCCGACGTGCGCCGGCACCGGCTGGGCGACCGCGTCCGGATGCTCGGCTTCCTCAACCGCCGTGACTACGTCCGCGAGATGGAGCGGGCCGACATCTTCCTGCACCCCAGCGTCACCGCCCACGACGGGGCCAGCGAGGGCGGAGCGCCCACCACCATCCTCGAGGCGCAGGCGCTCGGCCTCCCGGTCGTCTCGACGCTTCACTGCGACATCCCCAACGTGACCGTGCCCGACCGGAGCGCGCTGCTGGTGCCCGAGCGCGAGAGCGGCGAGCTCGCGCGCGCCCTCGGCTGGCTGCTCGACCACGGCGAGCGGTGGGCCGACATGGGCCGCGCCGGCCGCGCGCACATGGAGCGCTACCACGACGCGGACCGGGAGGCCCCGGCGCTCGAGGCGCGCTACCTGGCGCTCCTCAACCGGCCGAGTCCCTCGTGATATCGTAGCCGCGCCTGGCCAAAGGAGGCCGTCATGAAGGCGTCCGCATGAAGCTGTCCGTCGAATTCCCGAGCGTGTCCTACCGGGAGGGCCCCGCCGCGGTCGCCGCGCTCGCCCGCGCCATCGAGCGCATCGGCTACGACCACATCGACGTCTTCGACCACGTGGTGATGGGCGTGCCGATCGAGGGGCGGGAGCGCGGCCCCTACAACCCCCAGATGCCGATCCTCGAGGCCCTGATGGCGCTCGCCTACATGGCCGCGGTCACCACGCGGGTGACGCTCGGCACCGAGGTGCTGGTGCTGCCGCAGCGTCAGCCCACCCTGGTGGCCAAGCAGGTGAGCACGCTCGACACGCTGTCGGGTGGCCGCATGCGGCTGGGCGTCGGCACCGGGTGGCAGCAGGCCGAGTACGACGCGCTGGGCGAGGACTTCGCGGCACGTGGCCGGCTGATGGACGAGTCGCTCGCGCTCCTGCGAGCGTGCTGGCGGGACGAGCGGGTCGACCAGGTCGGCGGACGGTTCCGGGCCGAGTCGATCGCGATGGAGCCCAAGCCGCCGAGCGGCGCCGGGCTCCCGCTGTGGATCGGGGGCGCGAGCGCGGCGGCCTACCGGCGCGTCGGCACGGTGGGCGACGGCTGGATGGCGTCGACCGTGGGCGACGAAACCGACATGCGCGCCGCGATCGGCACGATCCGCCGCCACGCCGAGGCGGCCGGGCGCGACCCGATGGCGCTCGGCCTCCAGGCGATGCTCGCCCCACCGCCCCGTGACGCCGACGGCAAGACCTTCTACCAGGACCCCGACCGCGTGGTGCGCCGGGCCGAGCAGGTG
>Ga0075021_10001096_pt1 | contig 13860 bp, 13 predicted proteins | sample ColStrG_CSR_2012_FD_72749 | JGI IMG/M metagenome (GOLD analysis project Ga0075021, IMG submission 72749) | Freshwater sediment microbial communities in response to fracking from Pennsylvania, USA - Cold Stream Run_MetaG_CSR_2012 | ecosystem: Environmental > Aquatic > Freshwater > Creek >...
CGGCCGGTTTGCGCGGCTGCGCGACGCCGTCGCCGTCGGCGGCGTCCAGCGGCGCGCCACCCACCGGCACCCCCTCGACCACGAACAGATCCGACCAGTCACGCGCCATCACGCGGCCTGCCGGGCAGGCAGCCGCCGCGAGAGCACCTTCGAGATGCCGTCCGCGCCCATCGAGACTCCGTACAGTGAATCGGCGGCCTCCATCGTGCGCTTCTGGTGGGTCACGACGATGAACTGCGCGCGCTGCGCATATGTGTCGAGCAGCTCGAGGAAGCGGTCGATGTTCAGGTCGTCGAGCGCTGCCTCCACCTCGTCGAGGATGTAGAACGGGCACGGACGCGCGAGGAACACCGCAAACAGGAAGGCGAGCGCAGTCATCGACTTCTCGCCGCCTGACAGCAGCGACAGGCGCTTCATCGACTTGCCGGCGGGCGTGATCTCGATCTCGACCCCGAGCAGATCCTCCCGATCGTGCGATTCCGCGTGCTCGGCAACCTCGGCGCCGTCACCGCGCTCGTGCTCCTCGTCCTTCACCAGGCCTGACTGCTCGTCCCCGAGCACCGTCGCCGGACCGTCGCGCTCGGCGACCAACACCAACCGGCCGCTGCCGCCGGGGAACAGTCGGGGCACCAGCTCCTCGAAGTTCTCGGCCGCCGCCGAGAATGTCCGTTCGAACGTTTCGCGGATCTGCCGGTCGGTCTCGCGGATCAGCTTCTCGAGCTCGCGCAGCGCGGTCTCGAGATCGGTCCGCTGGCGCTCGAGCTCGTCGACATGGGCGACCGCCTCGGCGTATTCGTCCTGGGCCAGCGGATTGACCTGGCCGATCTGCTCGCGGCGGCGTTCGAGCCGCTCGATCCGCGTCCGGAGAGCGACCCGCTCCTCGTCCCGGAGGGCCTCCGCCGCCGGGGTGGCGTCGAGCTCGAGCTCCTGCGCGAGCCCGTCGAGCAGCCTCTGCACGTCATCGGCGTGGTCGCGCGCGCGCTGCAGGGCGACCTCGAGCGCCGTCAACCTCTCGTTGCCGGCGTGCAGCGCGTTCTGAAGACCGGCCTCCTCCTGGGCGAACGAGCGCAGCGCCGTGGCCGCGTGCTCCCCGGCGGCGCGGTCGGCGCTCAGCGCAGCGTCGAACTCGGCTCGGCGCTCGCCGATCGCCTCCTCGAGGATCGTGAGCGCGCCAATCACGTCGGCGACGACCGGCACCAGCCGTTCGTCGCGGGCGATCTGCGCGCGGCACTGCTCGATCGCCGAGGTGCGCTGCGCCTGTTGACGACCGGACAGCTCGCGCGTCGCCTCGGCGGCGCTCAGCTCGGCGCGCAGCTGGGATCGACGACCGGCGTCGGGACCGTCATCGGGCTCCCCGAGGCGGCGTTCGATGGCCAGTTGAAGGCGTCGCTGCTGTTCGGCCGCGTCGTCGCGCTCGCGTTGTGCGACGCGCTGCCGGCCAACCGCCTGTTCGAGCATGCGCCCCTGGTCTGCGACGTCCGCGGCCGCCCGTTGCAACGCGGCATGCGCGCCCTGCTCCTCGCCGGCCGCCCGCTCACTTTCGCCGATCAGCGTTTCGCGCCGGTTGCGCTCGGCGAGGATGCGCTCCTCGCCGAGCGAGGCTGCCTGCCGCAGCTCGCGAGCCCGCGGCGACCACACTCGTCCGTCGCGGGTGACCGCGACCCCGCAGAAGGACGAATCGAGCTGGCGCAGCGAATCCACCAACCATGCGTCGTTGAGCAGCGTGCGCGCCAACCGTGCGGGGGCGTCGTCGCCGTGGATGTGACTAACCAGGTGTTCGGCGCCCGGCATCGGCGCCGAGGGCTCCCGGCCGTTCTCCTCGTCGACGGCGGAGCCGGTGACGAGCACGCGTCCGCCGTCCGAGCCGGCGCGATCGAGCAGCGCGGCGGCCGTGCTCAGGTCGGCGGCGAGCGCCGCCCCGAGCCGCCCATCGAGCGCCGCGGCGACCGCGAGCTCGTAGCCGCTGCCGACCGTCAGCGCCTCCGCCAGCGATGAGCTGCCACCGAGCGCCGAGCCGTGGCTGTGCAGAAACTGGTTGACGGCGGCGAGTTCGCCCCCGGCCCTTGCCGCCTCCCGCCGCGCCTGGTCCGCGGCGCGCTCAGCCGCGGCGAGCGCGCCGCGCGCCGAATCGTGCAGCGCTTCCGCGTCCGTCCGCGCGAGTTGTGCCACCTGAAGCTGCTGAGCTCGATCGTGTTCGAGCGCCACGGCATCGGCCAACTGCCGGCGCAGCTCCTCGACCTGGCGCTCGAGCTCAGCCTCGCGGTCTCGCTCGAGCGCTTCCAGCTCGCTGCGCAGCGTCGCGATTCGCTCGTCAATCCCGCTGTCGACGGGCGTGGCCGCCTGGTCGGCCAGCAGCCGTCGCAGGCGCTCGGTCTCGCGCGCCAGCCGGTCCGAGATCGCCCGCGCACTGCCGGACACCGCCTCGGTCCGGTAAGCGACCCGCTGGGCGGCCGACTCGGCGGCGAACCGACGTCTGGAGAGCTCCTCGCGCTTGGCGCTGTGGCCGGCGAGCGCCTCCTCCGCCTCCTGGCGACGGCCCGCGACCACCTCCAGTTCGGATTGCAGTCGTGTTCGCTGCGCACGGGCCTCCTCCGCCTGGGACCCGGCGCCGTCAAGCTCGGCAAGGCGGGCCCGCAACTCGTCCCGAGCGAGCTCGTAGCGGACCTCCTGAAGCTGACGGTGCACCCGCGCGTGCAGCTCGGCAGCCTCCGCCTGGCGCTTGAGCGGCCGCAATCGTGAGCGCGCCTCGCGCTCGACGTCGAGCGCGCGGTCGAGGTTGCCCTGGGTGTGCTCGAGCTTGAGCCGAGCGCGACGGCGGCGCTTGCGATGCTTGCCGAGCCCGGCGGCCTCCTCGATCAACAGCCGGCGCTCACGCGGCTTGGAGGTGACGATCGACTCGACTCGCCCCTGCGATATGACCGAATGCATCTCCTTGCCCAGTCCCGTGTCCGACAGCAACTCGATCACGTCGATCAGCCGGCAGCGCGCGCCGGCGATCCGGTACTCGCCCTCGCCGCTGCGGTGCAGCCGTCTCAGGATCGAGATCTCCGGGACTCCGAGCCCGAGTTCGCCGTCTGAGTCGTCGAGCACCAGCTCGACCTCGGCCCCGCCCGCGGCCTGACGGCCAGGCGCACCTCCGAATATCACATCCTGCATCGACTGCCCTCGCACCGCTAGCGGCGACTGCTCGCCAAGCGCCCACAGCACCGCGTCGGTGACGTTCGACTTGCCGGAGCCGTTCGGGCCGACGATCACGCTCACACCGGGTCCGAACTGGAGCCGCGTGCGATCCGGGAACGACTTGAACCCCTTCAGGGCGATGCTCTTCAGGTACATCTCGCCCTCGTTTCGATCGCCTGTAGAGCCGCCTGGGCGGCCACCTGCTCGGCGTCCTTCTTGCTGCGGCCGCGTCCGCGCCCGACCTCGTTCCCGCCGATCGTCGCGACGATGCAGAACGTACGAGCGTGTGGCGGCCCCTGCTCGGAGACGACCGAGTAGCTCACCAGCTCCCCGCGCCGCGCGAGGCGCTCCTGGAGCCTCGACTTGAAGTCGATTGGGCGCTCGAGCGCGTCAGCGAGCTCGGGCGCGAACGCCTCGACCACGGCGGCTGCCGTGGGCTCGTAGCCGAACGTCAGATAGATGGCGCCGATCACAGCCTCGATCACCGAGGCGAGCACCCGCTCGGTCGCCAGCAGCGCCGGCACGCCGGCTGCAGCTCCTTCGGGAGCGGCAGCCGCGATCCGCTCCGGCAGCCCGAGGCGCTCCGCGACCGCGCGACAGGCTTTTCCCGACACGGTCTGGGCTCGGATCTTGGTGAGCTGGCCGGCGCCGAACCGATCGGCCTCGAGGCTTGGGTACAGGTGGGCGGTGATCGCCAGCGAGAGCACGCTGTCGCCGAGGAACGCGAGCCGCTCGTAGCTGTCTGCTCGGCGCTCGCTCCACGAGGCATGGGTCAGAGCCAGCCGCGCGAGGTCGGCGGGCAGCCCTTCGAATAGCGCCGCGAGCTTGGCGGCCGACACCGACGCGGTCTCGCCCTCGACCGTCACTCAGCGTCTTTGTTCGCGGTCGCGGACTGGCGTGCATCGGTCACGCCGCTCGCGAGCACGAACTCGACGGCCTGGCCGACCGTCAGGATCTTCGACGCCTCCTCATCGGAGATCGTGACGCCATAGGTGTCCTCGAGCTCCTGGACGAGCGTGTAGAGGTCCAGCGAGTCGGCCTCGAGGTCCTCGCGGAACCGTGTCGACTCCTTGATCGAGTCGGCGTCGATCTCGAGCTCGTCGGCCAGGTGTGTGCGTATCGCGTCGAAGACCTGCTCGCGAGTCATCGGCCAGACACCGTAGCCGCCGACTCGGACACCCCGCCCTGAGCGTCGGGCTCGGGACCGCTGTGCGGCGCTCGCAACGCTCCGGCGTGCTCCAGCCCCTCCCGCGTGCGGCCGATCACGTCCTCCTGCACTCCGCGCGCGGCGACCTCGATCGCACGCGCGAACCCGCGGCGCGTGAACCGCCCATGCGCGACGACCCCGAGCTGCCGCAATCCGAGCAGATACGCGCCACCGGTCGTCTCGGGATCGATCTGCTGCCGCAACGCGCGGACCGTGGGCGCGATCAACAGGCCCCCCAGCTTGGCTCGGGCGCTGCTGCGGGCAGCGTCACGGATCGCACGCAGCGTGCGACCGGACACACCCTCGATCAGCTTCAGGGTGATGTTGCCGGTGAACCCGTCCATCACGACCACGTCTGCCACGCCGTCGGTCACCTGTGTGCCCTCGACGTTGCCGATGAAGTTCAGCCCCGAGCCGGCGCCACCGGCGAGGCGCTCGTGGACCTCAACCAGCTCCGGGGTTCCCTTGGATGGCTCCTCCCCGTTTGAGAGCAGCGCCACACGTGGACGGTCGATTCCCATCACGGCGGACGCAAACGCCGAGCCCATGTGCGCGAACTGCACGAGATGCTCGGGGCGGCAGGTGACGTTGGCCCCGACGTCCAGCAATGTGACCGGATCGCCGCCCGGGATCGGCACCGTCAGCGCCAGCGCCGGCCGGTAGATGCCGTGATCGCGTTTGAGGTTGAACAACCCGGCTGCCAGCGCGGAGCCGGTGGAGCCACCCGACACGAGCGCTTGAGCGCGGCCCTCCGCGACCGCTCGCGCCGCCTGGACGATCGATGCGTCCGGCGTATTGCGCACGGCGAACGCCGGGTCCGCCGCCTTCGCGATCGACACGGGCGCATCGATCAGCTCGACGCCCGGGGCGAGCTCGCCGACCGCATCGCGCGGGGCGAACAGCAGGACCCTGATCCCCTGCCGGGCCGCGAGCGCGGCTCCCGCGGCGACCTCGGCAGGTCCCCGATCAGCGCCGTTGGCATCGAGCGCTACCGTGACCATCGCGGCGCGGCGGTCAGTCGAGCGGCTGCTCCACCGAGACCACCTCGCGGCCCCTGTAGCTCCCACAGACGGGGCACACCCGGTGCGGTAACCGGGGGCTGTGACACTGCGGGCAGGCGTTGGTGGCGGGCGGGGTCACCTTGTGCTGGGAGCGGCGCTTGGTCGTGCGCGAGTGCGACTGTTTCTGCTTTGGGACGGCCATCCGCGCCTAGGCTACCAGTCATCGAGTTTCAGCTCGGCGAGCTTCTCCCAGCGAGGGTCCGGCGAACGTTCGTGATGGTGGCCCTCCGGCGCCTGGTTCAGGTCCACGCCGCACTCGGGGCACAGTCCGGCGCAGTCCTCGCGGCACAGCACGGTCGCACCGAGTGCCAGCGCGAGCGCGTCGCGCCCCCACGCGTCGAGCGACAGCACCTCGGATTGCACGTATGGCGAGTCGAGCTCGTCGCCCTCGCCGGGGATCGAGACCTCGCGGGCGTCGATCTCCAGCGACAGCGACGCCGGCTTCAGACATCGCATGCAGGGACCGACGATTCGCGCCTTGAACCTCAGTCGCAGCGCATAGCCCTCGCCCGTCGTTCGTGACACATCCAGCCGCGCCGTGAGCGGCTCTGGGTCCACGTCGTACCGTTCGCCAGCCAGCGTGAACGGCTCGATCGCGACCGCGAGATCGAACCGCCTCCCCTCACCGGAGGCGAGCCGCATGCCTCCGAGGTCGAGCGTGTCCGCCCGAACAGTCATCCCATGACTCTATTACGCGCACCTAGCGCGGCGAATCAGATCCTTCCGAAGGCGGCGATGGGATGATTGCGGTGTGTCGAAATGGTTCCGCACCTATGGATTCGCGGACGTCTACCAGGATCTGCTGATCGGCGCCTACCCGCTGGACGAGGACGACGTCGCGATGCTGGCGGGGACCGGCGTCACGCGCGTGTTCAACCTGGTCGAGGAAGAGGAATACGAGAACGGCACGCACGAGTCGGTGCAGGCGGCTCTCGCCCTCCGGCAGATCGAGGAGCACCGGCTGCCGATGACGGACTTCGGTGGTCTCCGGGCCGACGTGCTCGAGCTCGCCGTCGACGGGGTGCTCGCCTCGCTGGCTGCCGGCGAGCGCACGTACGTTCACTGCCGGGCGGGATGGCAGCGCTCAGCGGCCGTCGCGGCCGGCGTGGTCGCGCTGCGGGACGGCGTCGACGTCGACCGCGCACTCGAGCGCGTGCGGGCGATGAAGCCGACGGCCGAGCCGCTCCCACACCAATGTGACGACCTTCGCGCCTGGTACCGCTGGCGAACAGCCGCCGGCTGAGAACCTCGCCGCCGCGCTCAGCCGCGCAGACGCTTGGCGCGGATCTCGTCCAGCGGCGCGACCGAGTCGAGCTCCATCTGCGTCACCGGCGCCTCCGCCGGCTCCCCTGCGGGCAGCTCGTCGGGCACCGTCACCGTGCGCGCGCCGGTGGTGACCTGCTCGAGCGCGGGCAGATCCCTGGTCTCGCCGACCGCGCCGTGCTCGGCAAACCGTCGGGCCCCGGGCAGCACACGCGCTTCGTAGGAACCAACCGTCTCGTTGTAGGCGCGCACGGCGCCGTTCAGCCGGTTGCCGAGAGTCGCCAACAGCGTCGAGAGCTTGACGAGCCGGCCGTACAGCTCACGGCCGAGCTCCGACATCGCCTGAGCGGACTCCGCGACCCGCTCCTGCTGCCAGCCGTATGCCACCGCCCGCAACATCGCCAGGAGCGTCGTCGGAGTCGCGATCAGCACGCTGCGAGCCATCGCGTCCTCAATCAGTTGCGGGTCGGCCTCGAGCGCCGAGCCATACAGATGCTCGCCGGGCAGGAACATGACGACGAAGTCGGGCGCCGAGTCGAGCCCGGTCCAATAGGCCTTGTCCGCCAGCTGGCGGACATGCTTTCGCAACAGTCGCGCGTGAGCCTGGAGATGCCGGGCGCGCTCCTCTTCGTCGCGCGCCTCATATGCATCCAGCACGCCTTGAAGCGGGGCCTTGGCGTCGACCACGACGTGCTTGCCACCCGGCAGGCTGACGACCAGGTCCGGCCGCAGCGACGCCTCGTCACCGGCGACCGTTGTCTGCTCGCTGAAGTCGCAGTGGCGCACCATCCCCGCCAGCTCGACCACCTTGCGCAGCTGCATCTGACCCCATTGGCCACGAGCGTTGGGCTTGCGCAGCGCCGTGACCAGCGCGCCGGTCTCGGTGCGCAGCTTTTCACCGGTCTCGCTCAGCGCGCGCAGCTGCGCCTCGAGGCGTCCGCGCGACTCGCGACGCTCCCTGTCCAACGCGACCAGCTGTTGATCGACTCGTCCGAGCTGCTCCCGCAGCGGCGTGACCAGCGCTTCGACGGCCTGCTGGCGCTTGTCGAGGTCGCCCTTGGCCTCGGCCTGGGCCGCCCGCAGCTGTGTCTTTGCCAGCTCGGCCAGCTGTGCCATGCTCGCCTGAAGCGCCTCCGCCGACAGGGCCTTGAACGAGTTCGAGAGCTGCTCCTGTGCCTCCTTGAGCGTCGCCAGGCGCTCGCCGGACAGTTCGCGTTCGTGCTCCAGATCGGCCTGCGCGCGCACCAGCTCGCGCTCGAGCTCGCTCGCTCGCTGATCGGCGAGGCGCCGCTGAAGGCCAACGGCGCGCAACCGGGCACCGAGCAGGGCTCCCGCCGCCGCGGCGCCCGACAGCGCGCCCAGCATGATCCAGATCGCATTCATGCGTTCCGAGGATGGCGCCGGCGGCGGACGGAACCTTGCCGGCCGCGCCGTCGCGTGCCCCGGCGTGAACCCGCAGCCGTCCGGCGGCGGAGCGGCCAGCCGACTTCGGCAGCGGAGCAGCTAGCCGACTTCGGCAGCGGAGCAGCTAGCCGACTTGGCGGCGGAGCAGCTAGCCGACTTCGGCGGGCTCGTCCTTGCCCGCGAGGCGGTCACGGCCACGCTGAACGGCCGCGATGAACTTCGAGAGGTTGACCTCGAGCGTCCCGAGGATCTCGTCCGCGTAGTCCTCGGCGCCCAACCGAATCTCGCGCTCCCGCGCGTGCGCCTCGTCGATGATCTCCTCGGCGGCCCGCTGGGCCTCCTTGGTGACCTCCTCCTGGGAGATCAACCGCTCCTGGCGTTCGCGGGCCTCCTTGACGATCCGCTCCGCCTCGCGCTTGGCCTCCGCGAGCATCTCCTGGCGCTCCTTGACGATCCACCGCGCCTGCTTGATCTCCTCGGGAATCGTCGCCCGCATCTGGTCAAGGATGTCGTAGACCTCCTCCTTGTCGAGGCGGACCTGATCGGTCAGTGGGACCGGTTTTGCATTGTGGACGAGATCGTCCAGCTTGTCGATGAGCACTAGGACGTCCATCGCGATACCTCTGTTTCGTCAGCGGCCGAGCCGTTCCTCCAACGCGACTGCGACCTCGTCGGGGACAAGGTCTTCGATCGACCCGCCGAATGTGGCGAGCTCCTTGACCCCACTCGATCTGATGAAACTGTACTTGGGCGAGGCCATCAGGTACACGGACTCGACCTCAGGGGCCTGACGACGGTTGAGCTGGTTCATCTCCAGCTCGTACTCGAAGTCGGAGATCGCACGCAGGCCCTTGACGATCGCCTTGGCGCCGCGGGCGCGCGCGAACTCCACCACGAGAATGCTGAACGGCTCGACTTCGACGTTGGGCAACGAGCTCGTGGCGTTGCGCAGGAAACCTACCCGTTCGTCGGCCGAGAACAGCGTCCCGCCCTTGCGCACGGGCAGGTTGACGACCGCGACGATCACCGTGTCGAACATCTCAGCCGCCCGGGAGATGATGTCGAGGTGCCCGTATGTGACGGGGTCGTAGCTGCCGGGGCAGACGGCGGTTCGGTTATTGGGCTGCATGGATCCGGATCAGGCTGTCGCCGTAGCGGCGCTCGGTCAGGAGCGGGAGCTCGAGCTCCAGCGGCCGGCGGCGATCGCTCTCTGTGATCACCCGGGCGCCCGGTGCCAGAACCGGTGCCAGAGCGCCCGAGAGCGCGCGTCCGAGCTCGCTCGCAAGACGGTATGGAGGGTCGACGAACACGAGATCGTATTGGCGAGCTTCATTTCGTGCGCTCACGAGAAACTCGAGCGCGCGCTGGCGCCTGACCTCGGCGAGCACCCCGAGCTCCGAGAGATTGCGGTTAATCGCCGCGATCGCGGCCGGCGCCGAGTCGACCAACGTGGCCGCTCTCGCCCCCCTCGAGAGCGCCTCGATCGCGAGCGCACCCGAGCCCGCGAACAGATCGAGCACCCGCTCACCGCGCAGATCGCCGAGGATCGAGAACACAGCCTCGCGCACGCGATCCGAGGTTGGACGGGTGTTTGCGCCCCGCGGCGCCCGGAGGGTCGCGCCGCGGTGCGCTCCGGCGATCACCCGCATCCGCGCCCCATGCTTCAGGCGTCGATCGGCGCGCTCGCGTCGGCACCGTGGCGACGCGCCAACGCATCCGATATCAGCGCATGTTCCGGCAGCTGGAGACCCGCGTCGTGGTCGGTGATCCCGTGCGCGTGGGCTCGCGCGCGCTCGAGCAGCTCGGCGTCCTGTGGCAGTCGCGCGAAGGCGTGCACGCCGGCGCCGTGCTGGCGGGCTCCGACCAGCTCGCCCTCGCCCCGCAGGCGAAGGTCGACCTCAGCCAGCTCGAACCCGTCGCTGCTATCCGCGAGCGCCCGCAGGCGCGGCGAGTCCTTGCGGCCGAACAGGATGCAGCTCGACTCGTGGGAGCCGCGGCCGACGCGGCCACGGAGCTGGTGCAGCTGGGAGATGCCGTAACGCTCGGCGTCCTCCACCAGCATCACGGTCGCGTTCGGGACGTCGATCCCGACCTCGATCACCGAGGTCGCGACCAGGACGTCGGCGCGTCGCTGCGCGAACGCGGCCATCGCCTCCTGCTTGTCGGCCGAGCGCATCTGGCCGTGCAGCAGCGCCAGTCGAAACTCACGCAGTGGACCTTCGGCGAGGCGCTCGAACTCGGCCGTGGCCGCGCGAGCCGCGAGCACCTCCGACTCGTCGACCAGCGGGCAGACGACGAACGCCTGCCTGCCGGCGCTCAGCTCGGCACGAATCCGCTCGTAGGCGCGCTTGCGCTCCTGCGCGGTGAAGCACACCGAGGTGATCACCGGCCGGCGCCCGCTCGGCAGCTCGCGCAGCAGCGTGAAGTCGAGGTCGCCGCAGCTCGCCAGCGCGAGCGTGCGCGGAATTGGCGTGGCCGTCATATGCAGCACGTGGGGGCGCACGTCGCGCGCCCCTTTGCGGTCCAGAGCCGCCCGCTGCCGCACGCCGAAGCGGTGCTGCTCATCGACGACGACCACGCCCAGGCATGCGAAGGCGACCGCATCCTCGATCAGGGCGTGGGTGCCGACGATGATCGACAGCTCCCCGGTGCGCAGCTTGCCGAGGATGTCGGCGCGCCTTGCGGCCGGGGTCGAGCCGGTCAGCAGCGCCGCGCGCACGGGCTCCGCGCCCAGCAGCCGCTGGATCGTGGCGAAGTGCTGGTGGGCAAGCGTCTCCGTCGGGGCCATCAGCGCCGCCTGCAGGTCGTGCTCCGCCGCTCGCAACATCGCGTAGAGGGCGACCACCGTCTTGCCCGAGCCGACCTCACCCATCAACAGCCGCTGCATCGGTGCGGCGCGGCAGAGGTCGGCGTCGATCTGGACGAGCGCAGCGCGCTGGTCGGCCGTCAGCTCGAACGGGAGGCCGTGGCGCAACCACCTGCCCGTCAACTCGGCCGGCGGGCCGATCTCCCTGGCGCCGGCAGCCATCGCCCGCGCCCGGCGCCGGCCGATCAGCAGCAACTGGCCGATCAGCAGTTCCTCGAACGCCAGCCGCCGGCGGGCCAGCTCGTGGTGGCCGGCACCCGCCTGGAGATGGGCGGCGCGCAGCGCGGCGCCTCTGGGGGCGAGCCGCTCGCGCGCGAGGATCGCCGCAGGCAGCGGCTCGAGCACCTCCTCGAACGCGTCGGCGTGATCGCGCACGAGCGCCAGGATCTGGGTCGAGGTCAGGCCCTCGCTGGCGGGGTAGTGGGCGACCCCGCCGCTCTCGGGAGCGAGCTCCTCGCCCGTGCGCGCATGCGCCTGCACCGTGAACCGCCCCACGCGCTCGCACTTGCCGTGCAGCATGAGCCGTGTGCCGACCGGGTAGCGCTCGACCAGCCAGGGCTGGTTGAAGAAGGTGACCGACAGGCGCCCGGTCCCGTCGGCGACCGTCGCCTGGACCAGCGGCCGCATCCCGCGGCGGCGCACCGATCGCGACGAGATGCTCGCCACCTGCGCCACGACGGTGGCCGACTCGCCCGGCGCCAGCGCAGCGATTGCACGGGCGGCGCGACGGTCACTCGGCAGGTGCTCGAGCAGGTCCAGCACCGTGTCGAGGCCGAGTGCCGCTGCAGCCCGCTGCGCCTTGCCGCCATCCAAGCTGAGCGCCACCGCCGTGCGCGAGGGGCGCGGGTAGCGGATCCGAGCCCGCCGCAGATCCTCCACGCCCAGCTGCTGATGCGTCGCGAAGGCGGTCGGGGACATCTGGGTTGATGATGATCGCCGACTCGGACGCGGGCGAGCGTTCCGCGCGCTCGGAAGTGGTCGAGCGTTCGGCGTGGTTCACCCGCGGTAGCCGCCGGGGAGCTCGCCGGCGTGCCGGTCAGCCGCCGGCGAGCTGGACCGCCTTGACGATCAGCATGATCGCCGCCACCACCAGGTAGCCGCTCAGCACGCGCATCGCGAGCGTGCGACCCGGCGACCACTCCGGCCGCTCGAGCAGGGCCAACGGCGGCATCGTCCAGTCCTGCTTGGGAATCTGCGGCTCGGCCGGGACGACCGTCACCGCCTGCGCTCCGCGGCGTGAGCGCCACGTGACCAGACCGAGCACCGTCAGGCCGACCGCCAGCAGCGCGCCGCCGGCGAGCGCCACGGCCGTCACGTCGATCTGGGGGAACAGGGTCGAGAGCATCAGGATCAGCGACAGCAGCACGAGCACCGCGACGATCACGCTCGCGAGAGCGTTCAGCCACGGAGGGTTGCGCCACGGCCCGAGGACCTGCTCGTCGTTGCACAGCAGCAGCAGGAACGCGCTCGCGCTCGGAAGCAGGATTCCGGCGAGCGCCTGGACCGCGAGCGTGATCACCCCCAGCGGAGCCCCGGGAATCAGCACGATTCCGGCGGCACCGACGATCAGTAGCCCGAAGATCCCGTAGAACGACTTCGCCTCCGCGAAGCTGCGGTGCAGGGAGCTCCTGATCCCCGAGACGTCGCCGAACGCGTAGCTGGTGGACAGCGTCAGCGCACCGGCGCCGATCAGCGAGGCGTTCAACAGCACGAGCGCGTAGATCGAACCTGCCGCCGAGCCCAGCACGTGGTCCAGCGCAGCCGCAATCTGACCGGCATTCAACAGCTGACCCTCGTACCGCGTGCCCTGAAACGCGAACGCCGTCACGACCATCAACGCCGTGGCACCGACCACGACCACGACCGCGCCGATCCACGTGTCGAGCCGTTCATAGTTGATCCACCGCGGCGTGATCCGCTTGTCGATCACGTTCGACTGCTGGAAGAACAGCTGCCACGGCGCGACCGTCGTGCCCACCAGGCCGATGATCAGCAGCACGGCGGTCGAGGTCGCGCCGCCCTTGATCGAGGGAACCAGGAACCCGTGGACGACCGGTCCGGCGCTCGGGTGCGCCAGAACCAGCAGCGGGATCACGAGCAGATTCGCAAACACGAACACGAACATCGAGCGCTCCCAGGCGCGGAAGCTGCCGCTGACCGTGATCGCGATCAGCCCCGCCGCCGCGATCGGCACCGCGACGTAAGGGGAGATCCCGAAGTAGCCGAGCGCGAGGCTCACCCCGATGAACTCGGTGACGATCGTCAGGAAGTTGAGCAGGAACAGGTCCCCGACCGCGAACCACCCCCAGAATCGCCCGAACCGCTCGTTGATCAGCTTCGCGTGCCCGACGCCGGTGACGGCGCCGAGGCGCACGACCATCTCCTGGTTGACGACCAGCACCGGAACCAGCAGCAACAGCACCCACAGGAGGCTCGTGCCGTACTTCTGTCCCGCTTGTGAGTAGGTCGCGACGCCGCCCGCATCGTTGTCGCCGACCATCACGATCAACCCGGGCCCGATGATCGCCAGCAGCGCCATCGATCGCGCGCGGAGACTGGGATGTGTCTCCTCGTGCTGGCGGATCGTCCCGAAGGCGCCCTTGATGTCACCGACGTGGGCGGGGTCGAGCACGGTCCGATGACGCGGCCCGGCCACGCGCGGCGGCGACGGCTTCATCGTCATCGGCTCGACCTCCTTCCGGCGCCTCGCTCCGTTCGCGACCCCGGCGTGGTCGGCCTCAGCCCATGATCACACTACTTCGGGCCAGAGGACGGCAGCGACGGTGGCCGCGAAACTACTTCGCGGTTGCTCGCAATCCGTGTGTACGTCCTGGTTACCCATCGCGCCCATCGTAGCGCCCCCGTGCCAGGTCGGCGGT
>Ga0075021_10001097_pt1 | contig 13857 bp, 10 predicted proteins | sample ColStrG_CSR_2012_FD_72749 | JGI IMG/M metagenome (GOLD analysis project Ga0075021, IMG submission 72749) | Freshwater sediment microbial communities in response to fracking from Pennsylvania, USA - Cold Stream Run_MetaG_CSR_2012 | ecosystem: Environmental > Aquatic > Freshwater > Creek >...
GGATCGGCAACATCGCGGCCCGCGATCACCAACCGGGCGCCGGGGACGGCCGCCACCACGGCGGGCATGGCCTCCACCAGTTGACGGATGCCCTTCTTCTCACACACCGAGCCGAGGAACAACACGATGCCCGCCTCGACGGCCTCGGGTCGGGGGGCGAACACGGACGTGTCGACCGGGTTGGGCAGCACGGCCACGGGCCGATTCCCCAACTCGAGCAGTGCCGTCGTTCGCTCGGCCACGTAACGACTGACCGCCACCAGGTCGTCGGCGCGCCGCAGCGACCGGGCTTCCGCCCACGAACGGCCCCGCGCCGTCCGGCGCTGTTCGGCCTCGGCGAAGAATCGATGACCGCCATGCATCCGCACCATGAGCGGGTACGGCAGTCGAGTGGGCGCGGCCCAGAACGACGCCTCCGATCCTTCGACGACGTCGATGCGGTGCTGGGCATGCTCGACTTTGAGGCGTGCCCACAGGCGGTGCTGGGCCGACAACGGCGCCAGGCCCGGCAGTCCGCGAACGTCGAGGAGGCGGATCACCCGCACGCCGTGATCGTCGGACACCTCGCCATCGTGTGCTTCGGTATCGACGTGGCCATAGAGCCCGATCACCGTGCATCGATGGCCTGCGGCCACCAGGGCTCGTGCGTAGGTGCGGGTCACGGCCCCTATCCCCCCGTGCACCCCGGGTGGGTACTCGTTGCAGATGAACGCGATGTGCATGGGCGCCGGTGCCGGGCTCTCGGGAGGGGGAGGTGGGGAAGCGGACAAGTCTAGGATCCACAGCGACCCATGACCGCTGCCCCGAACCCGAAGCTGGGACCCGTCTCGCTGGTGCGCACGGTATACCGGCACTACCGCGCCTACCGGCGCCGCCTCGGTGCGCTCATCGTCATCTCGGCAGTAGCGGCCGTGCTCGAGGCCACCATCGTGATCGGCATCGCCGGCCTGGCCTCCATGCTGGTCTCGGGCGAGACGGAGTTGAGCCACGGCTTCTTCGGCCTGACCATCCGCATCAGCCGGTCCCAGGCACTCATCGCTCTGGTGGTCATCGTCGTGGTGCGGGCCGCTCTGGACTTCGTCTTCATTCGTCTCAAAGCGTCCACGGCGGCGCGCTACGAGGCATCGAAGCGGGTCGAGATGCTGGAAGCCTTCCTCGCCGCCGACTGGGACCACCAGTCCGGCGAGCAAGTCGGCGCGTTCCAGAACGCCATCTCGCAACTTCTCAACCAGTGCCGCATCGCCCTGCTCACCACCATCCAGTGGAGCCAGGCCGGCATCAGCCTCACCGTCATGTTGGCGGCCAGCGTGGTTGCCGCTGGGGTGGCTTCGATCATCTTGATGGTCAGCCTGGTGGTCCTGGCGCTCATCTTCCGGCCGCTCCTGCGCCGGAGCCACGAGGCCGCCGGCCATCTCCGCGAATCGTCCAGCGACTACGCGGTGCAGCTCAACGAGACCGTGAGCATGGCGAGGGAGATCTTCGTGTTCGACTCCGCGGACGCGGTGATGGAGGAGACCCGCTCGATCACGTCCCGAGTACGACGGGCGCTGACGCAATACGACGTCTCGTCCGGACTGCTGGGCTCGATGTACACCAACGCTATTTATCTTGGGGCGGTAGCCGGCCTGGCCGTGCTCTTGGCCGCCAATGTCGACAGTCCGGCGCCGTATGCCGCCATGGTTCTGCTGATCTTTCGTGGGCTCGGCTACGGGCGCACGTTCCAGTCCAACTATCAGTCGCTGGTGAGCGCCACGCCCTACCTCGACGGGCTCGACGAACGCCTGGATGGATACCACGCGGCGCGACGCCCGGTGGGAACCGTCGTGATGGAGCGCCCCTTCCGGTCCCTGGAGCTGCGTGATGTCCAGTTCCACTACGAGCCGGGCCATCCCGTGCTCCATCACCTCGAGCTCCGCATCGACGCCGGCGACACCTTGGGCATCGTCGGGCCCTCGGGCGCTGGAAAATCCACCATGCTCAGCCTGCTGTTGCGCATGCGCACTGCCACCAGCGGCACCGTGGCCCTCAACGACCGATCGGTCGATGACTACGAAGCGCGGAGCTGGGCCGATGTCGTCACGTACGTCCCCCAAGAGGCGCTGTTGTTCGATCGCTCGGTAAGCGACAACATCCGGTGCTTCCGGCCCGACATCAGCGACGAAGAGGTCCGCGATGCCGCTCGGCTGGCCCGGATCCTCGATGAGGTCGAGCAGCTGCCCGATGGGTTCGACACCCGCGTGGGTGAGCGAGGGTCCCGCTTGTCGGGCGGGCAACGTCAGCGGCTGTGCCTGGCCCGAGCGCTGGCGGGCCGCCCCGAGCTGCTCATCCTCGACGAACCCACCAGCGGCCTCGACCTGGCCTCGGAGGAGGCGGTGCGGGTGACACTTGAGGGGCTCAAAGGGCAGGTGACGCTGGTCATCGTGGCCCATCGCCTGTCCACGCTGCGCATCTGCGACCGCGTGGTGGTCATCAACCACGGGACCATCGAAGCCTCTGGCGCCCGAGAGGAACTCGAAGCGGGCAACGCCTACTACGCCGAGGCCGTTCGCCTGGCCAAGCTCGTCTGACGCGGCGACGCGAGAACGTTCCTGCAATGCGCTACCCCCACGGCGGCTGAATGCAGGAACGTCGGGCCGCGGGTGGATCGTTCCTGCAATGCGCTACCCCCACGGTGGCAGGATGCAGGGACGTCGGGGCGCGCGAGGGTGGAAGCTCAGGGGCGAAACGGCACCGGCCGCGGGGAGCCATCGAGCACGTGGGCGAGCGCGGCCACGACCCGGGGTGCGGCGTGACCATCGCCGAATGGGCTCACCCCCACCCGCGGCGTCGCCGCGCCGGATGAGTCGCCCAGGTGCGCGGAGGCCTGGGCCACGATCCGCTCCGGATCGGTGCCCACCAGTTCCACCAGCCCCGACGACAGCACCTCGGTCCGCTCGGTGGCATCGCGCAGGACCAGCACCGGCAGGCCGAGCGTCGGCGCCTCCTCCTGGATGCCTCCGGAGTCGGTGAGCACCAGGGTGGCCGCCCCCAAGAGCCGACACAGATCGCCGTACCCAACCGGATCGATCAGGTGAAACCGTGGCGCCGCCACGGAAAGGGGGGCGAAGACACCGCGCACCGCGGGGTTGGCGTGGACGGGCAACACGACGTGCAGATCCGGGTGGCGCTCGAGCAACACCTCCAGGGCGCGGGCCACGTCGGCGAGACCGGAATCCCAGGATTCGCGACGGTGGGCGGTCACCAACACGAACGGGACCGACAGATCCAGCGCGGCCACATCCGGGCCGGGTGGCGACGGGTGGTCCAACATCCATCGCAACGAGTCGATGCCGGTGTTGCCCGTCACGAAGATGGCGTCGTCCGGGATCTGCTCGTCCAGCAGCGCGAGGCGGTTGGCCTCGGTGGGGGCCAGATGGATATCGGCGATCTGCGACGTGGCCCGCCGGTTGACCTCCTCGGGGTAGGGCACATTGCGCAGTCCGCTCCGGAGCCCCGCCTCCAGGTGTGCCACCGCCACCCCCGCGTAGTGCCCGGCCACGGCACCGCCGAAGGTCGACAGGGTGTCGCCCTGGACCAACACCACGTCGGGCTCACGCTCGGCGATGACTCGGCCCAACCGGGCGATCACGGTGGCCAGCGTCTCCGTCATCGACGCGCCGGCCGCGAACACATCGAGGTCGACCCCAGGAGTCAGCTGCAGGGAGTCGAGGGCTTGGTCGAGCAGGGATGCATGCTGACGGGTGACGCAGAGCACGGGCTCGAAGCCCGGGGTCTCGGCCAGAGCTCGCACCACCGGGGCCACCTTGATGACCTCGGGTCGGGTCCCCGCCACCACCAAGACGTCGTGGCTCATCGCCGACTCCCCGTGCTGACGCTCTGGCGGGCCCGGGCCAAGGCGTCATCGATCGCCGCGCCGATGTGGTCGGGCGCCACCGCGGCAATGGCGTTGCTCGGCGGCCCGAAACGGGCCAGGGTCCCCCCTCGACGAGCCGCGACCAACGCATCGAGCGCCCGGTCCAGCTGGTCCGGCTGGTCAGGCTGGTCGATGTCGACGAAACCGGGATGGTCGAGTCCGATGATGTCGGCCGGCGTCGACGCCGATGGGGCCAGCACCAACAGCGGTCCACCCAGTGTCACCAAGTCGGCCAGCTTGGCCGGGAAGAACGGACTCTCCGGCCGGCCCACAGCGACGACGACGCCGACGTCGGCCCGGCGCATCACGCTGATGGCTTCCGCGTAGGAGACCCGCTGCCCATCGAGTTCGAGGGCCCGGCGCGACTGAAGGTAGGCCACCGATTCGGCCCAACGCGTCGTGCCCGTGAGCTTGGGGTCCAGCGAGCCCACGAGCCGCAGCGTGATGTCGGGGGCGCCGCCGCGAGACGCTCCCGAGCGCAGACGCCGGGTCAGGGCGTCGAGCAGCGGCTGCGGGTCGCGCTGGCGATTGAGGGTGCCCGCGTGCACCAGGGTGAGGGGCCCATCGGCGGTCCCGAGCGGCTCCCAGTGCTGGTCGGCGACGCCTTCATGGGCAACGACGACGGCACGGTCGCCCAGGTCCACGCCACTCCGGCCCGACTCCCAGTCGCGCAGCCGGGCCGACGGAAAGGTCAGGGCACCGGCGCTGCGCAAGATCCGGCGGTTGGCCCGTTCCTGGAACCACGGAATGGACCCCTGGCGCCGAGCGTAGGGATCCGGGTAGAGCGAGAGCGGCCACGGGTCGTGATAGTGCGCCACCCAGGCCAGGCCCCCGCCCTGGTGGCGCTCGGCCACATCGGTCATGGCCAGGTGGGGGCTGAAGTCCTGGCCGGCCGCCCGCACGAAGATGGCGTCGGGACGGTGATCGGCGATGGCCTGCGTCAGCCCGTTACGCCAACGCCGCCGCGCTCGGTGCAGCGCCCGAGGAAACCCCGTGGCATAGCTCCGGGCCGCATCGACCTTTTGATCGAGCAACGGCCAACGGGGCGCCCTTGCGGGCGAGGTCGCCTCCCCGGGGAGCGCAACGATGGTGCAATCGGGCAGCCAGGAAAGTGGCCCCGACGGCAGCGAGTCGTCCCCGTTGAGGCAGATGACCTCATGGCCGCGTCGCGCCACCAGGTTGCAGAACTTCACGGTGCAGGTGCCCTCGGACGTCGATCCGGTGGCCAGAACTCGCGTCGTCACCAGGACCTTCACGGGCGGGAACCCTACCGTCGGAGCGGTGCCGGACTCAGGTTCACCTCGGCGCGCCCCCGGTCGGAAGAGCGGGGTCACCGAGCGTCTGCACCCCGGCGGGGTCGATGCGCACCGCCACCGTTGTCCGGGTAACGAGCGGGGGCCCGACCGCACCGGTCCAGGATCCGGCCACGACGGCCTCCAGGAGCAAGTCCCCGATTCGCAGCACCACCCGCCACTGACCACCCTGGAACACGACATCGTCGACCGTTGCCCGCACCGAACCCGCGCCCGTCCCGCCACCCAGCGAGATGGCTTCGGGCCGTACCAGCAGCACCGTCGACCCGTCGTCGCTCCCCGCCATCGGCACCGGACCCCACGGAGTCTGGGCCATGGCGTCGCGCACCTCGACGTCGACCAGGTTGGTGAAGCCCAGGAAGCGAGCGACGAACGGCGTGGACGGCCGGGCCCAGACCTCGGCGGGCGGTCCCTGCTGGGCAACCCGGCCCGCCTCCATGACCACGACGCGATGGCCCAGCCCCAGCGCCTCGGTTTGGTCGTGGGTGACGTACAAGGCGCTCACCCCGACCTCCGCGAACAGCTCGGCCAGTTCGTGCACCAGCCGATCGCGCAATGAGCGGTCCAATGCCCCCAGGGGTTCGTCCAACATCAACAGGTCGGGGCTGGGTGCCAATGCCCGGGCCAACGCGACGCGCTGACGCTCACCACCCGACAGGGTTGAGACGGCTCGTCGCTCGGCACCGCTCAGACCAACGAGGGCCAACAGATCCGCGACCCGGGCGTCCCGCGCCGCCGGTCGATCACCGCGCATGCGCAAGCCGAAGGCGACGTTGTCACCGACATCTCGATGCGGGAAGAGGGCGTAGTCCTGGAACATGAGACCGATGCCGCGCCGGTGGGGGGCGACACCGGCCAGATCCCGTCCGCCCAGCTCGATGTGGCCACTCTCGGGTTCCACCAGACCGGCCACCGCCCGCAGGAGCGTCGACTTGCCGCAGCCGCTCGGCCCCAGGACCGTGACCACCTCACCATCGCCCACCACGAGGTCGATGGCATCGAGCGCCGGTCGCGGAGCGTGCGGATAGGTGACCCGCAGCCCCCGCACGGCGAGCATCAGAACTCGCCCAACTGGCCGACGCGCACCCGGTCGATGACCACCACGACGGCCGCGGTGACCGCCATCAGGACGGTGGCCAGGACCATGCCCTGCCCGAGATTCAGCGCGCCGGGGCGGCCCAGGAACCGGTAGATGGCGACGGGCATAGTGGGGTGATCGGGCCGGGCCAGGAACACGGTGGCCCCGAACTCCCCCATCGAGATGGCGAAGGCGAACCCGGCACTGACCAGCAGCGCGCGAAAGACGATGGGCAGGTCCACCTCCCGCCAGACCTGGGCCGGCGAAGCGCCGAGCAGGGCGGCCGCCTCCCGCAGCTGGCCGTCGATGGATCGCAGCACGGGTACCAGGATGCGGATCACGAAGGGCACGGCCACGGTGGCCTGGGCCAGGGGCACCAACCACCACGAGTCGCGCAGATCGAGCGGCGGCTCGTCCAAGGCGATGAGGAACCCAAACCCCACCGTGACGGCCGAGGTGGCCAGCGGCAACATGAGCACGGCATCGAAGGAGACAGTGGCGGCGCGGCCCGCGCCAGTTCCTCTCCCCCGTCGGGCCAACGCCCACGCCGCCAAGCCCCCGATGGTCACCGCCACGATGGTCGCCACCGCCGCCGCGGCCAGCGAGTTCGCCACGGCAGAGAGGGGCGACACGAACAAGGTGCCGCCCCTCGGGCTGGCCCCGAGGGCCTGCCAATACCGCAGCGTGGGTTTGCCGCCGGCGGCGAACGAGCGCCACACCAACACCAACAACGGCGCGCCGAGGCCCACGGCCATTCCTGTCAGCACGCCGGCGACGAACAGGCGCTCGCCGCGGGTGCGAGGGGCGTGAGCCACCTCACGACGCGGTCGCAGCACCTGTTGCACCGACCGTCGCTGCTGGTACCGCGCGTACACCACGAGTACCAGGCCGACGCCGACGAGTTGCACGATGGCCAATACCGCGGCGATGTCGAGGCGCAAGAAGCGAGCGGTCTGGTCGTAGATCTCGACTTCCAGCGTGCGGGCCCGGGGGCCGCCCAGCAACAAGACGACGCCGAACGAGGTGAAGCAGAACAGGAAGACGATCGACGAGGCCGCGGCGAGAGCCGGGCGCAGCAACGGGAGGGTGACCTCACGGAAGGCCTGCCACCGCGACGCCCCCAGGGTCCGGGCGGCATCTTCCAGCGAAGGATCGAGGTTGCCCCAGAACCCCCCGACCGTGCGGACGACGACGGCGAGGTTGAAGAACACATGGGCAATCAGCACCAGTCCGATGGTTCCGTGCAGATCGATCCCGGTCGCGGCCTTCGGCCCGAGCAGCGCCAGGAATGCCGCCCCCACCACCACGGTGGGCAACACGAACGGCACCAGCAGGAGCGACCAGAGGAGACGCCGACCCCGGAACTCGAAGCGGGCGAACAGCGCGGCCACGGGCAGGGCCACCACCACGGTGAGGACCGTCGAGACAGTCGCCTGCCACAAGCTGAACCACACGATGCGTCGCTGATACGGGTCGCTCACGACATCGCCGAACACCCCGAGTTGCCAGCGCCCATCGGGGCGCAGCCCCCGCACGATGATGGCCCCGACGGGGTAGACGAAGAACACCCCGAGAAAGGCCAGAGGCACCACGAAGCCCAGCCAGGCCCAGCGCGAGCGACCGGTCACCCGAGGACGGTCTGGGTCCACTCGGTCACCCAGGCGTCACGATTGGCGGCGATCTGCTCAGGCGGCAGGCTCAGCGGATCGGCCGGCACGGTGACGTACTGGGTGAACTCCGGCGGCTCGGCGGCGTCACCGTTCACGGGCTCGACATACATGTTGAGGGGCATGTCCTCCTGAAACGCCCTCGACAGCATGAAGTCGATGAAGGCGTGGGCGTTGGCCACGTGCTTGGCCCCGGCCAGCACCCCGGCGAACTCGATCTGACGGAAGCACGTCGCCGGCACCACCGCGGTGGGCGCGCTGGTGGGCTTGGGATCGGCGCTGATGACTTCGGCCGGGGGGCTGGTGCCGTAGGACACCACGATGGGCTTGTCGCCCTTACCGGCACTGCCCGAGAACGAGGTGCTGTACGCCTGCTCCCAGCCGTCCACCACCTCGACGCCGTTGGCCTTGAGTTGTTGCCAATAGGACTGCCAGCCGTCCTCCCCGTAGGTGGCGATCGTGGCCAACATGAAGGCCAGGCCCGGCGTCGACGTGGCCGCGTTCTCCGTCACCAGCAGGCCCTTGTATTCGGGCTTGATCAGATCGTCGAACGAGGCGGGCGGGGCCAGGTGCTTGGCCGCGAACCAGGCCACGTCGTAGTTCAAGCACACGTCGGCGTGGTCGATAGGGGTGACCCGGTGCTGGTCGTCGAGCTGGTATTTGGCGTCGACCGAGCCCAGCCCCGACGATTCGTAGGAGTCGAACAGGCCGCTGTCGTAGGCCTTGCTGAGCAGGTTGTTATCGATCCCGTAGAGCACGTCGCCCTCCGGGTTGTCCTTGGTGAGGATGGCCTTGCTCACCTCCACGCCGGCGTCGCCGTTCTTGACGATCTCGACCTTGATGCCCGATTCGGCCTCGAACTGGGCCAGCACGGCGTCGGATACCACGAACGAGTCGTGGGTGATGACCCGCAGGGTGCCACCCACGGCTTCGGTGGTGGCCGGAGCCGGGGCGGCGGTGGTGCTGGACGAGCCACACGCCGAGGCCAGCACGGCCAGGGACAGGCTGACCACGATCAGGACACGACGAAGCGAGCGGGAAGGCATGGGCACTCCAGGTTCAGGGATTGGTCAGGGGTGGTCAGGGGTCGGGGGTTGGCACCACGGCGAGCAGGACACCCGAGGTGACGGAGATGGTGGCGACCGAGGTGGCGAACTCGTTGCTCACCCCTCGGGTCGAACCGGGCCGGAGGGTCTCGCCGTTGAGTGGGTACCGCAGTCCCGAGGTGCTGACTCCGTGGGCGGGGCCCGCGATGGGCAGGAGCGTGACGACGGCGCCGGGCTGAGCATCGATCTCCACCGTGGAGCGCACGACGTAGACGCGGGCGTGGCCGTTTACGGCCCGCACGGTGACCTCCGAGTAGGCATCCCGGGTTAGGACCAACAGCCCGGCCAGCAGATGATCCAAGCGTCCACCGTGACCGCCGACCACGATGATCTCGTCGGGCTGTCGGGCCCGCGCCGCGTCGAGCGCCAGTTCCAGATCGGTGGCGTCCTTGGCGGGGGGATGGCGCTCGATGCGCGCCCCTGCGTTCGTCACCGTTTGGAGCCCGCGGGGGGTCACCGAGTCGAAGTCGCCGATGGCCAGGTCGACGGTCCAGCCCAACTCGAGGGCGCGGTCGATGCCGGAGTCCGCAGCAATAACGAACGCCCCGACCGGCAACAACTGGGCCACCGTCGCGGGCAGCTGATCTCCGCCGGCCACCACCACGACGGTGATCGGAATGTGGACGCTCACGCACTCGCTCCTCCCTGCGCCGGCATTACCCGGATCAGGTCATAACGGTCGGAGGATGGATCCTCCCTCTCAGCCCGACGACGGGCTCCCGTGTTCGTTCGGGAAGCGTAGTCCGTTCAGCCCCCCTGCCCGAAGCCAGCGGACTCGGACCCCTAGGCTTGCCCGCCGTGACGGCCACCGCTCCCCTTCCGCCGGTGCGCGTCCGACGTCGGTCGCGGCGCCGTCGCTCGAACCCGTCAGAGCGCCGGGCCGTCGCCGTCGTTGCCGTCATCGCCGGCGTGGTCGCCGCAGTCGCTCCCGTCGCTCCCATCGGCCTTGAGGCTGGGGATCGGCTGCTGGCCGCGGGGTTGGCTGTTGTGGTCACCCTCGCCGCGCCCCGAGCCCGCCGCTGGACATGGGTGTGGCTGGCCGGCCTCGCCACCGCGGCGTCGCTGGGGTCGTTGTGGGTGCTGGCCGGCGGGGTCGCGTTGGCGCTGAGCAGCATCGCCGTGTTGGGCCGTCGCCATCGGCTGCTCGGCGCCGTCATCGCCGCGCTGTCGGTGCAGGCGCTCTTGCGGATCCCCGCCATCGGCTTCTTCGGCGTTCCCTCGCTGATCACCCTCGTGGCAGTGGCGCCGGTACTCGTCGTCGGGTGGCAGCGGGCAGGGTCGCGCACCCGCCGCTTTATCGCCTGGACCATCGCCGGCGCCGCCGCCTTCGCGCTGGTGGCCACCGCCGGGCTGGGTGTGGCCGCACTCCAGGCCCGCGACCACGTCACCGCGGGCGTGGACGAAGCCGAGGCGGGACTCGACGCCGTTCGCACCGGTGACCAGCCCGGGGCCAGCGCGCACTTCGACCGGGCGACGGCCGAGTTCGACGCGGCCCGCCACGCGGTGCAGGCCCCGTGGGCCCTTCCCGCCCGGCTCGTCCCCGGCCTGGGTCACCAGGCTGCCGCGCTGGTGGCGGTGACCGACTCGGGCACCACCCTCACCGAGCGTGCCGGCGAAGCGGCCATGACCGCGCCCTACCAGCAGCTGCGAGCCAAGGCCGGACAGATCGATCTGGCCACGCTGGCGCAGATGCAGGAACCCGTAGCCCGTTCGGCGGAAGCCCTGGCGGCGGCCCAACGGGCGGTGGAACAGGTCGATTCTCCCTGGCTGGTACCCATGCTGGCCGACCCGGTGCAGCGTTTCGAGGCCAAGATCAACCAAGCGCTGCCCGAGGCGGAGCTGGCGCGAGGAGCCCTCCAGGTGGCGCCCGGCCTGCTCGGCGGTGAGGGCACGCGCCGCTATTTCATCAGCTTCATGAACCCGGCTGAGGCTCGCTTCCAAGGTGGCTTCATCGGGTCCTACGGCATCCTCACCGCCCAGGACGGCAAGGTCACGCTCGAGCGCTCGGGGCCGATCGAGGATCTCAGCGATGCCCCCGGTGCCGATCACCGCACGCTGTCTGGACCCGCCCTCTATCTCCAGCGCTACGGGCGATTCCAACCGGCCCGGTTCCTGCAGAACCTCACCGCATCGCCCGATCTCCCCGACAACGCCTCCGCCATCGCCAAGCTCTATCCCCAGGCAGGCGGTACCCCGATCCAGGGCGTGATCTCGGTCGACCCCGAGGGGCTCAGCGCCCTGTTGAAGCTGACCGGCCCCATATCGGTGGCCGGACTCGATACTCCCCTCACCTCTGAAACCGCGGCCTCGTTCCTGTTGCGAGACCAGTACCTGACCTCCGGCCCCCAATCGGCCCGCAAGGACCGCCTCACTGACGTCTCCAAAGCCACCTTCGATGCTCTGGTGGGACGCGATCTCCCCAGCCCCCGCGAGATAGGCGCCGCCCTGGGCCCGGCCATGCACGGAGGCCACCTGCTCTTCACCTCGTTCGATCCCGGCGAATCCGCCTTCCTCACCGGGGTGGGAATGTCGGGCGACTTCCTCGGCGGTGCCGTTGATGCCGGGCCGTCGGCCCCGGACGGCGGCGGCAGCGACTGGTTCTCGGTGCGGACGTCGAACGCCGGGGGCAACAAGATCGACAGCTTCCTCGATCGCGAGGTCACCTACGACGCTGCCGTTGATCCGGCGACGGGGACGGCACAGGCCACGGCCACGGTGGCGCTGCACAACACGGCGCCCGCCTCCGGACTGCCCGACTACCTGATCGGCAACATCTACGGCGCCCCCCGGGGGACCAATCTCACCTACCTCGGGTTCTTCACCGCCGGCACCCTGACGGGCGCTACCCGTGACGGCGCGCCGATCGGGGTCGAGTCGCAGCGCGAGTTCGGGGGCAACGTGTACTCCACCCGACTCGACATTCCCCCGGGCGCCACCGTCCGGGTCACCTTCCGACTGCGGGTAAACGTTGGCGACGGGACTCGTGCCGGGGAGGACTATCGCCTGGCCGTTGGCCATCAACCGCTGGCCACCGATGACCGCCTGGTGGTGCGGATCCACCCGGTCGGCTATGTCGCGGTGAGCGCCCAGGGCTGGGGGGCAACAGCCACCCTCGACGAGGCCGGCACCGTCCAGATGGAAGGAAGCCCTTCGACCGATGTGTCGCTACGAATCGGATTTGCCAGCCCCTGAGCACGCCTGGGTCGGACGACTCATCCTGGCTCGGGTGTTGGACACCATCGCGGCGGTCCACCACACTTACGAGTCGATCGCCCAGAATGGGTGACCACGCACGACCGATCGATTGAGAACCCCCTCCATGCGCAACGCCCGCTTCCTCCGCATGCTGGCCATCACCTTGGTGGCGGTAGTCGCCTGCCTGATCCCGGCATCGGTGGCCGGCGCCGCCGGTGGGTACCCCGACACCCCGACCCTGGTCATCGATCAGACGGTTGTGCCTCCATGCACCACGCTCATGCTCACCGGCACGGGCTTCCTGCCCAACACCCTGGTGACCATCTCGGCCAACGGCAAGGTCGTGGGTACCGTGATGAGCGATGCCAAAGGCTCGTTTACTTTCCCCTACCCGGTTCCCTGTGACGCCGTGGCCGGTCAAATCATCTTCCACGCCACTGACGGCACCAATGACCTCGAGGTCGACGCCCAGGTCATCGTGCAGACCTCCACCACGACGGGCACCTTGCCCAGGACGGGCTCGTCCGACACGACGTTGCGTCTCGTGCAAGGCAGCGTGCTGTTGATCACCATGGGCGGCCTGTTGGTACTGGCCACGCGCCGCCGCACCCGCCGCGATCAGCTGAGCTGAGCTGAGCCCACCGTTGTCCCGCGGTCTTGCCGGGCGCGCCGCGGGCGCCGCCCGTCGGCCCTGGCAGCGGCTGATCTCGCGACTGGTCGACCAGCGCCTCCAGTTTCAACTCACCCCGAACGTGGGGGTCGGTCGCGATGTCGAGGGCCTCAAACACGTTGCCTTCGAGGGCGACAACGGGGTGGGCCGCGGCACCGTCTTCCAAGGCGCAGTCCGGATGGGGTTGGCCACCACGATCGGCCCCAACTGCGTGATCCATGGCCCCGTCGAGGTCGGCCGCTATTGCCAGCTCGGCGCCTCCGTCGGGCTTTATGGCCGGGACCATCCGACGACGCTGGCGACCACGTACCTCAACCAACGCCTGCTCGCCGGCGCCGTGGGGGCCCTGGCCACCGACGACCCCGTGCGCATCGGTCACGGGGTATGGATCGGCCACGGGGCCGTGGTCCTACGCGGCGTCACCGTTGGCAACGGCGCCGTCATCGGGGCCGGAGCGGTGGTCACCGCCGACTGCCCCGCCTACGCGGTGATGGTCGGCAACCCGGCCCGGTCCATCCGGTCGCGCATCCCTGACGAGGCCGCCACCCTCCTCGAGGCCTCACGCTGGTGGCTCCGCTCCCCGGCCGAGCTGGCGCCCTACCGCGATGCGTTCACCACCGACCTGGTCGCCGATCCCGAGCGGGGCGTCGAGCTGCTCACCGCGCTGGCTACCGACCTGCAGGGGTGAGCCCCGACGCCCCGTCATCAGGCCAGTGCCAGCGGATCGAGTTGATCGCGTATCGTGGCGGAATGCGCCGGACCCTTTTCACCGACGAGCACGAGCTATTCCGCGCCACCGTGCGTGCGTTCGTCGACCAGGAGATCGTCCCGAATCACCCGACCTGGGAGCGCGACGGGATCGTGCCCCGGGAGCTCTTCTTGGCCGCGGGCGCAGTCGGGCTGCTGGCCTTCGCC
>Ga0075021_10001098_pt1 | contig 13855 bp, 11 predicted proteins | sample ColStrG_CSR_2012_FD_72749 | JGI IMG/M metagenome (GOLD analysis project Ga0075021, IMG submission 72749) | Freshwater sediment microbial communities in response to fracking from Pennsylvania, USA - Cold Stream Run_MetaG_CSR_2012 | ecosystem: Environmental > Aquatic > Freshwater > Creek >...
GAAGCGTGCCCGAAGCGTGCCCGAAGCGTGCCCGAAGCGTGCCCGAAGCGTGCCCGAAGCGTGCCCGAAGCGTGCCCGAAGCGTGCCCGAAGTGCTGCCTGCCAGCTTGATCATCATGGCTTTGGCGTGCCATATGCGCTGTGGGTTGATTGGGTCTCAGAAACGAGCGGCCCCAGCGTCTGCCATCCCAGTTCAACGTGGGCACACCCGGCCAACAGGACCTCGCGTGAGGCTTGCGCGTCAAGCGTTGGCGGCAGGGCGGCTAGACCCCAGCCGCATACCGTTGAGTGTCACCAGGAGCGAGGCGCCTACATCCGCAAGCACAGCCAGCCACATTGTGCCCAAGCCGAGCAGCACCAACGCAAGAAATATGAGCTTGATGCCAATGGCGAAGGTGATGTTGGTCCGGATCGTGTTCATGGCTGACTTGCTCAGACGCAAGGCAAATGGCAACTTGCTCAGGTCGTTGCCCATCAGGGCCACGTCAGCGGTCTCCAGGGCCTGGGCCGTGCCTGCGCCCATTGCAATCCCCACACTCGCTGCGGCTAGCGCAGGCGCATCGTTGATGCCGTCGCCGACCATGGCCACACCAGCGTGCTGGGTGTCGAGCTGTGAACGAAGAACGGTGAGTTTGTCCTGTGGCAAAAGACCGGCATGCACCTCGTCGATGCCAATTTGGCGCGCGACCTGTTCAGCGGCGGCCGCTGCGTCACCCGTCAGCATCAGTGTACGCACGCCCAATGTATGCAGGGCATCTATGGCTTGCTTGCCCCCGGGCCGCACGACATCGGCCACGGTGATATAGCCTGCGTAACGGCCGTCCTGGCCGATCAAGATTGGCGTCTGACCCCGAGCCGAGGCCGCATCGATCTCTGCGCACACGGCCTGGTCATGTGGCATGGTTTGGTCAAAATAGCCGTGACTGCCGATGAGCACGGTGCAGCCATTCACGTTGCCGGTTACGCCTTTGCCAACGATGGCCGTGACTGTTTCGGCTATCTGGTATTTGCTGCGTGCCCGGCTCGCTTCTGCGGCCGTGACCACCGCCTTGGCAAGTGGGTGCTCGCTACGGCGTTCAACGGCGCTGGCAAGGGCCAACAATTCCTGGCAGTCGGCACAATCACCCGTCAGAGGTTCTTGACAACCCAGCGACTTGACTTTGATCACGGCTGGCTGGCCTTGGGTCAGTGTGCCGGTTTTGTCAAATGCGATGGTTTGGATATTTGACAGCATCTCGAGCGTCGAGCCACCTTTGATGAGCACGCCGCTGCGCGCGGCGCTGGTGATGGCACTGATCAGACTGACCGGGGTGCTGATGACAAGCGCGCAAGGGCAGGCGACGACCAAGAGTTCGAGGGCGCGGTATAACCACCCTTGGGGACCCAGAAACGGCTGACCAAAAACCAGCGGCGGAAGGGCGCCGACCAGCAGTGCGATGACTACGACGGCTGGCGTGTATATCTTGGCAAACTGATCGATGAAGCGCTCAGACGGTGCTTTGTGGTCTTGGGCTTCCTCGACCAGTTTGATAATGCGGCTGAGCGTGTTGTCCTCGGCTAGCCGCGTCACCTGCACATCCAGCGCGCCCTGGATGTTAATTGAGCCCGCAAACACCTCCGCACCGGTGCCAACATCCACAGGCACGCTCTCGCCGGTGATAGGGGCTTGGTTGATTGACGATTGCCCTTTGATAACCCGGCCGTCCATCGGGATGCGTTCGCCGGGTTTGACCCCGATCACGTCACCGATATGAAGCGCGCTGATGGGCACCCGCTGTTCGGTTGTATTTGGGGCTACGGTGAGCAAGGTGGCCTCGGCCGGTGCCACTTGTATCAGACTACGGATCGAGTCGCGGGCGCGTTCGGTCGTAAACCCTTCGAGTGCTTCGCCAATGCTAAACAGCACCACGACCAAGCCTGCTTCGGTGTGTGCGCCGATGATGACCGCGCCGACGGCCGCGATCGTCATCAACACGTTGATATTGACTTCGTGGTTGATTGTGAGCGCGCGCCAGGCGCTGCGAGCGATGGGCCAGCCAGCAACGAGCAGCGCTGCAATCGACAAGACGTCCACGAGCGACGATTGAAGCTGCCTACCAGATAGGGGCAACAGTTCGTTTAAGAGTAAGCCGGGCAATATCAACAGCGCGCCGATAACGGCCAGCGCCGTGTCACGGCGTTGTAGCAGAAAGCGCAGGAAATCGAGCGGGCTGGCCGTGCGTGCCGGGCTGGCCGTGCGTGCCATTTGGCCGTCCGTCGTCTTGACGCCGTAGCCGAGTGACTCGATGCGGGCCACGACCGCCGCTCGTGACGCAGCGCCCTCGACCTTGAGCGTCGCAGTCCCGAAGTTGATCGCGCAGCCCGTTACGCCCTCGAGTTTGACCACGCCGCGCTCGATGGTCTTTGCGCACTCGGCGCAATCCATGCCGGTGATGTGAAGTAGTTGGGTATCAGCCATGGCGTACATGCTCCAGACCAAGCCTAAATAGATCGGCCACATGCTCGTCGTCAAGCGCGTAATACACCTCGCGCCCGCGCTTTTCTGCCCGGACCAACCGCATCTGGCGCAGACCACGCAACTGATGCGACACAGCGCTTTGGCTCATCCGGGCAGCGGTCACGATCTCACTCACGCTCTGCTCCCCCGGCATTAACGCCGATAGGATGCGCACCCGGCTCGTGTCAGCTAGCGCCCGGAATAGTTCGGCCAGTTGGGCTGCCTCGCGTTCGCGCAAGACCTTGCGCGGTTTGGTAAGAACGTCTGAATACATGAGCATTCGTTCATATATTTTAGCACGCGTGCGGCATGCGAGTAAGGTCTACTCATCCTCGACACCGTTATTGCCCTCGCCCAGGCGCAGCGTTGCTAACTCGCGCTGTGTAGCGCTCACCAGTATCACCAGCGGCACAAGCGAGGCGATGAGGGCCGCTGCCGCCGTCGGCCACTCTAGTTCGCGTTCAAAGGTAAAAAAGTTGCTCATTGCGACTGGGATGGTCTTGACCGATGCACCGGCCAGCACCAGCGGTACAAGAAACATATTCCAGTGTAGCGCGAGCACGAGCACGAATGTCGCCGTCACTTCGGGCGCAAGTGCGGGCAGGGCAATGCGCCACAGGACGTGTATGTGGCTAGCGCCGTCCAGCCGGGCGGCATCTTCCTCCTCCAGACCTAGCCGCATGATGTAGCCCACGAGCAGATATACCCCGAGCGGCGAGAGCATCGCCGCTTGCACCAGGGTCAAGCCGATGATGCTGTCTGTCATTTGGAGCCACCGTACCAGGTCACGCAGCGGGAGGATATAAGCCATCACCGGCAAACTCGCTAGGACGAGCAGGCTATGCGTCAGCGTCGTCTTGAAACGAAAGCGTGTTCGAGCCAAAACATGCGCCGCTGGAAACGCGCAGGCCAGCGTCACCACCGTTGCGCTGAGAGACACGCCCACACTTATCCCTAACTCGCGCACAAAATTTGGCTCGGCCAGGCCGATCTCGGCATAATGGGCCAGTGTCGGGCGTGTGCCCTCGGGCGTAATCCCAAACGATGCCAGTAGTGTCCATACCAGGGGCAGGGCGAAGGCGAACAGGGTTGCGAATAGGAACGCGGCGCGAACGGCGAGCGTGATGCGCCGGATTGCACGCCACCCGATGGTGGGCCATAGGGGTCTTGTGGACACTATCTGCCCTCCCTGCCTCGAGCCAGCCGCACATAAATACTGCCCACTAAGACGACACAGGCGCTGATCCACCAGGCATAGACTGCGCCGAGTTGCCACTGGTTTGTGACAAAGGCCGCTTGAAAGCTGAGCAGGCCGGGCGTGACTGTGGCCGTGCCTGGCCCGCCGCCGGTCAGCACCCATATGCCGTCGAAGACGCCCAGCGCCTGGCCGGTCAGTAGCATGGCTAGTGCCAGCAGCACCGGGCGTAAGCTGGGCAGCACGATGTAGCGGATGCGATCCACTAGCCCTGCCCCGTCCAAGACGGCCTGTTCCCAGCGTTCACTAGGGATCGACAGGATGCCTGGCAATAGCAAGAAAGATGCAAGGCCTGCCGTGCGCCAGACGTCGGTGAGAATGATGGTGATGAGCGCCGTATCGCGCCCACCGAGCGGCGAGGGGCGTACTGGCAGGCCAAACGCGCCGAGCACGGCATTGAGCAGCCCAACATTGCTATTCAGCAGAAAGTGCCACATCACGCCGTTGGCCACTGGGCCGACCAGCCACGGCATGAGCAACGCAACGCGCACCAAACTGCGGCCGGGAAAGTTGCGTCGAAGCAGGTAAGCCAGGCTGAGACCAATGCCAAGTTCAAGCGGCACGGCGACAGCACAATAAACTGGCGAAGAAGCCAAATGCAGCGGGCGCGATAAGGAACGGCACGAACACGACAGCTAGTGGCACCAGCAACCAGGCTGGATGGTCTGTGTGCTGGCGCTGAGGCGGTCGGGTCGGGGTGTTTGCCATGGCAAGCGTCCCACGCGTGGCGCGAGCGGCACAAGGCGCATGATAGTCAGCGCTGCCAGGACAAGCGCTAATACTACTGCTTTGGGCGCGATTGCGATACTAGCCCGATCAGAAGTGTGTTGTTAGCGTTCTGGGATGGTTTCGGGTGGTTGTTGACGTCACCTGGAGACCGGCAGAGACTGGCAGAGACTGGCAGGATGAATCTGGGCGCAATGCGAGTGAGCGCAGTGAGATGTCGTGGGCAGGTCGGGAGACCGCCGAGCCGGCGCAAGCGTGTGCGGGGTGCTTGTCAGACCGGCTGCCTTGGAGCATCAAGCCGATTTCAGCGGGATGAACGTCTGCACCAGCAGATAGCCATTTAGCACGGCAATGATGACGGCGATGCCCCACGCAATGACCTTCATCGCGGTCGTGTTGGCGAACTCACCCATCTTGTGCTTGTCACTCGTGAACGCCACCAGCGGGAAGACCGCGAATGAGAGCTGCATCGACAGCACCACTTGCGACAGCACAAGTAGCTCGGTCGTGCTGCCCTCGCCCTTGAGGGCGATGATGATGATGGCGGGGATGATGGCCATCGCGCGTGTGATCAGTCGTCGCACCCAGGGCTGGATGTGGATGTTCAGGAAGCCTTCCATGACGATCTGACCCGCCAATGTGCCAGTCAAGGTGCTGTTTTGCCCTGAGGCTAGGAGCGCAACGGCAAATAAGATGCTCGCCAGGCTCGTGCCAAGCAGGGGTGTGAGGAACTGGTAGGCGTCCTGAATCTCGGCCACATCATGATGCCCAGTGGTGTGGAAGGTCGCCGCCGACAAGATCAGGATTGCGGCGTTGATGAATAGCGCGCCTGTCAGCGCCAAGGTTGAATCGAGTGTGGCGAACTTGATCGCCTCGCGTTTGCCACTGGGTGTGTGCTCGAACTGGCGCGTCTGCACGATGGATGAGTGCAGATACAGGTTGTGTGGCATGACCGTTGCGCCCAGGATGCCGATGCCTATATATAACGCCGACGGATTGCGTAACAGCGCCGGTGTGGGCACGAAGCCGTGTAGCACGCCGCCCCAGTCGGGCCGGGCAAGGAATAGCTCTACGGCGAAGCACAGCATGATCAGCATGATCAGGCCGATGACGACCGCTTCGATATAACGAAAGCCTTTGTGATTGAGCAGCAGCACGACGAACACATCGGCCGCTGTCACGAGCACCCCGATGATGAGCGGGAAGCCAAACAAAAGCTGCAGCGCAATCGCCGAGCCAAGCACTTCGGCTAAATCGCAGGCGACGATCGCGATTTCGGCCAACATCCACAGCGCGAACGCGACCGGCGGGCTGAAATGGTCGTGACAGGCTTGAGCCAGGTCCCGTCCGGTGACGATGCCGAGTTTGGCTGATAACGCCTGTAAGATGACGGCCATCATGTTCGAGATCATGACGACCGAGAGCAGAAGATAACCGAACTGGGCACCCCCGGCGAGGTCGGTCGCCCAGTTGCCGGGGTCCATATAGCCGACAGCGATCAGGAAACCGGGGCCGGCGAAGGCCAGAAATTTGCGGAAGAAAGAGGCGCTGCGCGGAATAGTGATCGAAGCGTGTGACTCAGCCAGGCTGTAAGCGTGCCGCTGCTTGCGCCAGCCAGTGCTTGTGTGCGTATCTACCGAAACAGACTGCATGTTCGTATCCACCTGACCTTTATGATTTAGGCTCAGCTAAATCTGACTTCATTATATTTAGGTATAGCTAAAAGTCAAGGGGGCTCGGAAGCTGGAGCTGGAGACTGATAGTTGAGTGCCGCTGTTTGCGCGCTGGACGGCCGTGCGAAGCGATGGGCGAGATCGGAACGCCCAGGTGTAGATGCCGGGACTAGCCTGGCCTCAGGAGTCACCAACCATCGTGGAGCTGCTTACGGCGTGAGTTGCTCAAGGGTTTGCCCTATTTCCAAGCGAGCAAGGTTCCGACCGCGTGCTCAAGCCGCGCCCGAGAGTCGCGTGACGTGTCGATGCCGCCTAGCTGCGGCGAATGTTGCGGTCAGGTTGATGCGAGCGCTAACGACTAAGAAGCTGTCCTACTGCCCGGATGTGGCCTAGCATCGTCTCTGGCCTGATGCTGGCGTAGCCGATCTATACGCCCCGCACGTCCCTGGCGAGGGCTGGTGCTTGGGCCGCAAATAGGCACCTTCGAGCGTGTAAGTCGCCTCCGTCTCAACCAGGGTATGCGCCATGCCTGGCACAATCGGCCACAAGCGGCGCGCCACACTTGGGTCTGACATATCAGGGCCAATGCAGAACTTTGGATATCCGCGCTGCATCCCCATCAACAGCGTATCAACGAAAGAAGTTGGGAATGGCGTTGCGCGTGAGGCGTTCGGGGCAATCGTTCGTGGACAATCCTGGATTTGCTGCTTTTAGGATGCGCCGCCGCTGAGATCCAGCAGGGTATGTGGTGCAGGGTGCCCGTATTTCCGTCACGACGGCCATACCGGTGCGTAAACTGCCCGTGTCTCGGTTGCCGCTTTCTGCCAGGTAAACCGCGCGGCGCGGACAGGGCCACGCCGCTGGAAATCGGCGCGGAATTGATCGTCGGTCAATATGCGCCGCAGGGCGCTTGCCCAGGCCGCGGTGTCCATGGGCGGGATGAGCAGCGCGTCATTACCGAGAATTTCGGGCAGGCAGGCCGCGTTCGAGGATATGACCGCCGTGCCGCAGGCCATCGCCTCTAGGGGCGGAAAACCAAAGCCCTCGTAAACCGATGGGAAGGCGAGCACCTGCGCTAGGGACAGCATCGCGACCAAGCCGTCATCCTCGACTTCCGTCAGGAAGCGCACCCGGCCGGTCAGCCCAAGGTCGTGCACGGCCCGATAGGTGGCCTCGTGCAGCCAGCCTTGCTTACCGACGACGATGACTTCCTGCGTGAGCGCGTCGTTTTCTTCACGTAACGCCTTGAATGCCGCAAAGAGGGTCGGTAGATTCTTGCGCGGCTCAATCGTGCCCACGGCCAGAATGAAGCGCTCTGGCAGCCGATATCGCTCGCGCGCCGCTTGCAATGCCGTCTTGTCAACGATGCGCCGGAAGCGGGGGTGGATGCCTTCGTAGATCACGCGTATCTTCTCTTCAGGCACGCCATAGGACTTGACCGCGTCGCGTTTGGTGTGTTCGCTCACACAGATAATCGCATCGGCCCGCCGCAGGAATAGCGGCATCGCCAGGTTCAAAAAGATGCGGTTGCGGGGCAGGTGGTGCTGGGGGAAGAAGCGGAAAATCAAATCATGCAGCGTGAAGACCGTCTTGAGGCGCTTAAAACGCGGCAGGAGGTGTTCGGTGGCGTGGAAGACTGTCCGGCGGCCGTCGGTAGCACTTCCCGGCTGGGCTGGCTTGACCGGTAGCTCGCCAGATGGCGCGTGAATGCGGTCCAGCAGGCTATCTTGTGAGAGGTTGAGCAGTTGGGCCAGCAAGGCCCGCAGCCGCCAGGGATAGGGCGTTTGGGCAGTAGCCACGCAGGTGAGCGATTGGATCAGCTTGCTGGGCGTGGCGGAACGCGCGTCGTGATAGAAGGCGATCAGGTCGTCGCTGGGTTTGGTCGCACCGGGGGGTAGTGCGAGCGCCGCGATCAACTCTTCGGCATAGCGGCCAAGGCCGGCTTTGTGATGCACGGCGGGGGAGGCGTCGATGACGATCATAGGTGATTTCGCAGGGCGAACGGGGAATACGATGGCACGGCTGGACGAAGGCCCAACCCCGTGGCGGCGGGGTGACCGGCTATGCATCGGTGCGCAGTGTCGGCATATCCTGTCACGTGGCTGCCTGCCCGCTGTAGGGCTAAGCGTTCCCCCGAGTTGAAATCCAGATGCGACACTATACTCGCCGCGACACCATGCACTCAAAACCCTTCATCCCAACCCTGGCTGCTCTAGTAACCATGATGACCTGCGTTATGGGCGTGAACGCCGCCTCTGCCACTGTGCCCATACCCCTGCAGAGCGATCTCAACATTCGTAAGATCGGCCAGGTAGGTAACGGCATGATGCGGCTTGATATCGACCCAGCCACTAGAATTCTGACCTACCTGGATTCGCAAGGCAACGTCTATGAGTTTGATAAGGCAACCGGCACGGGCAAGGTCGTGTATACCCATCGCGAAATCGGCGGCGCGGAATATACCGAAGGCATGGTGTTTGGGCCGGATCGAACCTTGTATGTGCTTGGCATGGAGTCACAAGGCTCACAGGGCCGGTGCATCATCCGCAAAGTGCTGCGCGACGGGCCGGCGCGCCGGTGGGTGACGCTGGCCCAGACCGACTGGTATCCCAAGGGGGATACCCAGTTCGACCACAACTGCACGGGTATGGCCGTCAGCCCCGATAACAAATGGCTATATTTCAGCAGCGGCGCGAGAACCGACCATGGTGAGGTGGAAGATGCACAGGGTCAGTTCCCAAACACACGTGAGGTGCCCTTGACCAGCGCTGTGTTCCGCGTGCCGAGGGCGACCAAGGACGTGTCGGTGCCGATTGTGCTGCCAAACGATGACGCCAAGCTCAAAGCGCAGGGCTATCTATTTGCGCGCGGCCTGCGCAATGCTTTTGACATGGCTTTTAACGCCGCCGGTGACTTGATCGCGATTGATAACGGGCCGGATATGAGCTTGCCAGATGAGATCAATTGGCTGCAGGCAGGCCGGCATTACGGCTTCCCCTGGCGGTTTGGCGATGTCGATAATCCGGTGCTATCGCCGGCTTTCGACCCGGCCAAAGATGGCCGCCTCAGTCAGGAATTTTTTGCGGTCAAGAACGGCACATACCGCTACGACCCGGCGTTCCCAAAGCCACCTGACGGTATCCGCTTCACAGATCCAATCACCAACTATGGCCCAGATGCCGATCAGATCGTGGATGTCAGCGGTCAGGTCAAGAACACGGGTGACTTGCGGCAGCCGCTCCGGGGCGTGACAGCCCACCGTTCGCCGCTCGGCCTGGTGTTCGATGTGTCCAGCGCGCTCGGTGGTCAATACAAAGGCGCAGGTTTTGTGTTGAGCTGGGGTGCGGCTGGCGGGCCACAGCCAGATAAAGGGCAGGATGTGCTCATGCTCAAGTTGACGAAGAAGGGTGACGCGTATTCAATGACCGCGACTCAGATCGCCAAGGGATTCAATAACCCAATGGACGCCGTCCTGGACGGCAAGCGACTCTACATCCTCGACTTCAACAATGGGGGGGCAATCTGGGAGATCACGTTTCCGTAGAATTCCTTGAGCAGAGGTGAAACATCGCTCGTTCAAGTAGGTAAGACCAAATCGAGTGAGAAACTGTATGCGAATCATCATCATCGGCGGCAAAGGCCATGTCGGCACCTATCTCGTTCCCCGGCTAGTCGAACTTGGTCACGAGGTCATCAATGTCTCGCGCGGGACACAAAACCCCTATCAGCCACATGCCGCTTGGCAACAGGTGCGTGATGTGCACATCGATCGGACCTCAGCCGAGTCGGACGGAAGCTTTGGCGTGCGCATTCGTGATCTAAAACCTGATGTAGTCATCGATATGATCTGCTTTACGCTCGATAGTTGCCGGCACTTGGTCGACGCCTTGCGTGGGCATATCCAGCACTTTCTACACTGCGGCACGATCTGGATTCATGGGCCCAGCGTCAGCGTGCCCACCGATGAGACTCAGCCACGGCGGCCCTTTGGTGACTATGGCATCCAAAAGGCGAAAATCGAGTCCTATCTACTCGATCAGGCCCGGCGCAGCGGTTTCCCGGCCACCGCGCTACACCCGGGTCACATTGTGGGGCCAGGCTGGCATCCGCTCAATCCGGCTGGGCACTTCAACGTCGATGTGTTTAGCCGCATCGCGCGGGGTGAGGCGCTAGCGCTAGCAAATTTGGGCCTTGAAACCGTGCATCACGTCCATGCCGATGATGTGGCCCAGTCGTTTGTGCAAGCCATGGCCCACTGGCGCTCGAGCGTCGGTGAGGGTTTCCACGTCGTCTCGCCCAGGGCGCTGACGTTACGTGGCTATGCCGAGGCGGTGTATGGCTGGTTTGGGCATGAACCAAAGTTGACTTACCTGCCGTGGGATACATGGTGCAAAACGGTGAGCCAGTCGGAGGCGCAGGCCACCTGGGATCATATTGCCCATAGCCCAAATTGCAGCATTAACAAAGCCGAGCGGCTGATCGGCTATGTGCCGCGGTATACATCGCTGCAGGCGGTGCAGCAGGCGGTGCAGTGGTTGATCGAGCAGGGCGTCGTGACAACGGCGGCTGGGCGGTCATGAAATCGCCGGGCAATCGGTGGCCGACCGCGGGGACGCGCGGGCGCTAGACGCCCTTCAGTTATGAAGCACCGGTGAAAAACCAGTGGTGCGCTAACGGTCGTCTAACCTATCCATGAGACGATAACGTGCATGATAAATGCCGTGGAACTGTTTGAGAAACCCGAGGCCGAAGAGATCTACATGATCGCTGGCTGGCGGCAGTGGGCCGATGCCGGCAGCGTGTCGTCGGGGTTGCCAGAATATCTAGTTGAGAAACTGGGTGCACGCCAGATCGGCCGCATCAAGCCTGACGGATTCTACCTGTTTCAAACGCCGGTATCACAGTTCTTATTCCGACCGCAATTCAAATTCGAGGACGGTTACCGGCGCGAGGTAATCGGTCACAAGAACGAGATTTATTACTGGAGCAACGGCCGACGTGGACTAGTGATTTTTCTAGGCGACGAGCCACACATGAACATCGAGCAATATGCCGAGGCATTCTTCGAGGTGGCAAAGGAACTCAAGGTCAAGCGCATTGTCGCCACGGGTGGCGTATACGCGATGGTGCCATTCGAAAAGGATCGCACCTTCTCGGTGACCTATGCCATGCCGCACCTGAAGGCAGAATTGGAAGACTATGCCGTCACCTTTAGCAACTATGAGGGCGGCGTCAGCATCGGCTCATATCTGGAAGACATGGCTGAACGGGTAGGGCAGGAATACTTCGCGATGTATGCTTTCGTGCCCGCCTACGATTTTTCGCAATTCAACCAACGTGCACAACAGCCGCAGCAGGTCAGTATCGAGAACGACTACAAGGCCTGGCACGATTTGATGGCCCGGCTCAATCACATGTTCAAGATCGGGGTCGATCTGACCGACCTGACGGTCAAGAGCCATGAGGTCGATGAACAGATTCGCACCGCAATCGACGAGCTTGTGAAACAACTGCCACACGCGCCGATCCGCGAATGGCTCGCCAAGCTGACCGGTGACTTCGTCGAGATGCCGTTCAATAAGTTGAACGACGTATGGGAAGATGCGCTCGGGAATCTGTTTAACGATAACGAGTAGCTGTCCTAGCCAGCCGCAGTGGCCACTCGCTGCGAATCTGGACTGCAATACCAAAAGACCCGGTTTCGAAAGAAGCCGGGTTTTTGATTTCACCTGCGCAGTTCAGTCAGGGAGTGGCGAGCGCTTCCCTGTCACGCCGCACCTCAAATGGGTCCTTGGGCAAGCCCGTGTTTTGAGGCGCTGCCTGATGCGGTCGTGCTGCACTAGGGGACACCCTCCTCACGCCTGCATCATTCGGATTGCCTGTCCAAGCCGCCTGGCCCCTTCGGCGAGTCGCAATTCGTCGTAGAGTGTGAACGCGAGCCTGCACGTATTCGCACCACCCTGGGCGCTAAAGAATTTGCGTCCAGGCACGAACGCCACCCCAGCTTGATGGGCTACGTCGAGCAGCGCATTGCTGTCGATCGCTTCGGGTAAGTGCACCCAAACGAAGAAGCCGCCCCCTGGCACGCGCCAGGTGCAACCCACCGGCAGATGCATCGATAGCGCTGTAACGAGTGCATCACGCCGCGCGCGATATGCCGCGCGCAAATGCGTGAGGGCGGGTATGTAGTCGCCGTTATCGAACAAGCCAGCCACGCAGCAGGCTGTAAAGTGGTTCAGCCCACCGCCGCTATCGAGCAACCCGCTCTCAAGCACGCGTGTAATGATTTCCTCGCTCGCCGTGACATACCCCAAGCGCAAACCGGGGGCGAGCGTCTTTGAGAAGGACCCCATGCGCACGACGGTCCCGCGCAGCGCGATCGACCCGAGCGACGGTGGCGCTGGCGCGTCGTAGGAGAGTTCGCGATAGACATCATCCTCGAAGATCTTCACCCGTGCGTCAGCCGCCCACTGGGCCAACTGTGTCCGGCGCGCCTCGGGCAGCGACGCACCCGTTGGGTTATTAAACGTTGGCACGCAATAGAGCGCGCACACAGTTTTGCTGGCGTGGCGCAAGCGGTGGACAAGCGCTTCAAGTGCATCGACGTCGATCCCGTCCTCATCACCTGGCACACTAACCAGCTCGACCGGATGATCGCGCAGAACGCGTAACGCTAGGTGATATGTTGGTGACTCTACCAACACCACATCGCCAGGACGGGTGAAGAGCGTGGTTAGGACGTCGAGCGCATGTGAAGTGCCAGCGGTGATCATCAGCTCTCCTGGCCCGCAGTCGCCTTCGCCGATGGCTGCCAAATGCACGCGTAGCGCCTGTAGTAGGGGTGCGGGGCCAGCATTGGCGCCATATTCCAGCGCAGACGAACCCATCTTTAATAGCGCGGTCTGACACGCACGCGACATCGCCTGTGTGGGTAGAAGCGCTGGGTCAGGGTAGCCATATCCGAGATTGATCAGGTCGTCTTGATGGACGGCTTGGGTGGAGAGGAGCGACCAGTCGAGGGGGGTCGGAGTGGACATGCGCCAATATTAGCGCCGTTACCCCGTTACCCCGCTCGCTTGGTGTGAAAGGGATGATGGGTGAGGGCTATACTATTGACGCGTGTCACCCATACCGATTCAAGGCTTGTTCGAAACGCACCTGACCGTGCAGCGCCTCGCGCGGTCAATCGCGTTTTATCGCGATATAGTCGGCCTAAGGTTGGCCTACGAGGTGCCAGAGCGACACGGCGCGTTCTTTTGGCTCGGTGTGCATGGACAAGCGATGCTGGGGCTATGGGAAATCGGCAGCGCGCCGCTAAACATGCGGCTGCACCTGGCGTTCACCTGCACCATCGCGGATGTGCTCGCGGCACCGGCCATCCTCACAGCGGCTGGCATCGCAGTGCTTGGCATCCATAACGAACCGGTAAACGAACCCGTGGTTATTGGCTGGATGCCCGCCCTCACACTCTACTTTACCGACCCCGACGGGCATTTGCTGGAGTATGTGGCGATATTGCCCGAGAAGCCACGACCTGATCTGGGCGTCGTTTTATACAGTGAGTGGCTCAGGCGGCATTAGAAGTAGAGAGCGCTGACGCAATCCCTGCTTTTGCGCGTGCAGGACCGAGGCGTGGAGCCGAGGGAGGGCGCGTGCACGAACACGATCTCACGTTATCGTTCCCGTTTCATCTGGTCGATTTGTT